>Ga0302140_10004126_pt1 | contig 18479 bp, 20 predicted proteins | sample I_Bog_E1_1_FD_202095 | JGI IMG/M metagenome (GOLD analysis project Ga0302140, IMG submission 202095) | Peat permafrost microbial communities from Stordalen Mire near Abisko, Sweden - I_Bog_E1_1 | ecosystem: Environmental > Terrestrial > Soil > Wetlands > Peat | place: Sweden: Abisko, Stordalen... | reverse complement strand
CATGCGGCGGGGTGACATACCGTTGGTGCACAAGAGTACTTGACCGCTCACTCCTAGTTTCGTTGAAGCTTTCCGGAGAGCACCAAAAGTGTCATGAAACCTGTTCCGACTGCCCCGATTGTAAGAAGACGGGCGAGAGCGCCCAAGGTGAAGACTGGCTGCGAGACTTGCAAGTTCGCTTCTCACTCCTTTTCCTCTCGCGAAGCGCGAGTGCCGCCGCTGACATGCTACCAAGGAAGCGACGTGTGAAGTGTGACGAAGGCTTCCCTGCCTGCCTGAAGTGTACCAAAACAGGACGAAAGTGTGACGGCTATAAAGTGAAAGCGAAGGACAACCTCTTACTCGTTGAGCGCGATGTATTTCTGGACCCAATCACACGTCTCCCGTTCAGTTTTCCATGTGATGACGAACAAGAGCGACGTGCTTTCCAGTATTTCTTTACCAAGACATCAGCCGAAATAGCAGGTTTCTTACCATCGGAATTCTGGAACAAGCTGATCCTCCAGGCCAGTCATACAGACCCGGCAATACTTCACGCGGTCATCGCCCTTGGTTCTGCACACGAAACCTTTGAAGGAGAAGCTCCAGGATATCTGAGACGCGGCGGATCAGCACGACAGCATTTCGCTCTGCAGCAATCTAACAAAGCAATCGGGCATCTATTGGCGCAACGTTCCGCTGGCACGCCTCGAACTGGGGAATCGGTCGTCCTAGCTTGCATACTTTTCATCTGCCTCGAGACTTTCCAAGGAAACCACGCAGCAGCTCTAGCCCACCTCGAAAGCGGACTGAATATCTTGGAATCCTGGATTCACGATGATGAGCATGAGCCCGTGCTCAGCCCTGATTATATATCGCGGCCCACCAAACAGTTTTTGGAAGAAGAGCTTGTCCCGTTATTTACACGGCTTGACGTACAAGCCACGACAATAGCTCCCTCACGATCCCTCAAAGACGTCAGCCCATGTTGCAGGAAAGAGCCAGTTATGCCAACACGATTTACCTCATTGAATGACGCCAACAAACACTTGGGGGACTTAGTGCATTGGCTGCTTTACTTCAGCAATAGAGCACATAACATGATGTACTGGATGGTCGACAATCCAATGGCACATATGAAAGTCCATCCTCCGCCGACGCAAACAGACGACGCAATCCCAAAGCTTCCTGACATAGTGCTGAAGAAGATTCGAAAGGTAGAGACGGTAAACATGAGGATTTTGGATCAATGGCTAGATGCGATGAATCTCTACTTGAAAGAGAACACCAATTTGGAGCCAAGGGAATTGCGCGGAGCAGCAATGCTCAAGATTCTGTACAACGGCACAGTCGTAATTCAAACCGCATCGATCTACAACCACGACCTCGAATACGACAGATACATCCCTCAGTTCGAACAAATCATCACACTATCAGAAACTCTCATCCAGTCACAAGCTCGGGCAAAAGAAAAGAATACACCGTTGTATTCTTTCGAAATGAACATCCTCCCCCCACTACATTACTGCTGCACGCGATGTCGAGATCCGAAGCTTCGACGCAGAGCTTTGGCGTTGCTTGAACATTCGCCCCGGAGAGAGGGAATGTGGGATTCGGCCATGCTGGTTGCCGTTGCCAAATATGTTATTGAGCAAGAGGAAGCGGGACTGGGAGAAGTGTCTTGTGCGGAGGATGTTCCTGCGTCAACGCGAATGTGTATTTTGGACCATGTGCCGGAATTGGAAGAGAGGAGGTGTGTGATTAAGTACTGCAAGGGCGTCAGAAATCCATACGCCAAGCTTGATATCAGGGAGGCGATGATCACTTGGTAATTTGTGTGAAGGTGTGATACAATGTTTGACAGCATACCCAGGTAGTAATTTAGTAATCTTGTTCGACCCGACAAATCAACGAGGACAATAAACGTCTCATGCGAGCAATTGTCTTGAATTTGTTTAATATCAGCCATTTTTCAGAACTCCATGAAAATGAATGGAATTCGTCTCAATCCCGTTCCACTGAAAAACAGGCCCTTGAAAGCATTGCACGGAAGACGCTTGACGTCCGCCAGGGGTTGTCGAAATTCGTGGCGCAATTGTAAGCTTATAATGCACCATAACTTAAAGAGCATTCACAAAGGGGAACAGCGAGGCTGTTCAGAATATTCCTAAGATCAAGGGACATTGGTAGAGTAAACTGGTAATTCGGTGCTGAATGGCCCTCGAGTTATAGTTACATCAAAAGCTGGCATTGTGCGCGCCACGAATTCTGACAAGGACTTGTGGTCATTCTACACTGCTTATGTTACATTCGTCGTGGACCTCGAGAGAATCCAGCTCTGCCATCAGATCCAGATCGAATGAAGTTCCGAAACGGTGCAAAATCGGCCCACTGCCTCGAGCTCACGTACTCGATCTTCTCCGCGTGCCCCTCAGCTGACTTGACTTGAACATCTAGGGAATAAACTTCCCTGACCGGATTGACTAGATCATGGAATTTGCTCTTGGTCATTTTATTCTGGAGAGGAAGGCACCATTCTCGTGTCCGGGCTTTGATCGAGCAGAGTATGTATCCGCCATTCAGTGTTTCGCGTCGAGGAAAGTCTCCAGCCTTGCCTCTATCCTCGGCCCCGGGTACCAGCTCAAGGACAGTGGATAGCTCCTTCCAGTCCGTTATCACAGCCCAAGGTGTTTTCCTGTCGGCCGGCATTGCATCGGTGTACCATCCGCACAAGACGAGAAACTCAAATGACGGTGATGATCCATGTCGGAAGAGTATAGCATAGGATTGATTCTCTACATCGTCCCAATAGAACAATTTTGGAGAAGTCCATTGACTTTGGTAAAATGCAATAAGTGCTGTTAGTGGCTTCGTCGCGCCGGGGTACCGGGATACGAGAGAATTTGAATTCAACCGTATCGATATACGTTTAAGACGTACTCCAGACTCACGATCACCGAGTGCAGTTCGGAAAGGAGGCCCATTCTTCACGTAAGCAGAAGAGTATCCCAGCTCCTTGATTGAGACTAATGGTAAACAAAGATACTCCGCTTGCTTTGTCGTTGTCCATATACATGTATCCGGTGGCCCCTCTCCGGCTGCTTGGTAACTAGCTAGCACGAGAAGTTCGGGAAGTTCCTCAGAGACAGGGACAACAGGAACACTTAGGTTGAAAAATCCCAAGCGCTTAGTTGGCGGTTCATCTTTTAGCCTTTGAATGGTGCTATCAGGTCTTGGCATTAAAGATTCGTATGTTCCAGCGTCATAGAAGTCGAAAGGTGACTTAGCAAGGAGACCATCGACGTTGGGCAGTTCTGGATTCAGGTCCCAAGGTTGCGGAAATGAACGTTTCCAAGCGAAAAGCGTAAGGTCTTCCGTCTCGGCCAGGATTTGAAACTGCAACCTCTCAAAAGCGCGTTCGCCTTCACCGTAGAGCAGTGGCATATTGATATCGAATATCCCAAGGAGGCAATAAGCTAGGTCCTCAACTCTAGTAGTTTTTCTGCCTGAAGCCCACGACATTTTCTCGGCAACGCAATGTTTGCTTTTAGAAGCTTCAACATCAAATCTCGATGTCAATACTTCTTTTCGAATGCCCGTTATGGACGAAATTTCGTCCCGAAGGCTCAATTTTGTACCAAACATATTCCAGTCGACGTCGTAAAATTCAACTCTTTCCGGCGCCAGCATTTCTTGTAGAGTCCAACCACGCTTGAGCCACCTAGACGACATAAAATCAACCAGGTATACTTGCTTTGGCTCCTGATCCACTGACACGTCTGAGAGGTAGACGAAGCAGACGTGGGACTTCGCATACCAGCGAAACATAGAATTGATCGCCTCCGAAAGTTCAGCACTGCTAGTCTTGTCTATACAGCAGGTATCGATCCAGCACCACCGATACCCGCTCTCATGAGCCAGGGAACAGAACCCGGATACCTTCTTGAATGATTTTTTTGTTTTCCATGAGTCGCTGGCGGGGCTTGCTTGTGCTGATAAGTCTTGAAAAGTGATCTCCTCTTCTCCCCAAGTGTGTGAAAGTATCGCATATTCGGGGGCATTTCCACCAAGGAACTCCTCGAGTTTGAAAGTAGTGGTATTCAATAGCCTCATTGATACGGTTGGGGCGCGGCTTGAATCCTTTCAGATGCGAGTGAGATAAGTCGGACCTTGACGGTGGCGTGGACTGTGTGGGGAGCTGTGGTGCCAAGTGCAAATAGAAAATCGGCAGCGTCGAATGATTTCTCAACCCAGAAGCATCCGACGAATTCTCCTGATTGATGGTGAGGCTGTCAAGCATGTTCTCCTCGACATTTCCAAAAATAGCTCTGCAGCTGCACGTAATCACGTGTAGGTCTCGGACTTAAGTAATCGAATCCGCCCCCCTGAACACTCGCTTAGCAAACCTCGAGAGCCAGTAATGCTTCGGTCTTGACTCTGGCCCCCAACAGACAAACATGTTTCTTCGGTCTTGTGGGAGTCATACCCAGAGAGGCGAATGCCGGTTAGGCAAATGTAAGCACAGGCTGTACATCATATGAGCAAGTACGCCTTTGTGCGCAAGGCTGGGCAATCAAAACGATCAGAAAAGCAGGCAGAAACTAGGCAACGAAGCCTACACAGCCCACGCTCGGTCAGTCTCGGTGAAGAAATCGCCACCACATTATATGGCGCCCGACTGTCTGTTGAGATCTTCCAGAATCCACAATCTCTTTTCCCATTTCCAGTGCATCCTGCCGAGTAGAGCTTTGACGATCAACGCCCGAAACACTTGAAAACCACAACCAATCTCGACTAAGATACCGACAGACGCGCTGCGATGTGTAAGTGGGCAGCAACGCTTCTTTACACTGCCCAGTGCAAGAACTTTGGCACCATAGAAGGCCCGCACCAGTACCAAGACCGGGAGATCTGGCCATGTCGATGGGCAAAGAAGATCAGATCGTCGCCGGAACATTGGGAACCGTGTGATGACTTTGTGGGAAGGAATGGAGAGGCGGTTGAGCAAGGTTCTTTCAGCAACCGGCCTTGTCCGGTTTGTCGGACGTTGGATCAAGCACGAGAAGAATACGACGAGGCACTAAGATTGGCGGAGGCAAAGTATCAGCGAGCTGTTGGGCATTCGACGATGATTACACACTATGTAAGTTACCCTACCCATATCTAATACAAGAGACTAATATTAAATAGCGTTTTGACAAGCCTAGGTACCGGAAGTGAGGAATGTTGCAGCTGTAGCGAGAGTTTCTGAGTTCTTGAGTCGTGATCGCACGCCCTGAGGTTTTTGTTCGGAGTTCTGAGTTCATGTATTTGTTTTTTTACGAATGGGAATTTTCTGCGGAGATACTGAGTTTATGATAAGATTGTAGGACTAGATTGAAGAACGCAGGTTTGGGGGTTATGGTTGAATCTAGCGGCAGTTTAGCGCTGCGTAGTTGACGTTTTACCCGTTGTTGATAATACCTAGAATAAGCTCTCAGTTGCTTCAAAGGACTTGTGCCCCATAAATGTAGTGCTAGTTCCATGAAAACCCTAAATATTCATGAACTATTCCTTTTCGCACAGGCTCGCGCCTTTTGAACTATCTTGATTTCCCGACCCACGTCCCCTATATTTCGTGCTTATAGACTCGGCTGAACAAAGGCAATATCTATTATCGCGGCAGGTGCGAGGTATCCTGTTCGGAGAGCTGTTGAGCCCCGCAGGCTGCCAAGAGATCCATGAAGATGTCCGAAACCTCAACGTATTCATCCCTCCAACACTTCTCAATCACTTGACGGATAACCGGACATTCTATCTCCGCCAGAGGAAATTTTTTTTCTTGAAAGAATCTCCGAACGCTGGCATATGTCTGGTCTGCATACGGGGCGTTTGAAGTATAAATCTCAAACATGGTTGAGCCCTGCAAGAAGTCAGTCAAACCAAGAGAAGCCGCTTGCCGTCTAGCCAAAGCTTACAAGAGCAAATATTTCTGTCTTGATAGTTGGTTGCCCAACTCGATAGTCTGGATGCTGACCTCGAGTTTCATAACAAATCCGTGCTGTCTCGCCCTCTCTCTTAGACCCTGCAAAGTCACACAGCTTCAGCGCGCCTCTCTTATCCACTAAGAAGTTATGACACCCCACATCTCCATGCATGATACCTCTGTCATGTATAAACTCAAGTGCATTGCAAGCTTGGACGAGCCACCTCAAGCGAACATGAAGGGGCGGTTGAGACTTCTCGCGTAGTCGAGACCGAAGACTACATTTGAGTCGCTCCAGAACCAGTCCATCTTCCCAAACTTCCAAGAATTTGATGACAAATGGTGAGCCACCATATTTCTGTAGATCTTCATAGATACTACGTTCCCTATCGAAGTCGAGTTGTCCTTCCGCATCCTCGGAGAAGGTCTTGATTGCCAAATTTTGATTGACCGCGAAGACAGTTCCCGAGGAACCCCGTCCTATACTTTGAGCATCGTAAAAGCTGAATGAATCCTTCCAGTAATCCCGATCCAAGATATTTTGGATGATCATGAAGAAGGTGCTGAGGCGCAGTGGAGGTATCGAAAAGTGACCGGGGACAAGACTTGGTGCAGATGTCTCCAAGCGGGGCAAGACATTAAAATATCTGAAGGAGAGAAAGAAAGCTAAGAGCTGGGTAATACCTGGTACTTTGAAGAAGAAACATGCCTTCTATTTCAAGTGGAAAGCTCGTTCAATTCGAAGCATCGAGAGTGGAGGGGCTGTAAGCGCCCAAGAAGTTGAAATGCTATGGAAGGTGATGATTCGTATCGCTTAAAGGCAATGCAGTGTGATTGCATTCCAAAGCGCCCTGGAACTTGACGGTGGCAAATGACAGCGGGTGCATGAGCTTACGGCGCCCTGCCAGCCCCAGCAGGGCTTTGCGCTTATGCCGTGGGCCTCGCGGTGGACACAGAAAGCGGCACCAAATGTCCCAACCCCCCTAGAATAATACGATGATTTCTCAACTAATGTTCTTCCCGGCTATAGTACATTCATCAAATACTTCTCACAGGTCTAGGAGACTCTTAATTTGAGGATATTTATTCCTTGGCTTCCCTGGACCCTAGGTATAGGGTTGAAAGTACGGCAACGACCAAGGACAATGAACATTAGTGCCGCTTTTTCTGTCTACTGCGGGCTCCAGTCCACAAGAGCTGACAGCCTTATTTCTTCTCATTTCATTACAGCCTCACTTCTACATACTTGCATACCGCATCAATCATTTGTATTCTTTTTTCTCAGGCTACGACTCACAGTCCTCTGAGCATCTCCTTGAGTATCTGTATCAGTTCACATAATCAGAGACATGCCCCCCGAGCCACCCCTTCGTCACTTTCCCGGGAGACTCGAAAATTTCGAACATCGAATACCCTTATCCACCAATCTTACCTGTAGGACGAGGATCCCATTTCACCTTGTCCGAGTTTGTCTCTGGCCCTCTTTCTGATCATCCTTGGGTCACCCGCTCAAAAATCCAAAATGCGTCTCTTAAATACGAACACGCTTAAGCTTGAAACCTTCTACGGTGTAGTACCACCGAACGCAATTCTTTCGCACACATGGGGACCCAGATGAGCCGATATGGAGGCCGAAAGAGCCAGTGAAAGAGCAGGCTTTGATAAGGTCTTGCAGTCATCTTCCATTGCGGCCAAGGACTGATCTCATGTATATTTGGTGACACCATTTGCATCGATAAGAACAGCAGCGCTGAATTGTCAGAGGCAATAAACTCCATGTTTCGATTCTACAATCAGAGCGCTATATGCTACGCCTACCTTGAAGATGTCAGCCTTCCCTCGTCAACAGCACAGGTCGATATGCGTTCATTCGAAGCAAGCAGATGGTTCACTCGTGGATGGACTCTACAGGAACTGATAGCTCCAAGGAATGTTTCCTTTTTCTCCAGCGAATGGAGGTACTTTGGGTGCAAGTCAAGTTTATCAAAACCGATCCAGATCGTCACCAAAATCGATGAGGCTATTTTGAAAGATCCGAATCTCTTACGCAATATCAGTATCGAGAAACGTATGTCGTGGGCAGCAACTCGCGAGACGACACGCGAAGAGGATATTGCGTATTGCCTGATGGGTATTTTTGATGCTAACATGCCCTTGTTATATGGTGAAGGGCTAAAAGCTTTCTCGAGGCTTCAGCAAGAGATCTTGAAGGAATCAACCGACCAATCGCTGCTAGCTTGGGATAGCTTCTCTGGACACGTTTCTGCTGCGACGCGTGCTGCGACGGGTGCTTTCGCCGACCATCCACGGAGATTCAGGGATGCAGCCAACATACTTGTTTTGATCCTTCGGCTGTATTTGATGGCAAGGGTATAAGTTCCATAGTCACGAACAGAGGTCTTAAAATATATCTTCCAGTGCTTGTTAAGCATTCCTTATACGTTACAGCGAAAGTGGAGTAGTGGAACGAGAAAGTTGTTTTGAGGGCATATTTCGATCTATTCGATCAATTATTCTTTGGAAGCACTTTGAAAGATAACTATGAGCTACTTTGACGAGCTTCGTATCTTTGAGCGGTGCTAACGGGGTCACTCAATCGAGCATCTGCTTGCGACCATCGCGTGACTTCTTCAAGTTACGCAATACCATCGTCCTCTATCGTCCAAGCTGGCATGCATATAAACTCAAGCATTATTTGGAACGTATTGGTACTCTATTGCACGAGATGGTACACGCTTTTATCAAGGCATATAAGGCCCCGGAAGACACATTCACGGAGTGTATCAAGAACTATGGGTGGACTGGACATGGCGCGGTATGGCAAATAATGGCACGTGCTGTGGAATTGGCAGCCCGCGATAGAGACTACCTCAATCTTCCAATAGATCTTCGTCGACGTGGTCATTTTCAGTTCGAGTATCTGGCAGCAGAAGGGGATGAACAATCGAGGGCTACTGCTAAAGAGTTGTTCTTTGATGTCGATTCCTTTGAAAACATCCATGCTGCCATAAAGAAAGCAGAGGAAGGGGCGGTCAGTCGGAAGCACATTCTCTCAGAAGTCGTGAGCCAAATCGGTCTCAATGTTGGATTTATACACTAGAGGGTTCTGTGATGGAGGATTTTGCAACAGAAAAGCGCTGCTTTACTTTCTGATCTAGAATCAGGCCCTTTGAGAAGACTCTCTTCGTCTATCTCAAGTGAAACCTCATATAATTGCTCAGATAGTACTCATATAGAAGCGTGGGGGGCGACGCTACGCTTTGAGCAAGTTTTATGAAAGTGAGGCGCGCGCAGTACCTTATCCTGCTTGTACTAAAGGCGAAACACACAATACCAAAAGTAACCCATTAGGAGGGAATTTGCATTTAGATTCAGTTATATACGTGAAATAAACTATGGAACACTTCGCATAATCAAGTTACTCCCCAGCCAAAGAAACACAGACAAGGACCAAGTGCTAAGGTGACTCGAAGCATCCTAAACCTGATGAGTGACCTATGAGTGAATTGATGCATTTCACCCAAACATTGTAGGAAAGACTACTAGAAAATTCTATCGACTCTGGTACACATCAAGTATATTCCAGGCGTAATTTTGCTACCAGATACACCTAGCACAAGAGAGGCTATTCCGACGTTCTACCTAAAGGATTTCATATTCAAACATGCTCGTCGACCGCGGCGCACGCCATGTCGTCGTCCTCTCGCGCTCCGGCGGCGCCGCTGCTCCCATCGCCCAGCAACTCATCACCACCCTCCACAACCGTGGCGCCAACATCTCTGCCCTCCCTTGCAACGTGGGCGACCGCACCGCCCTCGCTGCCACGCTCACTGACGTCGCCCGCACCATGCCCCCCCCCCCACATCAAAGGCTGCGTCACCGGCGCCATGGTCCTCAAAGACGCGGCCTTCGAATCCCTCACCTTCACGGACTGGGCCACAACCTGCACGGCCTCCTCCCGCGCGACCTCGACTTCTTCGTCATGCTCTCCTCCCTCTCCGGCATCTGGGGTTCCAAAGGGCAAGCAAACTATGCCGCCGGAAACACCTAAGATACCAAGACGCCCTCGCGCACGCCCGCGAGCACGAACAGCTCCGCGCCCATTTTGCCGCCAAGAATTTCTTCCGCAACGTCGAAGAACGCGACCTCCTCGCGCTACTCGACTAGCTTAGCAACCAGCTCTACAGATCAGCTTTTACAACGACGACAGAAGAGATCAAGAGCTCATACCACCGTCTTGCGAGTGGCTCCCCTTCAATCTTCTACAACTACGGGGCTCTGGAATCGACGAAACAGCCAGTACAGAAAGATCAAGAGATCGTGGCGCCCTGTTGCAAGATTCCACTGCCAGCTTGGAGTACCACAACTCTTGAGTTGCAACGAATCTTCACTACAGAAGATATCAAGCACTCTTTCCCCACAGACAGGAATATCCGTTACGCAGGATCTGAGATCCATTGAACAGCTGCTACAAAAGAGATCAACAGCTGTCTCCCCCCGCTCTACGTGTCTCAGCACATTTCCCTGCTTTTGACTACCACGGGCTCTATAGATTGAACAGACAGCCAATACAGAACAAGCCAAGTGTTGCAATCCCTGTTTTGTGTGCCCCTTCCACCAGCTTTGGATTACAGCGGGGTCTCCAACATAGCAGAGAAGGTCACCCATCGATAGGTATGAAGATGGGTAGAAAGGAGGCATAAGTGTATTCTTGCAGAGAATTACTCGGGTCTGCGTTGTCTTGAGGCGTGTATTTACATTCCTTCCTTCGCTATACTATCCCTCTTATTCGGAGTTTCCATATTTTTAATATTTCGGTGTTTCCGATAGCTAAGAGTATTGTTGCTTTTATAGGGTTTCCGGTTATTGCATATAGCAGGATTGGCGCTCCCGACATACTCTATAGGATGAGCCATTACACTCTAGTGTTTTAAACTATTACAAAGCTAATGAGGGAGTTTCTTACTATATCTATTATTTTAGTATTTGATAGCCAAATGGTATCTAAAATATTTGTGATTGTATTTATGAGATAGCCGTAAGTTAAAGGATAAGATGATAATAAAGGAAGAAAACGTGAGCTCCGGACTCTCCTAGCCCTCGATTTCCGGCCACAACTTGTATAAAGTTTCATGCAGTATACACTCCGAATATATTAAAGACCTCAGTAGCCACTCAAGCTCTTGAACACTGTGTATTCGCAAAATCCTAATCACTTGTCTCAATTCTAACAAAATCCACTCCCTATGAGGCGCGTCGAGTGCAGCTCTTGACCCAATAAAAAGCATCCAGACTAACACTTCAGCAAAGTCGGATCGTAAAGCATTCATATCTGAAGCTTGTAAAGCTACTATTAGTTCATTGGTCATTGCTCTTATTGCTTGTCCAGCTCCAGCAGGATCCCACTTGCGCAGCACGCAAATGGCATAGAGCATAGCAGCATTCCTCCAGCTAAGCTGACGATAATAAGTCGTCGACCTTATGACTCCGACCTCGTTTGGGTATGGGAATGAATAGATGTTATATTCTGCAGTTGCCAAAGTGTCTTCGAAGAATTCCCGTTCGAAAGTGCCCATCTTACTTGGCTGCCGAATACTGATGTCTAAAATAATACTTAACCCATATAAGTCGCAAGCAACTGAAAACATGTTTCCCCACAGGAAAGCTTCAAAGTTGTTGTTCTTAAATGGCGAGCTAGCAGGCTTCAAAGATAGATCCCGGTAGTTATCTGTCCCAGACATAGAACAGAATATATCAGTCGCGGAAACCTGCAAATCCTTTGCCCGGAAGCGGCTTTTATACCTACAGAAAAGAGTCAGATTTGATCATCAGGCTATTTCATATACATAATTCGCTGATAGCTCTGAAAGCAGAACACCGGTTAGTGTCCTGTTATAACTACTTACATAGGTAGACGCGGCATCGATCTCTCCTTCCACGCCATACCGTTATCTATCCTGGATGAAACATTAGCCAAGGTAAGGATAAATTCTAAACAAGACACAAACCGGCGCATTACGTATGCTAAACCTCTTGGTAAGGTATCAATGCCCCCGCGAAGCTCTATTATCTTCAAAATGCACTGATGGTGCGTAGTAAGCTTCGTCTTGAGAATATCTGGATTATCTGGAATGTCCTGCTTCCATTCTCCGCTGTGCAACTAAATGATGAAGAGAGTCAAAAATTCATTCCAACAATGTAGTATTAAATATTCAAAAAATTAAGCTGTTCAAACCTCACTAAAGATAGGAAGACTTCTAGAATATGTTCTGAGGCCAAATGTGCGGAAGTAGGGATTGTATCTCTGTGATGGGTCTGTGCTAGACGGTAATTTTGCTCTCTACGATTTAGATCCACTTGTGAATTTGTACCAACAAAGAAGATAGCTTTCATACCGTGCAGGATCCTAAAAGCGAAGTAGCAATGATTGACTCTAGGCTCAATGAATCTGTCTGATCTGCAAATTTCTGGTTAAGCAGACGGACAGCTTGGATAACATGATTATCGGCTTCTTGCTTGAGATCATTGGTCGCTTTCTCCTTTCCCCAATCGGATACGGACGAGTCATTGCTCTTGACGATGGCTAGTTGGTATGAGGACAGGGCAACCATTGCGTGAATGCCAGCCGCGTCAGAAAATATTAAATCAGTTTGAAGCAGATCTAAAAGGCCACGAAATCCTTCCTTGCTGTAGATAGGAGGATTCCCCATCACGGAGTAAACGAAAACGTCTGAATGGTTTATTAGATAGTTCGGTGAAGTACATTTTGAGAGTAGATGGATTTCTTACAATGGTGGATCATCTCATGCATTCGATGGTTGATAGGTATGGGTAGGCTGTCAAAAGGATCATGAGAACCAGGTTGATGTACGTTTGGGTAATACTCTTGTCGTGACTGAAGATGAGTTTCTCTATCCACTGGCGAATATCGAAGCGTCAGTTTGCCACACTGAACACAAGCAATCTGACTGGCGGGTATGATTCCAATATCAGTGGCTTGTGGTGTGGGTGGATAAGTGTGCGACGCCAGTAGAATCATTGATCGAGGTTGTCTGTTAGCAGTCGAAGTGTTTGAAGTGTTCAATGGGAAAACTTGTGGATCAGATGTGGTCTTTGGAAAGCAAGTGGCATTTCCCGAAAAGGTTTGGGCGGTATTCAAGTATTGAGGGGATGTAAAGCAGAGCTCGAAATGAATGCAACCTTTCTTCTTTCGCCTCTTGCGGAGTCTGGACTCTCCTCCTTCACTTTGCCGGCGGCTCTCGTGATATTGTTTCATCAGATGAGATCTCAAATGCGATTCAGTCGCCCTGTTCGCTTTTCCTGAAGGTGCATGGATCTGAATAAACTCATATTTGGTGGGCGATGTTTTTGCAGTCATTGCCGCGGTTCGAAGTAATGTGTTGCTCAAAGTAGAAAAGCTACCGGAGTTGCTTGAAGCACTGTTTATTCCCGTAGAACCGTTCATATCTTGAATTTTATTGGCGTTAGATTTTGTGGAACTCCACATAGTAGATTGATCTCGACCGAGAGGTGGAATGTTGCCGGATCAGAGTTAACTCGCGCCAGAGACGTGTGACATCTCTTTACTCAGAGCGTGCTGTTTAAGTAAGTCCACTAGCTTAGCTGAGAGAAATTGTTGGTAGGTCCTTAAATTGTTGGAAGGTCCTCTTATGGAATAGGAAATGGTACTCACATTTGCAGGAAGGTAGGAAGCGTCGTGTCCAAAGAGATGCTAATTGTCTATAGAAGTATCCTTCTTGATTTGTTCTCCAAGTAGTACTCCATAGTTTTTTAGAGTTATGGAGTTAGTACGTCCGGACAGTAAATGATTACTCAGGCTTGTTTAATAAGCAGAAATACATTACAAGTATTCTCCAGATTTACTGGGTGTACAAATCCTGTATTTAAAAAGCAAACATAATGATTACAAAGGTGGAAACCCACCCACGTTTACCGCTTACGAAGTGCTACCAAGTTGCACAAAGAATATCAATATTTGGCGCAAATATGCATGCGTGGAGATTAATCATCACTAGCACTGCTCCCCTTGACCTATCTTATTTACGAAGCGGGGTCACGTTTAAGACTAGCACTGGCAGTACGATATCCAATGATTACTAATCAATATATGCATGCAGGCTTCGTATATTAGGTAACCGACCTTAGGACGAAGGAAAAAAAAGCTGTTTTCAACTGCCAGAGTAATTAGCTAGAAGCAACATGAACTCGTTAATTAGAACAATTTCAGGTGCAGTATAGGACATTATGAGATAAATTCTGTTTTGATTCATTTTACTAAGTTATGTTGACAAAAGAAAAGCTTCATAGTAAAAACTTGCGCATACAGAAAAGATCAGGGCGATCTTAAAGAAAGGTGGGAGCCTGGCGTAACCTAGCGAACTGCTCGAGAGCCGAGAAGCAGAAACGTTCTCGGGCTACTTTAGCTTCAGCTTGAGTCGCAACGGGGGGCGTTGATGAAAATCAGGAGCAATTCTTGTCGGAAGGTGTGGAAATCGTTGCTATCCTGCGAAGTGTATGCTCGGTTGAATCTGGCTGTGAGAGCTCTGAAATTTCCGCGTGCAGTCTCACCGGGATTTCTCCAAAGTCTCTCGCTAGCGGTGAAGTGGTCTTCAACTGGGCCGATAGCCGTGGTGTTGCCATTGCTGCTAAATCCATTTCCTGGAGTGAGAGCAACATGTTCCGCAATTAGGCGGGAATAGTCCATTCCCGGCACGGCTTCATTCGTATTGCCAGAGCTGGAAATAGTTCTGTGGAGTGTACCACTGCCAAACAGGCTGCCGTTGTTCGAATTGCTGGTTGGAGCATTGCCTCTGAACGGGTTGCCAGGACTGTTGAAGGAATTGCTTCTGAGGAGCGTACCCCGATCCTGCGAAGGAGAATTTACTCACGAAGGAGCTGTAGGCTGAGAAACCGGCTCTCCAGTCCGAAAGCTAGGAGTTACTAGTGTATAGCGAGGAGCTGTACGCGTGAAATTCGGCTCTATTGGCTGAAAGTTGGGGGCCACTGGGGGAGAGCGAGGAGGCATAGGCGTGAAGCGAGGACCTCCAAGCGAATTACTCCTAGAAAGAGGCGGAGCCCTGGCAAATGTATGGCCAGTGCTCACATTGGCATTGGGGTTGCTTCCAAACGTTCTGGAGCTACCTGTGCTGGGAGTTTCTGCGAATGGAGATTGGTTGTTGTGATTGGGAGCTGCTCCATTTGGAGCGCCAGTGTTGTTGTATCCGCGATACATGACTTTTTGAGTGTTGTTTTGGTGTTGATTATTAGTTGTCAGTTGATTGACTTGCTTATTAAGTAAATGGCTCTGTGAGAACTTGTAATTCGGTAAGCTGTAAGATTGTTGATCTTGTGATGTACTTAGCGTATGAGCTGCGTTGTGATGAATGTGAGAAAATGAGCTTCTGGCGACTATTTTATGGTAGAAAATATATCGTTGTTCTGCTACGATACAACTATTGTCTTTAACGTCTGGAAGAGTTTCTTCACAGGCGAAGTGTTCTGACCTTCTTGGAACAAGATCATATAGCACGTTTTGTTTCCACGCGCTGTTCGTAATTGTAGAAGACAAACAATGGCATTGTTACAGAACAAGGGCAACTGGTCTGCTTTTCGACTTGGCGGCAGATCTGGTACGAGTGGCACGGAAACAAAGAATCATGGAAGCAGAGCCGAGCATCGGACAAAGGAACCCTCCCACCCGCAGACTTCGGTGATAGACAGAGAAGAGGCAATAATCGACGAAGACGAGGCCAAGGACGAGGTAGGGGGCAGACGTTAAAAAGCAGGGCTCTGTAGGTATGTTTCTATCCATAGTAAAAGGGGATGGACCTCCGCTGGTCACTTAACCATGAACATTGATTGTATCATGTACTGCAAGACACACTAAACGTGGGTCTCTTGACGCGATGTATTGGTTGCTTTGCTCTAAGATTCATAATACGATCCCGAGCAGCAATTCAGGCATGGCTCATTTTGGTCTACCCTTCCCCTTGAGCTATAGCAAAGCCATCCCCAGAGCAAAACTATCTCTTGTTGTGAGAAGTACATATTTTCGTCGTTGGCGAAGGCGGGCAATTGGCATGCCTTCTGCGTATGCTTGCCTTGCTCTATCCGCAAGTCGACTCTCGTGTGTAGCGGGTCTTCCAAAGAAGATTCCAACCGTCTTCGGCTTGTCGTCACTCCGAATCCTTAAGCATTCAGATATCCATTTCTCCCAACTTCTTCTCCAATTTTGTCGAGCCTTCTCCCTTGCCATTTGCATCCTGACCAATTTCACGCTCTTCCCCAGCACTCTCTACGCGCGTCTCCTCGTCTTCACCCATCTCCTCATCTGCCTCTGGCTCTCCCTCCTCCGCACCAGCAACACCGCTCTCCAATCCTTCACCTCCCTCCTTTAACACCCACTCCACAACCTCCGTCTTATCATTTAGTTCCGCCTCGTACACGGCATCATGACCCCTCTGGTTCGTAACAGTCGGATCAGCTCCCTCCTCTAGCAGCACCTTCACAGCCTCCAAATGCCCATTCAACGCCGCCCAATGCAGTGCCGTGTTCCCTGCTTTATTCTGTGCATTCAAGATACTCAGCATCACTTCGTTTTGTGGTCCTGTGGGCGCATAGAGGGATTTGCAGACTTCGCGGAGGAGTTCTGTAAATCATTAGGAAGATGCAAGTCAATGGAGAAAGGTGTTGGACGAGGGAAGAGATACCAGAATATCCATTGGCAGCAGCCATATGCAAGATCCCATTCCCACTCTCTTCATCCTTGGCTGCCTCCAGTAACTGCACCTCACTCAAGCTTTCCCTCTTGCAAAGCTCGTCCTTCAACGTGTTGAATTCAGCCTTGTCTCCGATCCGTGAGAAGTAAAGCAGATCATCGATCTCATCCTCAGACAATTTGGGAGCCATCTTTCCTTTCCCTTCCCCGTTCTCCATTCTGTGAGTTGACGCCTTTGAAGTTGCAGCTCGTCTGCAGAACGCGCTGCAGAAAAATAAAATTCGAGATCTTATCGACGACTCGGCCCCGCCAATCGCAATCGCGTCCAGATCACGTGCAACCCCTCTCGACTTCCCAGCCTTCCAAGTTTCTGAGACATCTTGCTCTCAAGCTTCCACTTTATCGTTCTGCCATTTTTTTGTTCTCTCAGGGAAAGTTGAGTGAGAATCGCAGCAAAGATGTCGGACGACCACTCAGGCCATGACACGCCTGAGAGGCCGAGCCATCTGCTTCACCTGGAGAGATCTCAAGAGATGCTTGCTCATGCTGGCGAGGAGGTTGTGAGCAGGGGAAAGAGGATGTGGTGAGTGTTTTCTGTGGATTGAGTTCTTCGAGGGAGGACAGACTCAATTGCATTCATCTCTACTCTGCACATTGAGATTGAGATGGATGAAGCTGAGTGCGAGGTGCAGCGCTGACGTACATCTTTCAGGGAAGGCTTCTCGGACTTCGCACTCCAGGATAATGTTCTGGAGGTTGCTGTTGGATTAATGTGGGTTCCTACTGTTATTTACCAGTAATCTTCTTCAAGTGTTATGTTTTCGTCATGATCCGTGAGCTGCTCTCAGCGTCATGTTTTGTCTCCATCTCGGGCTCTCAGCTTTCCACTCTTTCCTCTCCTCCTGCTCAAACTTCATTTTCTTCATTCTCCATTCTCCATTCTCAATTCTCCATTCTCAATCCTCTGAAACATTTCTCTAAGACTATCATCTCCAGAATAGCAGCAGCCTTCACAACAGTAGTAACCTCCTTCGTCTCCGAGATCCTGCTCCCACCACTCTCGCTCATCCCAGGCATAAACCGCAACATGGACTCCAAGTTCGCGATCCTTCGACGGGGACCGAACTACAACAAAACGATGTCGATCGGCTACAACACTCTAGAACAAGCTGCTGCAGACGGGGCTGTTGTCATGGCTTACGGGTAAGTTTTCATCTTCTCACATCGCCCCCACCACCGCTAAAGAAACGTAGGACATTCCTTAACAAAGTAATCAACTTCCTGGGCGTTGGCTTCGCCCTCTACGGCGTCGCGCTTTTGTATGAAGCGTTCAATACCGGCGACCCGATCATCAAGCACACGGTCAAATGCAAGTACTGCCGCAAGCGTATTTCCGCGAAGGTTCGTTGATCCTCTTTTCTCTCCCAGTTTCCCTCCCTTCAATATCACTTCCCCATTTCTTGAAGTCTATCCTCTGCTCACTCCCTTTGACCTCGCTTTGCTCATGGCCCCTCGCCAAGAATAGAGAGAGAGAGAGAGAGAGAAGGGTACTGACGACAACAGGCAAAGCGATGCGTGAACTGCACCTCCTGGCAAGATGGGCGGGAGGACAAGGTAGCAGAATCAGGCGATCTACTGCGTTGACTCCATCTCATCATTGCACGTTTCGTTGACGAGCTGAATATATTGGATTGAGCTGTATATCTGTGGATACTAATAAGGGAAGGATTTGTGATTTGGATTGAAGGGATGATACCACGAGTGTTAGATGCGCTGTATCTGGATGCGTTGATTGGA
>Ga0302140_10004120_pt1 | contig 18490 bp, 22 predicted proteins | sample I_Bog_E1_1_FD_202095 | JGI IMG/M metagenome (GOLD analysis project Ga0302140, IMG submission 202095) | Peat permafrost microbial communities from Stordalen Mire near Abisko, Sweden - I_Bog_E1_1 | ecosystem: Environmental > Terrestrial > Soil > Wetlands > Peat | place: Sweden: Abisko, Stordalen... | reverse complement strand
TACTGGGCGCTTTGGCTGCTTATGCTTTCTTCCCTAAAAAACCTTCCCTCAATATCGTTTTTGAAAACAACGACAATCAATTACTTTTAGCTGCTTAACCCGAACTCACGTTAAATATTATTGATTTGCCGGTGCGCCCATAGTTCCGCCGGTTGTGCTGGTAAATTTATTATCCAGGCCGATATAATCAGTCAGTATCTGGCCGGCTTCTTTCTTTAAAAAGTCAAGGTCTTCATTGGTGGGCTTTGGCTGGCCCTTCTTCAACGCAGGCAATCCCATTGCTACGCGGCGGTCGTTCTCATCGTCCAATGATTTTTTGTCGTCGGCTTCGCGCTGTTTTTTTAGTTGATCTTCGTTCAGCACAATGCTCTTTTCCTCGTCATGCTTTTTAAAATCGGCTATATCCTGCAGCAGGTATTTATAGCTGGCACTTGAAGCCATCCGCTGATCGTGCAGTTGTTTTAACTGCGGCAGCACTGCAGTAAAATCGCCAAATTTGGTATAGTCGGTTTTAGCGATCACATCAAAAGGCATCGCTGATGGCTCGGTGTCCTCCCCATATTTATCCATCGGGATAACCGACGGAAACTGGATGTCAGGCATCACACCTTTGTGTTGGGTGGAGTTACCGGTGATGCGATAGAATTTGGCAATGGTTAAATTTAACTGGCCGAAAGTGCTTTGGCTGCCGGTAGCTACTATTTTAGTGCTGTTAGTGGTTTTAGCCGCAAACTCGGCAACGCGGTCATGCAGGGCCGGGATCTTATCAAGGTCGATGGCATTTTGAACCGATCCTTTTCCATAGGTCTGCGTACCGATGATGATGCCGCGTCCGTAATCTTGTATCGCGCCCGAGAAAATTTCCGTAGCTGAAGCACTGAAGCGGTCAACCAATATGGCCAGCGGGCCGCTATAAGCGACAGACGGATCTTCATCCTTATCCTGTTCCACCTGGTCGCCCGAGTCGCGCACTTGCACCACAGGGCCTGTTTTGATAAACAAACCGGTAAGTTCGATCGCCTCCATCAGTGAGCCGCCGCCGTTTTCGCGCATATCCATTACGATGCCGTCAACGCCTTCCTGTTTTAATGAATCGATCAATATTTTAACGTCGTGCGTAGTGCTCTTGTAATTCGGGTTACCTGAACGGTAATCATTAAAGTCGATATAAAAAGCCGGTACAGAGATTATGCCGATCTTAATCACCTTGCCATTACTATTATAGGTTTTGATCTCTTTTTTGGCCGATTCGTCCTTTAAAATGATCTTTTCGCGCACCATCTCAACGACTTTTGGCTTGCCCGAAACCGCGGTACCTTTTGGCAGTATCTCCAACCTCACCGTCGTGCCTTTGGTGCCGCGGATCAATGCTATTGCATTCTCTATCCTCCAGCCAATAATGTTTTGGAACTCGCCTTCCTTGCCTTGGGCCACGCCTACAATACGGTCATCAACTCCTAACTCCTTACTTTTATCGGCAGGTCCGCCCGGAACAATAGATTTTATAATGATATAATCGTTTTCCGTATTTAAACCGGCTCCTATTCCTTCCAGTTGGCGCGACATGTCGATATTAAAATTCGCCGCGTTTGAAGGCGTAAAGTAGTTGGTATGTGGGTCAATAGCATTGGTAAATGCATCCATAAATGCCTGGAAAACATCCTGGTTATTCAGCTTATCCGCTTGCGATAACAGGTTTTCGTAGCGCTTTTTCAGTGTTTCCTTGTCCTTGGCCAGGTCAGGGTCGGCCAGTTTTAAATTCAGCAGGTCATACTTGGTGCGCAGCGCCCATAGCTTATCCATTTCGGCTTCCGAACTAACCCAGGGCAGCTTTTCACGGTCATAAACAAAGGTTTCATTTTGGTTGAAATCAAAGTCGTTCGCAAGCTGCGCAATCGAATATTTTACATGTTCGATATACCTTTTTTGGTAAACATTAAAAATGTAAAACACATCGTTAAGGTTGCCTGTTTTTACATCATCATCCAAAACATCCTTGTACTTATTAAAATCGGCAATGTCCGAAGCAAGCAAATAATTATGGCCCTCGTCCAGCATTTTTATATACCGGTTAAATATCACTTCGGAAATGGAATCGTTCAGTTTTACTTTTTTATAGTTGTAATTGGAAATTAGCTCGGCAACGGTCTTGCAAACAATACTTTGCTGCTCATCGGGCTGCAGGTCATTTGAGCCTGCTACTTTAATAGGTTTGCGGGGTGCTGCATGGCAAGCGAGCGCAACGCCTATCACCAGCATTAAATAAATTCTTTTAAACATGTCTTTTACGGTCTTTAAATCGGGTATATTCAATAACATCAATTGTTGTGCCTATATAAGTTGCTAATGTATAAATAAAAAGAGACAGCTTTATGCCGTCTCTTTTATATGACTAACAATAATACAATAATGTTTCAATTGTTCAGTAAAACATTTCGCATTTTACGATATTGTTACAAAGCACTTTTTATTTAACTGAAATACACGGAGTTTTATTATTCAGACTTGCCATTTTTTTCAGCGCCGTCGGCATAAATCAAAACGGGTTTTTGTTTAGGCAGTTTGTGCTGGGTAATGTACTGCCCGGCCAGCTCGATAGTTTCCAGGTATTCGTTCAAGCCTTTTGAATAAGCCAGGTCGTGCGCTTCGGTAAGGTCTTGCTGGGCAAGCACAATCTCGCCCATTTTTGCCTTTATCGTAGCGATATCAATCAAATTCTCTATCGTATGCTTGTCGTCGTTTTCCTGCCGGGATATGTTGTTGCTTTGCAGCAAATACCAAATCGCTTCCGAGTAGCGGCTTTGCTGAACGTACATGTGCGCCAGTTCGGTAAAATTATAACTGGCGTCATGATAAACCCTGAAACGCATATTATGCTGTGCCGTTTTCATCATCACATCCTCGGCAGCTTCCAGTGTATAGTCGCTGGGATCAAAGGTAATTAGCCTGATCTTTGAGTTAGGGAGTTTATATGGCGCAAACCTGGTTATGGAATAACAGGTAAAGTGCTCGGCTTCCGGGCGGACAAATTTCTTTTTAAACGGGTTCCATTGAGCCGATGCCGACAAGCAAATTGTAGTAAAAAGCACCAGCAGAATAAACCTCATTTTTATCCTTTTAACCCGTTCAAATTAATCGACCTACAAAAATAGCAATAATAGCGTTAGCCAAACGGCCATTTTTGCAGGCTAAAATTAATATTAAAAACGATAATACGGAATTCGGGGGTAATGTCTCCATGGCAGACGCATTAAAATGACTTTAAACTTATTTGTTATGTAAGGCGTAAATTTTTAACCACTAAGGACACAAAGGTCTCACAAAGGCCACATAGCTAAGCACTTTGCGACCTTTGCGATTGTCGCTTTGTGAACTTCGCGGTTAAAATTATTGACCAAAAAGGCATTGCTTTGTTGTTTGAGCTATTTTAACTTACAATGTATTCGAAATTAATTTTAATGCGTTTGCACTTGTAATGTCTCAGTTGGAATTTATCTTATCCACACTTTTGTTGACTGCGGTATTTTGTAAACTTCAAAAAAAAGACTATTATCAGTGAATTTTATGGCATAGAATACTTTCTCTTTGTCGTCAGACCAGGTATATCCACTATTTGAAATAAATCTGAATCTTTTATTCATATCTTTAACTACATCCTTAAATTGGTTTTGGGGAATCATTACTTTTATTACAATGCAACTATCGTTGTTGTTGAAATAAAACGATTTTATCCAATTCTTTTCTTTCGATTGGTATAATAAAAATGGGTAACCATCTTTATTGTGTCCTGTTCCATCCAACTTCCAACTATTCTCATTTAACATTAATTGTGTTATTTGACTTTGAGATTTATTGAGCTGAGCCCTGGCAAACGAAGAAAAAATAATAAAGAGAAAAACTAATATTAGACGTTTCATGGGTCTTAAATTTAGGTCAATAAAAAAGCCAGTCGTTAGCTGGCTTAAATGTATGAATAAGTTACTTTAAATCAATCTGTAATTCTTACGATATCCTCAATTGTGAGAACGCCTCTAGATAAGCCTGCTTCCATTGCCGGGGTTACGTATAATGTTTTATGTATTTGCGTGGAGGTCACGCCATTCTACGCTGTTCCATTATCAGAATCCCAGCGTGAACCCGAATGAAAAGTTCTTCAACCCATCCTGGGCCGGGCTGTCCTGGAACATATCACTGGCGTAATATTTAGCGAATATGCCAAAGTCGCCGTAACCAATTCGGGCAAATCCGCCGTATTCAAACTCGGCAAAATGATATGGGTTATAAAACTTCTGTTTGCCAAATTCCTGGCTGATCTGTTTCACCATACCTTCAAGCAGCACGCCCCCTTCAGGCCCGACAACAAAATGCCAGCGGTTGCCGCGGCGGTCTTCGTCGGTCCTGAAATCGAACGATACCGGTATGCGCAGGTAGCTGGAGGAAAAACGGTTCTTGGAATATTGTATGCTATCCTGTTTGTACGTTAGCACAGGCTGGTCGCGTAAAATGGTAATGTTGTCGTGCAGACGGATCAGCGTCCAATCAAATCCGGCCGAAGCAAACACTTTAAAGTTCGGGCTGAATTTTACGCCCATCTGGAAAACATCAAAGCCAACGTTGCTGGTTTTCCATTGCTCGTAGCTTAAAAACTTGTTTTGAGGCTGCAGGGTGAAACTGCCGTGATCAACCAAAGTAGCCAATCCCAGGTCAAACCGGGCAAATGTAATTCCAATAAAACCTTTGGGATAATGGGTTTTATAATGATGGGTGGAGTCGTCTTTCCAATGCCCGCCGCCAATGTGTATGGAAAAAGAACCGTCGTTTTTTGAGGTGTCCTTTTTGGAAGTATCGGTTTTCGCAGATTGCCCAAATGCAAATGTTGCAACCGCGATAAATAGTAATGTTGATATTATTCGTTTCATAATTTTAGCATGTAATTATCCTGCTGGCGATCGGTTTACTACCCCGCCACTAAAGGATGCGTTTAATAATTTTATTATTCTCCCTTTTTAATTTTAACAATTCCCAGGTTCACCCCTGTAAGGTGCGAGTCGCCGTCCTCGTCATCTGCAAATTGGACCACCTTATCCTGTCGTTTATCAAGTTTGTCAACCACCAGGTTAACCAGGTCGCCGAAGTTGTGGATCTTATGCTTCCGTTTAACCAAAACTGAATCTTTTTTATTATCCGCCAGGTTCTGGCTAGCTAACTTATCTGGTTTTATACCCTGTCCGGATAACTGATCAATGCTTGATTTTACCGCCAGCTGGACGGTAACATCAGGCACAACCGGTTTGGCCGGGGTGATTGGTTTAGTTTGGATATTGGCCAACACCTGGTGATCATCTTTTACAAAAGTTTTTTCAGGCGCCATCACCGTATCGTCAGCTTTTGAAGTGCCGGTGTTTGGAGTTTGTTTATTTTCAACACGGGCAATTTCGGTTTCTTGTTTTAATTTCGCCGGAGTGTTTGCTCCTGCAGGCACCTGGGTCTGTGTTACAACAGTTGGAGTCTTTATCGCCGGATGCGTGATCACTGCAATTGGATCCTTCGCCTGCGGCTTTGCACCGGTGTTCGCTTTTTTCGGGATGAAGAAAAGCCCCACACCAATTAAAACCACAATGCTTGCGGCGATACCCAACCAGGGCGCAAAAGTTTTCCTGCGCTTTTGCGTTTCCAGGCCTTCCGTAATTTTGGGCCAAACATTTGCCGATGGTTCCGCTTCAAACCCGTCCAGTTTCGACCGGAACAAATCATCAAATTCCTTATCCTGCATATCCATATTTTTTCCCCTCCATTTTTATTACCTGTTCTCTTAATATACTTCGTGCCCTCGATAACTGCGACTTTGATGCACCCTCCGTTATCCCCACGATGGCTGCAATCTCCCGGTGCGAATACCCCTCAATGGCATATAGGTTAAAAACGATCCGGTATCCCGGCGAAAGTTGCTGTATTAATAACAGTAAATCGTCTGCTTCCAGTTTTGCCGTTGCCAGCGGATTCGAGGTGCTCTCGGCTCCTGCTTCATCCAAATCGACCAGCTGCATCATTTTATGATGTTTACGGTAGTACTCTATCGAACTGTGCACCATGATGCGCCTCATCCATCCTTCAAAAGAGCCTTCGCCGCGGAAATCTTCAATTTTTTGAAAAACCCTGATGAACCCATTTTGCATCATATCCTCGGCCTCCATCCTGTCGGTGGCGTACCTGCAGCATACCCCCAGCATTTTGGATGCAAACTGTTTGTACAGCAACTCCTGGGCCTTTCGTTCCCCGGCTTTGCAGCGTTTTACCAGTTCATCTGTTGTGTATTTGTTCTCCAAAAACATCATTTATCAGTAAGATGGGAAGCATAGGGTAATGGTTGCATTCCATTAAAAATAAATTTAGTTTTTATGCGCGAAAGTGCCCTATCTTTATCTCAAATGAAAAAAATTATACCACTGTTGCTGATCGCGGGGCTGTTTTGTACCCGGCTGTTTGGGCAACAAAGCGCTGCAGATAACTACATCCTTTTAAAACCCGACCGTGTTTTCGATGGAAAGGAAATGCATGCCGGCTGGTGGGTATTGGTAAAAGGTAATCATATCGAGGCAGCCGGGGAGCCAACATTGATAAGCGCTCCATCATCTTCAAAAGTAATTGATTTACCGGGTACCACCTTGATGCCCGGCATGATTGAGGGGCATTCGCATTTATTTCTCCACCCCTATAACGAAACGAACTGGAACGACCAGGTACTGACCGAAAGCCGTGCCGAACGCACCGCGCGCGCAGTAACGCATGCCAAAGCCACGCTGTTGGCGGGTTTTACCACCGTGCGGGATTTAGGCACCGAGGGCGCCGGCTACGACGATGTGGGCTTAAAGGCCGCTATTGAAAAAGGGATCGTCCCCGGCCCAAGGATGTTGTGCGCTACCCGGGCTATTGTTGCTACCGGCAGTTATGGCCCCAAAGTTTTGGTGAACGAGACCGACAATTTAAAAGGCGGAGAAGAAGCTGATGGGATTGACGGAATTACACACGCCGTGCGTTCGCAGATAGGGCATGGGGCGGATGTGGTAAAAATTTATGTGGATTACCGTTGGGGATTAGATGAATCCGCCGAACCGACATTCACATTGGAAGAGCTAAAAACTGCGGTTGAGGTTGCCCACAGCAGCGGCCGCATCGTTGCAGTGCACTGTGGCACTACAGAGGGCATGCGCAGGGCCATACTAGCAGGCGTAAACACCATTGAGCATGGCGACGGCGGCACACCCGAGCTATTTGCGTTGATGAAAGAAAAAGGCATCGCCCTTTGCCCAACTATTGCCGCCACAGAAGCAATCTCGGGGTATCACGGCTGGAAAAAGGGCATCGACCCTGACCCAAAAGGCGTAAAACAAAAACATTACATCTTTACCGAAGCAATGAAAGCGGGTGTCACTATTTGCATGGGCGGCGATGTAGGCGTGTTTCCGCATGGTGATAATTCACGCGAAATGATATTGATGGCGGAATATGGCATGAAACCCATTGATGTACTGCGTTCGGCAACTTCTGTAAACGCTGACGTCTTCAATTTAAAACAGCTTGGCAACGTTAAACCCGGTTTTCTTGCCGATCTTGTGGCCGTTCAGGGTGACCCGTCCGAAGATATTAAAGCCGTTAAACAGGTAAAGCTGGTGATGAAAGACGGCATCATTTATACCAAATGACCAATTATAAACTTATGATTATACTCCGCTCAAAATGCCTTTTGAGAACGATTGCTTTTGTTGTAGTGTTCGCTGCAGGATTTATTGCTGCCAATGCGCAACCGGTTGTGATCCCGATTGAAACCAAAAGCAACGCCCTGGTTTTGCAGGTCAGTTCCGAAAAATATTTGGACATGGTTTATTTCGGCAAGAAACTGGGTGACAAAAAGGAATACGACCAGTTGGCAAATGCTTACCGGCTCACCCATAATACGGACGGCTACAACTCCGCTTATACCCCGGCCGGTGCGCGCAACCTGCTTGAACCGGCAATAGCGGTAACGCATGCCGACGGGAATAAATCGCTCGATTTGAAATATGTTGCTCTCATCACGACAAAAATCAGCGATGATATCAACATAACCAGTATCCGGCTAAAGGATTCAGTTTATAACTTCGATGTGACGCTGAATTATAAAACTTACTTTAATGAAGACGTTACCGAACAATGGAGCGTAATCACCCAACACGAAAAAAGTGATGTGGTGCTGGACAAATACGCATCGGCTAACCTGTTCCTGCAGGCTGGAAGCTACTGGCTGAGGCATTACCACGGCGAATGGGCCCAGGAAATGCGGCCCGAAGAGGAGCAGCTTAACCACGGAATTAAAACGCTGGATACCAAGCTGGGCACGCGTGCTGACCTTTTTCAGCCGCCGGTGTTTATGGTATCGTTCAATAAAAATTCGACCGAAGATGACGGCGACGTGTTACTGGGTAACCTGGAATGGAGTGGCAATTACCGAATGGATTTTGAGGTTGACCCGGCCAATAATTTACGGCTGATAGCGGGAATAAACAACTATGCAGGTGATTACCTGCTTAAACCCGGCACCGACTTTACCACACCCAAATTTGTTTACACCTTAAGCCATAATGGCAAAGGCGAAGCCAGCCGCAACTTGCAAACCTGGGCGCGCAAGTACCAAATTGTAGACGGTGAAGGCCCCCGGCTGACGCTGCTGAACAACTGGGAGACAACTGAATTTAATTTTGATGAAAACAAGCTGGCGGGAATTTTAAATGACACCAAAACATTGGGCGTGGACCTGTTCCTGCTGGATGATGGCTGGTTTGGGAACAAGTACCCGCGTAACGATGACCATGCGGGCCTTGGCGACTGGCAGATAAACAAAGCCAAACTACCGGATGATATCGCCTTTTTAACCAAAGCGGCAACCGAAAATGGTGTGAAATTTGGCATTTGGGTGGAACCGGAGATGGTGAACCCCAAAAGTGAACTTTACGAAAAACATCCTGATTGGGTGGTAATGCAACCTCAGCGGCCGGAATATTATATGCGCAATCAATTGGTGCTCGATCTGACCAATCCCAAAGTGCAGGACTTTGTATATGACATTGTAGATGGCCTGTTCACCAAAAACCCCGACCTGGCTTATATTAAATGGGACTGCAATTCGGTAATCTATAACGCTTATTCGGCCTATGAAAAATCACAGTCGAACTTTTATACCGACTATGTTTTAGGCCTCTATAAAGTGTTGGACCGGTTTCGCGCCAAATATCCAAAGGTGCCGCTGATGCTTTGTTCCGGTGGAGGCGGCAGGGTGGATTATGGAGCGTTGAAATACTTTACCGAATATTGGCCCAGCGATAATACCGAACCGATCGAAAGGATATTTATCCAATGGGAATATTCGTACTTCTACCCCGCCCTGGCCAGCTCAAACCATGTCACCAACTGGGGCAAAGAACCTATTAAATTCAGGGTAGATGTTGCGACGATGGGTAAACTGGGCTTTGATTTTGTGGTAGGCAAGCTAAAACCCGAAGAACTGGCTTTTTGCCGGCAGGCGGTAAAAACTTACAAAGAAAATTCAGAGGCGATATGGCACGGCGACCAGTACCGCTTACAGGATCCCTGGACGAATGACGTTGCATCGTTAATGTACGTCGATACCACCCAAAATACGGCAATTATGTTCAATTACCTGGTAAATAACCGCTATACTGCCGGGAGCAAATTGCCCATCCGGCTGAAAGGGCTAAACCCTGATAAAAACTATGCAGTAAGCGAAGTAAATCTATTTCCGGGTACCCGGTCAACAATTCCTGACGGTGTTTTTAGCGGAAGATTTTTGATGACCGTGGGGATAAATCCGGATGTACGCGAAGGAAGGACAAGTGTTTTGATTGCCATTACCGCGCAGAAATAAATATCACTCTCTGTTATAAATAAAACTTTATGCCAAAAATATTTGAATACCTGGGGATAATACTTTTTTTCTATTCTAATGAGCATGAGCCAATTCATGTCCATGCAACGTACGGATCACTCGAAAGCAAAGCGGAGTTTTTTATTGTTGATGGCAAAATATCGGAAATAAGAATTAAATTAGTAAAAGACAGAAAACCCTTGAAGGGCGCTAAGCTTAAAGACTTTGAACAGTTCCTTGAGGTTTATGCTGACAAAATAGTTCAAAAATGGGTGGATTATTTTGTTTACCATAAAGATGTTAAATTTGAAAAAATTTCAACCAAGTTAAAATGAAAATAGTTCAGGATTATAATTTTGATACGGTGACTAACTTAATAGAAATTGTTTCTGCTAATTATATCGGAGATCATTCCATTAGGATCTCGTTTAGTGATGGCTATGAGAAGTTAGTTGATTTCAAACCATTTCTTACTAAATCACTTCATCCTTCAATTTCAAAATACCTTGACGAAACTTTGTTTAAGCAGTTTAAAATAATTAATGGCAACTTAAATTGGAATGATTATGATTTGATTTTCCCTGTTCATAATCTTTATGAGGGCGTTATTGAGTAACAGCATTAGTTAGGCGGACGCTGAAAATTGCACCAACAGCAGGATTCTAACATAATTGTGGAACACTATGACAGGTGACGAATTAGGAAGTTTTATACAACATCATATGCCCGTTGGTCAGGTGGTACACATGACCAAAACTGGCCATCATAAGTATAATGGAATTAGTGAAGATCAAACAAGATTTCGTTTCTTAGTTCCTAATCATATAAATCCGGCCACTCCAAATCCAAAGCACATTTCAGTAGAAGTATTAATACATGCTCGAGACACATATAATATCAATCAAAACATCATTGTTAACAATGATTGGATATTACATCATTTGGGATTAAACTGGCATGGAGACTGCCGTATAAGAATATTAAGAAATCTCGTCAGACTACCTGAATTTTTGCGTTAATAACAAATATCGCACCTAATTGTTTGGCTTTGTGAATGAAATTCGACCTTAATCAGTATCTAATATCAGCAATTATTAAAAATGCCAATTAAATAAAATCGACGTGGAAAAGCCTGAAAAACCTTTCTATATAAAACCTTTTTTTGGAGTATTTTATATTTTAATTGTTATAATGTTGACGAGCTGGCTGGTGAGTAAAGTATTCCCATTTGAAAGTGGCTTAACCGAATTTTTTTGTTACCTATTAGCTAACTTTTTCACGTTACGCATAGCAACTTTGATTTTTGAAGGTTTATCAAAAAAATATAATTCTGACTTAAGAGAATTTGAAAAATATTTAGTGACTAAAGAAAATGAAAAAATATGTGGTAAGGAAATAATAGAAAGAGCTGCGATAAACAATGAAATCATTAAGCAAAATCACGAAGCGATAATTGATTTGAATAAAAACTTTAAAGTTGCAACCATCAGTGAATTCGGCGAAACCCTATTAAAAAAACAGGTAAATATTGGTAAAGAACATATTCAAGATCTAGTTAAGCTAAATGAATATTTAGTTACCAAACGAAGGTCTATTGAAAAACAACTAAGTTTAATTGCAAATTTGAAGTTGGATAACATCAATGTGAAAACTTCGTTTGTGGATGATTCATCAGAGGGCAATATGATTCGCATTAAACCGAAAATAGAATTGGTCTATAAACAGAATAAATATTTAGAAAACCTCCATGACATATCTGTTAGAATGGTTAACTTTCTTTTGGATGGAAACTTAGTAATGTTTTACTCCATATTTAACCAATTCGAAAAACTTGGCATTTTTAATAAGGAATGGGAAAATCAACTTGTACAAACGATGAAGAATGTTGATCGAAATTTAATTAAAGTAATTGACGAAATTGGATTTATGGAGAGTTCCATTTCATCATCTATCTATGATTTGCAATTAGAAGTTTCTTTAAGAAATTGACCCGTTTCTGTTTCTTAAAGCTCGGAAAAGGGAAATTATTTGATGACTTAAGAATGGACTCAAAATTAAGAAACTATTAATTAAATAGCTTCTTTTTTTGACTCACTTCTTCACGCCAAACCGCAGACTATGTTTATCCAACACTTACCAATGCTGATACCAGCAAACTGGGTTTTATGAGGAAGGCCGAATAACACAAATTTAAGGTGCTTGTCACAGACAAATTTTTTTAATGCCGGTTTCGAAAGGTAATAAAGATCATATTTTACCCGAAATTCTTGACTTACCTTGCAAACCTCACATCAGAAGCATGGATATCAACTTTTTTACCGACCCCAAACTATTAGAAGAAATTAAAAAATTTACGCGCACCAAAAAAATAAAAGCAGGTGACGCTTTTATTTCGCCCGGTGATAAGATCGTTTTTGTGCCGATCGTACTCAATGGGGTTTTACGGATCATCAGGCAGGGCGCGGACGATAAGGAAATATTTCTGTACCACCTTTATCCCGGGCAAACCTGCGCCATGGCGATCAACTGCTGCCAGTCGGCCACGTTGAGCCCGATTAAAGCCATTGCCGAAGAAGATACCGAAGTGTTGCTAATTCCGGCAAATTTGATGGACGACTGGTCAAAATTCCCTGAATGGCGGGCATTTATTAACAACACCTATGGCAGCCGCTTTGCCGAGCTGATCGATGTGGTGGACCTCATCGCCTTCAGCAACATGGATAAGCAGGTTTTGCATTATTTGCAGGAACGCGGCAAGGCCGGTAAAACCAAAACGATCAGCATTACCCACCAGGAAATAGCTGACGAACTGCATACCCATCGCGAAGCTATAAGCCGACTGCTGCGTAACATGGAGCAGAAAAATATCGTCCGCCTGGGCCGCAATACTATTGAATTATTATAGGATTATGTAACAAATGTTCCCAATTAACAGCCTGACAGTTAATAGCTTCGCGCTATAATTAATTGAACATTTTATGAAAAAAAACATGGGCACTATCGACCGCGCGTTTCGGATCCTGATCGCAGTCGCAATTATCGTCACCTACTTTGCCACAAACCTGTTGAGCGGCACGCTTGCCATTATCCTGCTGGTTGTTTCAGGCATTTTCATTGCTACAAGCTTCATCAGCTATTGCCCGCTTTATTTCCCTTTCGGGATAAACACATCCGGCCGAAAAAAAGCGGCGTAGTAATTTCTTTTAAAAATTTGCTGTTTATCCAACAAATGTTCCCAACCGCAGGATTTAATCTCCGGAATTTTGATCTGCCAAATTAAAAGAGATCAAAAAATGAACAAAATAGCAGAATTACTGCCATTGCCCGGGACGGTAGTGGTAGATGTAAGAACACCGCAGGAGTTCAACGACGGGCATTTTGCCAAAAGCATTAACATTCCTTTATGCGAACTAAGCAGGCATTTGGAAGAGTTAAAGCAGGCAGAGAACATCATTGTATGCTGTGCATCGGGTATGCGTAGCCAAAAGGCAAGCTTGCTGCTCAAACAAAACCAGATCGACTGCCTGGATGGCGGATCATGGTTAGACATTAACAAATACTCAAAAAACTAATTGTATGGGATTTATAGCAAGTATAAAAAGGCTTTTCGGGCCTGGGGTCGACCTGGGTGCGATCATTGGATCAGGCGCCAAAATTATTGATGTGCGTACGCCCGGCGAATTTTCTGGCGGCCATGTAAAAGGCTCGGTTAACATTCCACTGAATACGCTCAGCAGTAAACTGGGGAAATTAAAGAAAGACGAAGCGCTGGTAACCTGCTGCGCATCAGGAATGCGGAGCCGGTCGGCAAAAGCAATCCTGCAATCCAATGGTTTTACCAAAGTTTATAACGGCGGCAGCTGGCACAGTTTAACCAAATACGCACGATGAATACACTACGGCAAAGGTTGTTCGCCAGTTGGAATTTTATGCGTTTTTTACGCCTTGCGATGGGCATTTGGATATTGGGGATGGCTATACAATCTCGTGATTGGTCGATAGGTTTAATAAGCGGCCTATTTATTTTGATGGCTGTCACCAATACCGGCTGTTGCGGTGCAAATGGTTGCGTGGTACGGTACAACAGGCCGGGAGATACCGAAAAACCATTGGAGATAGATAATTAAGGGATAAAAGAAATTAAATAATTACGACAATGAGCATAGAACATTTATACGAGGTTGACCTGAACTGGGTAAACGGCAGGCTGGGTACCCTTAGTTCCGACGAGTTGAAAGACGTGGTTAACGTAGCAACACCGCCTCAATTTCCAAACGGAATAGAAAACATTTGGTCGCCGGAGCATTTATTCACTGCAGCGGTAAACAGTTGCCTGATGACGACTTTTTTGGCCGTGGCCGAGTATTCCAAATTGGAATTTGAGCATTTTACCTCAAAAGCCACCGGCAAACTCGAAATGATCGACGGGAAATACATCATGAGCGAGATAACTTTAATGCCTGAGCTTTGGATAGCCAATGAAGCCTCAACTGAAAAGGCGCTAAAGGTGCTGCAAAAGGCGGAAGTCGCTTGCCTCATCTCCAATTCCATTAAGTCAAAAATCATTTTCGAGCCTAAGGTGGTTGTTAAAGCTTACCAGCCCTCCTGAATTTTATAAGTAACGTTTTGTTTGTTTAGGTTGCGGGCAGTAGGATTGAAAAGGTTTTACTGCCCTTTTTTTTGCCGGGCCCGTTTGTAAATTTTTACCGCCATCATGAGCAACACAAATAGTGCGATTAAGCCTAAGGTTGCATAGATCATATTAAGCGTATCTTTTAATACCGCCAGGAAAACAATTGCAAACAGGAATATGGTTGATACCTCATTCCACATTCGCAGCTGCGTCGATTTCCATTTAAAAACACCGTTTGCCATCTGCTTCATTTTGTTTTGGCAGATGAAATGATAAACGATCAGCCCTGCAACAAAACAAAGTTTAATATGCATCCAGGGCTGTTGCAGCCAGCCCGGCACAAGTACAAGCATGGTAATCCCGGCAGCAAGCACAAGGAACATCGATGGAACCGTGATAATATACCAAAGCTTCTTTTCCATGATCACAAACTGGTTGGACAGGATAGTCCGGTCCGGTTCAGGTTTCTCCTGCGCTTCCGTGTGATAAATAAACAGGCGCACCATATAAAACAAGCCCGCAAACCAGCAGACAATGAAGATGATGTGTATGGCAAGAATATATGGATACATAAACCCCCTAACCCCCTAAAGGGGGAAATTAATTTTATAACTCTTAGCCCTCCGTTAGCTCCCCCTTTGGGGGGCGGGGGGGTATTCTTTTATAATATCTACCGCGTACTTCACATTGTCAAACGGGATATCCGGCATAATGCCATGGCCTAAATTGAATATGAAGCCATTTTCGCCTTTCATCCTATCGAACAGGCGGTAAATGCGGTCCTTAATTACTTTTTTATCAGCATATAAAATATGCGGATCCAAGTTGCCCTGGACGGCCGTCCCGGACGGCAAACGTTTTTTTATGTCGAGGAGATCAACATTCCAGTCAATAGAAATTACATCCGGCTTTGCCTCTGCCATCAACGGTGCAAAAACTGAACTTCCCTTGCAAAACGAAATTACAGGAATACCTGTTCTGTTCAGCTTGCTGATGATCTCGGCAATATACCGGTGCGAAAATTCTTTGTAATCGTCCCAGGCCAGCGCCTGTGCCCAACTGTCGAATATCTGTACCGCGTTTACGCCGGCAGCGATCTGCAAATTAAGATAATCGGTAGTAACGGTTGCTATTTTGGCCAATAATTTATGCGCCAATTCCGGCTCATTGTGCATGAATAACTTGGTAATCTTAAAATCTTTGGACGAACCGCCTTCAACCAAATAGCTCATTACCGTAAAAGGCGCCCCGGCAAAACCGATCAAAGGAATGCTTCCGTTCAGCCTTTGTTGAATAACTTTTATCGCGTCGGCCACATATTGCAGTTTGTGGGCTACGTCAGTTTCAAGCCTGTCAATATCGGCCGCATTACGGACGGGGTTGGCAAACTTAGGACCAACGTTTTGGGTAAAACTCAAATCGCCGCCCATTGCCTCCGCCGTAACCAATATATCCGAAAACAGGATAGCAGCATCTATTCCCAGCAGATCAACCGGCAGCATGGTAACATCTGCGGCGATCTCGGGGGTTTTGCACATCTCCAGGAAGGAGTATTTGTTTTTTATATCCCAATATTCCTTCATAAAACGACCGGCCTGGCGCATCATCCATACGGGTGGGCGTTCGGTCGGTTCAGAAAATGCGGCTTTTATTAATAATGAATCTCTCATATAATTTCATTCGTAGGGGCGATCCTTGTAGTCGCCCCTCCTTTGGGTTCGCCTTTTCAAACATTACCGGAAAAGGGCGACCACAAGGGTCACCCCTACGGGATGTGTTTTTTTAATTCGTCATGCAGGCGTTTAATCACATCCTTCATTTTGGCGTTTATCTTCTCGTTATGCTTTTCTGATAATTCAAGATACGCTTTCGCTTTTTCAAAATTACCTAAGCGTATACTAATGTTGGCTACATGTACCAATGCAGCTACATGGTCGTTCACCGACTGCAAAGGATATTGCGCTGCAATTTCGTAATGCTTCCCGGCGTCGTCAAAGTCTTTTTTTTGAAGGCAAACGCCACCCATTAAAAATTCGTAATATCCACGCCGGTTTTTACTCAGCCATTGAGGCTTCAGTATTTCACTAAGCGACCGTTCGGCTTTGTCATAATCTTTATGATGAAAATACTTTGCCGCAACTACCAGCGTTCCCTGCCGCAAATAGTCCCAGCCAAGCAGCACGATCATCATCAGCGCAAGGGCAGCCAACTCATACCAGTGTTTATCCACCAAAAGTATCAGCGAAAGAAAAAAAATGGTGCCGATGAACAAACGGGTACGGTTGCTAAACATTAATGCTGGTTGTCGGTAAATTTATAGCCTACGCCGCGTATCGAATGAAAATAAACCGGGTTTTTCGGATCGGGCTCAAAATACTTGCGGAAGGTTAGGATAAAATTGTCAATGGTGCGGGTTGAAGGGTACACATCGTAATTCCAAACGGTTTCCAGAATCTGCTCACGCGATACGGCATCATTCCGTCGTTCGATCAGCAATTTCAATAGCATGGTTTCTTTTTTGGTAAGCGGGGTGATCGAGCCATCGGCGTTTACCAGTTCAAACGAATTGAAATGGATAGTTTTATCGCCAATTTTATAACTGTTAAACTCTTTCAGGTCATCGCCTTTAAGTCCGCGTTTCACCAGGTTGTTTACCCGCAATATCAACTCTTCCAGGTTAAATGGCTTGGTTAAATAATCATCCGCGCCTTTCTTAAGGCCGGATATTTTATCCTCATTCGTGTTTTTGGCGGTGAGGAACATGATGGGCACTTCCGAATTTTCAAGGCGGATGGTTTCAGCCACCACAAACCCATCGATCTCAGGCATCATTACGTCCAGGATCACCAGGTTAAAGCGTTCTTCTTTAAATATTTGAAGTGCTTTTTTGCCATTGGTCGCGGTTGAAACCTTATAACCTTCCAGTTCGAGGTTAAGCTTTATGGCTTCCAAAAGATGTTCTTCATCTTCGGCTAATAGTATTCGTTTTTTACTTTGCATGTGAATTAAGTTAAATCAGATCAATTTATCCAAAAACCACCTCAAATATACTACCAACCGGACGGTTATCTTTCACTTTTATACTTGCCTGGTGCTTGTCGAGCACTTCTTTTACAATGTACAGACCTAAACCGGTACCTTTGGTATTACGCGTATCCTCGCTGCCCACCCTGTAAAACTTGTCGAATATCTTGTTTTTCTCGCTTTCTGCTATGCCAATGCCATGATCTGCCACCTGTAACAGCACTTTTCCGTCTTTAGAAAAGAGTTTCACCTCCACGATCTCACAGGGCCCTGAATATTTGATCGCATTCTCTATCAAATTCGTAACAACCGATGTAAGTGCAAATTTGTCACCCGTTATCTGAATTTTTGGCTCAATTTCAGCATCTATCACCTGCTGGTTGCTGTCGCACTTCGTTAGTTGCAGCCGGTTGACAATACTGTCGACAAGCACCGACAGGTTAAATTTGTCCTTCGGAAAACTATAGGAACGATTGTCAATCTTAGATGCCAGCAACATATTCTCCACCATGTCATCCAGCCGCTCTATGTCAGTCAGTGCTTTGCCGATAAAATCAAGCGTTTGTTGTTTGTTGAGATCGCGCTTTTGGATAGTTTGCAGCAATATCTTCATCGATGCGAGCGGCGATTTCAGCTCATGCGTAACCGAAAGCAGGAAGTTCTTTTTTTGCTCCTGCAGCCTGCGTTCCCTGATGATAGACTGATGCAGAAAATAAGCGCCTGCAAAAAATACAATGATAAAAATTGAACCTTCGCCCATGATCATGGCCAGGCTGCTGGGCATCAGCTTTACCAGCAGGTAGCCCCACCAAGCCAGCTCGGTAAGGGCGTAGATGATTAACGCGTAGAATATTATAAATGACCTTCTCATATTAACTCCTTCAGTTTGCAGTGGGCAGTTTGCAGTGGGCTTC
>Ga0302140_10004119_pt1 | contig 18494 bp, 13 predicted proteins | sample I_Bog_E1_1_FD_202095 | JGI IMG/M metagenome (GOLD analysis project Ga0302140, IMG submission 202095) | Peat permafrost microbial communities from Stordalen Mire near Abisko, Sweden - I_Bog_E1_1 | ecosystem: Environmental > Terrestrial > Soil > Wetlands > Peat | place: Sweden: Abisko, Stordalen... | reverse complement strand
TTCCAAAGAAAAGCGGATAGCATCCACAACTGCCGGCGGAAGGACCGGCGGGTGGCCACGGTCTCGGTGACTCGTCCATCCCGAATCAGCGTGCCCCCGGTCCCTCGCATCTGGGAACCGGTGATCTGGACACCGCGTCGGGTGCTCTATCCTCTCCGCAGCTCCATCGCGGAACAGCGGGCCAGGCACAACCCCCATCGTCACTCCGCTTTGACCAACCCACAGCCACCCCGGACCCAACCTGTACCACCCCAAAAAACTTCAACGGGATTTGCATGTTAATTCGCTTCGTTGGCGCACAATCGATTCATGGACGCGAAAACAAACCGCACCTTCTCTCCATCTGTCGGGGATGCAACCGGCCTGTCCCCCCGGCGTACCCCACCCCCCCCTACCCCCAAAACTGCTATATTTTCCTTACAAATTCCGCTTAAGAGCCATGCCATCAACAACATACAAAATCGACCCGTTTACCACTCAGTAAACACAAACCCCGAAAATCTCCACTTTTTTTCCCAAATAACGCCCATTTTTGCCAACAATCGTCGCAAAGACCATCGTTTTCGCACCGGAAGGTTCAACTCCATGAAGATTCGCCTTGCCGCAGCCTTCTTCCTCATCGCCACCCTCGCTCCCGCGCAGAACTTCCCCGACATCAAGCCCACCGCGCAGCAAACCGCCTGGCAGGACCTCGAATTCGGCGTCATCATTCACTTCTCCACCAACACCTTCCTCGATCGCGAATGGGGAGACGGCACCGCCGCCCCTTCCGTCTTCAACCCCTCCAGCTTCGACCCCGACCAATGGATGAAGGCCATCCGCGACTCCGGCGCTAAATACGTCGTCCTGGTCGCCAAGCACCACGACGGCTTCTGCCTCTGGCCAACCGAGCAGACCAGCTACAGCATCAAGTCCAGTCCATTTCAGAACGGCAAAGGCGACATCGTCGGCGCGGTAGCCCGCTCAGCCCGCAAATACGGCCTTCAATTCGGTGTCTATCTGTCGCCATGGGACCGCCACGATCCTCGTTACAAAGACTCCGCCTCCTATGACGACTACTATCAGGCCGAGTTATCTGAGTTAGCTTCCCACTATGGCAATCTCGTCGAATTCTGGCTCGACGGAGCCGGCAGCGAAGGCCATGTCTATAACTTCCCCAGGATCATTGAAACGCTGCGTACCTATCAGCCCAACGCCATCGTCTTCGCCGACACCGGCCTCTTCGAATACGGCGACGCCCGCTGGGTCGGCAACGAAAGCGGTCTCGTCTCCTACGAAAACTGGAACGTCATCGACCGCCACGGCTACCTACGCTGGCGTCCCGTTGAAGCCGACACCCCCCTGCGCAAGGACCACTGGTTCTGGCACCCAAATGACGAAAACAGCCTCAAAAGCCTCGATGAGTTATTGACCACTTACGACCAGACCGTCGGTCGCGGCGCGCAGTTGATGTTAGGCCTCGCCCCCGATCGCCGCGGCCTGCTCCCCGACAGCGACGTCGCCCGCCTTGAAGAGTTCGGCGCGGCTCTCCGCTCCCGCTCTACCCATAACCTGGCCCTCGGCCACACCCCAACCCCGGCCGAAGCCGCCGCCGCTCTCGACGGAAACCCAGACACGTTCTGGTCAGCGCCCGCCGGCTCCCATCACGCCACGCTTGAGGTCAACTTTCCGGCGCCCGTAACCTTCAACCGCGCCGTCACCATGGAGTGGCTCAACGACGGCCAGCGCGTCCAGAAATACTCCATCGACATCTGGACCGGCGCCGCCTGGAAGTCCATCGCATCCGCGCAAGCCATCGGCCACAAAAAGATCGACATCTTCCCCACCGTCAAGGCCGCCAAAGTCCGACTTGAGATCCTCTCCAGCACCGACGCCGCCCAGATCCGCGAGTTCCAGCTCTTCAACATCCCCGACAAACCACCGGCCAACTAATGCGGCTGCCGCCAGAATCGCCTCACAAAGCCCCCAGCGCCTTCAGCCGAATCTGCGCCAGCACCCACGTATCGGTCGCACCAATCGGACCATCCGGCTTCTCCACCTTGCGATAGGCGTTGATCGCCGCATCGTTCACCCCATACTGCTCATAGATCGACCCAAATCCAAACCACACTGCCGAATTCGGTTCAGACAAATTCGCCGCCGTCATCGACTTCAGCAGCAGTTCCCTGGCCTCGCTCGTCTTCCCCACCGCGGCATAAATGCAGGCCAGCGTGTGCAACTCCGCAAAGCTGTTGCTGTTGCTGAGCATATTGGCCTGCTGCGCCGCCTTCACAACCTCCGGGCCAACCTGCCCGTCGAACAGTCCCGACCACGCGTACTGGTTGTAATCTCCCGCCCCACCCTTGCCCTTGTCGATAACCAGTTGCTCCGTGGCCCGGGTCAAAGCAAAATCGCCCTGGTCTTCCGCAAACTGCGCCTTCAGGCGAAGCAGAACCTCATCGTCCGGATGCTTCGCGATATGGCTTGCCAGAATCTGGTTCCAGCTGCTCCAGTCCTTCGTCAGCCTGGCGGCAATCCCAGCTCTGTCAATCGCAACGTAGGACTCGGGATACTTCGTCAATATTTCGGCGCTCACTTCTCTCAGCCCCGGCCCATCCTCGACCCCGCCCATCAGAGTTGCCAGCAAGAGCCCCAGGTCCAGATGCTTGTCCTCCGCGGTCGCCTTCTCCCATGCCGCACGCACCATCGGAATCATGCTCTTGATGTTCTCGGCCGAACCCGGTGTCGTCGCCACCAGCGACACCGCTGCCAACTCAATCGCGTCGTGGCCGCCCGTATCTCCAACCGTCCAGAATCGTGGAAAAAGAGGCCCCTGCAACGGGTCGTCCCCGCCCCCTTTGTGGATACGATCCCGCATCCAATCCAGCAGTGACCGAGCCTCCGCCTCCTTGCCTGCCTCCAGCAGATACAGCGCCTCAAAGCCCGCCTCTGAATAGTCCGCCCCGTCCGTGACAATCTTGAACGCGCCGTCTTCCTTGCTCACGAAAAACTGCTCCGGTTTCGCACCCAGGCTTTGCAGGCTCACTCGGTATCCAGTGCTATCGTCGCCTTCTGAAGAGAACTTCATGTTCCCCGCAATCACATCCAGCAGCACGCTTGCCGGCAACCCCGCCTGCGCCGCAAACGTATGCAGCATGCCCCGGGTTTCCATAGCCTTCTCCAGATTCTTCTTCCACGCCAGGTCTGACCCGTAGGCATGACGAGAAAGCACCTCGGATGCCGTCTTCTCAGAGAACTCGCCCGTCATCATCGTCACAAACACTCGCTGTACCACTGACCGAGGATCGGTCGCCGGAAAAAACTCGCCCTTCCATGGAGTCAGTTGCCGGAACAGCCCAATCTGCTGCGTCACACCCGCCGCATTCGACTGCCCTTCAACGCTCGCTGCCAGCATCCCAACCGCTTCCGGATATAGCCGCAAATGCAGCAGTTGCGTTCCCGCTGTCGACAGCGCGGAGTTGCGTTCATCCGCCCCAGTCGCAAGGTGATCCGCTTTGTCGATCCCCGCCGCAATCCCCGCCGCCCCACCCTTCTGCGCCACGGTTGCACTGATCTCAAGCCCATTTCGCGTCACCGATGAAGGAAGCTTCTCCGCCTCCTGAAGCAGTTCCTGATACTGGCCGCTATAAAGCAAGTCGAACAGCACATTGTCGTCATACTGCTCACCGGTTGCTTTTTCCTTCTCCTTCACTGCTCTGTACTCTTTGATCGCATCCAACAGATGAGCTTCTTTCGTGTAGCGCTCTCCATCCGCGCCATACTCATCCAGAATCGCGAGATTCAGCGCCGTGTTCGTATCTTCCGGGTCCAGTTCCAACGCCTTCCTATAAGCCGCAGCCGCACAGTCCCAGTCAAACCCATGCGCCAGTTGCACGCCGATTTCATTGAATTGGCAAGCCCACCCCAGCGTCTTGAAAGCCACCGCCGATTTCGCGTCAATCTGCGTCGCCGTCATAGCCTCGGCCCTTGCCCGGTCGCCCATCCCCGCCTTCAAAAACACATACGCAATCTGCGCGTGGTGGATCGCCTCTTTCGGGTGCTGCTCAATCAGTGCGCGGTCCGCCGCCAGAGCCTCGCGAATCTTTCCCGCAGCCATCAGCTTCGCTCCCGCCTGATCGAACAGCAGCTCCGTAATGTCCTGCTTGTAAAGCGCAAGAATCGCCTCCCGAAGAGCCAGCGCTTCCTCCAGTGAGTACTTCGGCTTCCCCGTATCGAAACGCAATCGAGCGCTGATCACCCCGTGGCTATCCACTTCATAGTGCTGTGAAAGCGTAGCCGGTCCCATCGCCGTGCTTTTGTCCTCCGGCAATGCCCGCAGAACAAACCCATTCGGCGGAGTAATTGTGTACTTCCACTCCGTCACATAGGGATGCACATCGTACTCACTCACCCGCGCAAGAATCGCCCGCTTCCTGTCCTCCTCCTGCTGCGGGGTCGGCTTTTCGCCGCTTGGGTCCGGGTCCGTCGTAAACCACTTCGGCAGCCGATTAAACAATCCCGCCAGCGGAATCCCAACCGCAGCATCGTCAATCAGCGTATTGCCCCGCTTCGCCTCGGCCATATCCAGCTTCAGCACAAACGGCTTGCTGAAATCCTTCCCGTCGCCATGCTCCACACTCGTCAACGCCTTCGCAAGGTAGTAGTCCTTCGCGTAAGTCTCCAGGTTCGTCTTCTTCTCCCTGGTCTCCGCGCTGCCAAAGTCTGACCGGTAGCTTTCGTCAACATCTCCATGGGTCAATGAAGTCTCCGTAATGTGCGCCGGCCCATGCTCCACCATCACCACATCCCGCAGTTCCGTCAGCAAATCGTCTTCCGGCTTCGCGGTCGGCGTCGCGGTCATCCCGTCCGTTCCCTTGGCAATAATCAGCGCCAGCCGGCCCTGGTCCATTGACGGCAACACACCCACCTGCGCATAATCCGCCGTGGCGTCAATCCACAAGGGCTCGCTATCCTTCCCATCCGCCGGAACATACACAATCGCATGATCGAATTGGTTCATCCCCGGCAGCTCGGGAGTAACATCCAATCCCGGCCCCGAATCCAGCAGCGCCATCGAAGCGTCGATCCCCGCGGCCCGCAACATCGCCACCAGCATCGCTGCCTTGTCCTTGCAATCGCCATAGTGCCGCTTTATCACTTCCGTCGCCGGTTCCGGTTGCAGGCTCGCTTCCCCAAACTCAACTCCCGTGTAGCGGATATCCTTGTTCAACCGCGAAACAATGCGCTGAATTGTCTCCATCCGGCTCGCCGAATGCTCGGTCGGAATCAGCGCCTTCACCTTGGCCGGATCAATCTGCCCCTCCGCCAGTTCGCCATAAGCCGCTGCCACTGCCGCCCACGATTCTCCAGTCGAAAACTCCACCATCGGACTCGAATACTGATGCGTCGATAAATTGATGTCCGAGTCCTCATGTGGCGGCAGGTATCCCTGCACAAACTTCAGATGACGCACTCCCGCCTGCTCTTCGTCAGTCACCGCCGCATTCGGCAGCGTGTGAACTCGATATTGCAGCTTCACCTGCTTCGGAGCGTCCACAATCAGTTCGCTATGCACAACCGGAACATTCCGCCCGAAGAAATCCCGGTAGACGCCGCCCCCTGAGAAGTAGGGCAGTCTATCTTCAAGAACCGTCTCTTCCTCAACAATTGCTCCTACCGCCAATCCTGGCAGCGGCGCTTTCCGTATCCGCCCGTCTGTGTAGGTGTCTTCGTCCTGCTCCGTGGCGGGCCCATCGGTGATCGTCTTCTGGTCCAACTGGCTCACTCGTCCGTCCGGCTGAATAACCTGCGCATGAATCTCAGGCGTTTTCTGGTACCAGGGCGACCAGTGTTCCGACAACTCCGACCAGCCCTCAACCCCGTCCTGCGTCTCAATCCGGAAAATCATCGAATGGCGATAAGTCACCCGTCCCTGCCCATCAAGCGTGTAGCTGTCCCGCTCAAACAAGACTGTCGCTTCCATAAACTTCTCTGCGGAAACCTTTGCTGCCGCCGTTTGAATCTCCTCCACCGGCGCACTGAACGCCGGCCCATCCAGCGACCACTTAGGAGCCTGGGTTTGACCTTGTGCCACAGACGCCGCGCTGAGCAAGGCCAGCGCCGCACAACTTGCCCAAACGCCGGAACGGAACCGAAGCATATCCATCAGAAGAGTCCTTGAATTATTGGATCGTAGAATTGCACCAATACTATCGCATCCCATCCATGCGGAACTCGCACGAATACCCAATTCCATCCGGTCAGTCCGATAAGCCGTTGGGGACTTCTCCGCGCACAAAAAATCAACGCGCCTCGACCGCTACCGCCGACCCCAATTTCACCGAATCTCCCGCGTTTCCTGACACGGTAAGGGCCATCCCCCCCGCCAGATAACGCGAAATCACCTCCGGACGCGCCCAGTCCAGATCCCATGCGTCTTCAATCGCCACTATCTTGTACTCGCCCGGCACCACATCCCGAAACAGAAAGCTTCCATCCGAGTCAGACTGGTCGCGCCTGAAAAGTGCCAATCCTGCCCCAGGATCTTTCGGCACCAGTTCCACCATCACCCCCGGTTCACCCTTGCCATCCTTCTTTGCAAACCCCTCAATCTTTATCTTTCCCTCCACCAGCACCGCGGTCACTTGCACTTTCCGGTCCTTCACCACAATCTGGCTCTCCGCCAAAGCCTGCCCGCCTGCTTCAATCCTCACCACCGCCAACGACAGGTCCTTGCTCTCCGGAAGCACAATCCACTTGCCCGGCGGAACCGTATCGAACCGCGCCGTTGACTTCTCCATCACGTTCTCTTTGAAATACCGCAAGCCTGGCTCGTCCAAGCCCAAAACAAAAGCCAGCGGCTGCGGAGGCTCCGAGCCATCCGCCATCCGTGCGTGGATTTCCACGCTGTAGACAGGCGACCCCGACGACAGATCCACCGCCTGATTGCCCGTCGCATCCATCTCCACCACCTGCGGAGGGTCCGTCTGCGACAAGCTATAGTGTCCCGGCGCAATCCCCGCAATCTCCGTTACCCCAGACCCCGGCGGTCCCGGCTGCGTCTCCGCAAAGGTCGGAAACTCCTGCCCCCCAAACACCGTCTGCCCCAGCGCCGGCATACGCTTGAACTTCTGCTCCCCCCCACTACTCTCCGCTGAATGCACCGTAATATGCAGCGCCGGCATGGCATGCAGCACAACATCCGCCTGCACTCGACTTCCACTTGCAATCCCAATCGGTGTTGCTCCGGATTCCTCCGTTGCGCCGTCGTAATAGGTCACCGGGTAGGCCACATCGAGCGCCGCTTCATCCGCGCGCACCTCCTCGCTCTCTGCCTCGCCCCGCTCCGCCAAACTACGATGAGTCGCAAACCATGGCTTCGCGCTCACCGCCAGAAAATAGGTCCCCGGAATCAGATTCCAAAACTCGTAGAGCCCCGTGTCATCCGTCTCTCCTGAGATGGACTTCACAAAGTGTTCTCCCAGTCCGCCCGTCTTCGACTTCAGCACCAGTAGCACGTTCGCGTCCTGCACAGGCTCTCCTCCATCCTCCGTCACCACGCCCCGAATCATCGCTCCAGGGTTCAGTCGAAATGGAATGTGCTCCGTGTCCTGATCGTCGCCTGTAACAATCGCCGAACTGTATTGCCCGTGCTCGTCGAACGCCTCAGTGATATACCCCCGGCGCAACCCGATCAGCGAATACTTCCCCGCCTCCACCGGCTGCAATTCAAAGTGCCCATTCGCGTCCGTCACCACCGTTTGAATCGTCTCCCGAGGCTGCCCCGCGCGCAATGTCATCGTCGCCCCCGCCACTGCATCCCCGGTCACCGCATTCGTCACCGTCCCCGCAATTCTGTAAGTCTTCTCCTCGGACTTCTGTTGCGCTACAGGACGCGGCATCTGTTGCCCCAGCGCAAAAACCGCCGCGCTCATCCATCCCGCAACCACCACTCCCCGCGCAATCCGCCTCATTCGGCTCCCCTGATCCAGTCCCACACAGCACACACTCTCACCAGCCTTCACTTTGAGATCCCCTCCAGCACCAGGTTTCCACTCGCCCCCGGCTCCAGCGTCACTCTCTGCCCCGCTCCCAGCCGGTCCAGCGCAGCGGCGCTTCTGAACTCGATCGATCGCGGCGCTCGGAACGCAAACACGCGATAACTTCCCGGAGCCATGTCTTCGATCGTTGCCGTACGCTCGCCGAACTGTTGCGCCTGCCCCTGATACAAGCCTTCAACCGAATCAAATTCGGGAACGGCATAAATGAACAGGTTTGCCCCCTCGCCAGCGCTCTCTTCCGTCAGGGCCTCCGGCACCTGCACCGTCAGTTTGGCGCAGTCCGTACGCAAAACCATGTCGATCGGCATCCCGGTTCCCGATGGCCCTTCGACCCACGGAGTTCGAGCCAGATTCTGCCCGCCAGCGGTTGCCGCTCCAATGCACACCCCTTGCCGAGTCGCCGTTGCCTCCAACCAATAACTCCCCGGCAAAGCAGCCTCCAATTCATAGGTGCTTTCCCCGGTTGCTGTTCCTTCCACCCGCTGCTGCGACTTCTGCCCAACCAAGTTGGCGGGAACCAGGGAAATTGAAAGCGGATCGCCTTCCCCATCTTCTTCACCCTCTTGCGAGTTCGCCTTGCTTGGTGCGAGAGGCCCGGGTTGATAGCGCAGGTGCACAGGCGTGGAAGGAGCCTGACCCAGTGCCACTCGCAAATTCCTCACCGCTTGCCCATCCACGCTGAAGTCAAGCAAACCCAGCATCTCCTTCGGACTGGTCACCCCCGTCGCAATCCTCGCCCCCCGGCCTTCTGATTCCTGTTCTGCAGTCGCCCGCATCACCAGCGTGTAAGACCCGTCCGGCAAATACACACACAGTGCGTGATCCTTTTCCTGATGAATCGGATACTCAAGTTCCTGCCCGCCGTGATCCAGCACAACCGGCTTGAACTCCCAGTTCCCTCCCGCCGGGGCACGCGCCAAACTCACCTCAACCAGGTGATACATCGTCTGGTTCAGCGCCAGGTTCGCCTCCGCGTTCTGCCCACCCGCCACAGCAATCCTGGCCGCCCCCGCAAATTCCGCGGCGCCGCTGTAAAACTCAATCGCATACCCCGGCATCACCGCCGGAGACTCCGCGCTGCAACTCGGCTCCACCGCATGACCGCCTTCAAACTCCGCCTGCGTCATCAGCAGATACGTGCCATCCATCAATCCCGCAAACCGAAATGCCCCGTCCGGCGTAGTCTGGTGCCCCTCCACCTGCTCCCACTCTGCTCTGCCGTCCTCGATCGTCTGCCGCACCAGGGTTACCCCGATTCCCAGCGCTGGGGTGCCGGTTGACAGGCTGACATGTCCGAAAATCGCGTTCTTCGGAGCCAATGTCAAGCTCAGGTCAGGCATCCCGATGGCCACTCTTACCGAGTGAACCACCGATTGCTGCCTTTCGTCCTCCCCCATCTGCTCCTGGAATCCTGGCTTGCTCACCGTAAACAACTGCACGCCCGCGGTAACCCCGTGGATCTCAAACCGTCCCTCGCCATCGGTAAGTGCTCCCCGTCCCAGCGCGCTGTTGACTCTCACCAGCGCCCGACGCACCGGCTGGCCCGTAGTCTCATTCAGAACCACGCCCCGCACCGTCACCGCGGGCCCAGTCGGCGCCGCTGGGGCTGGTACTGCTTCCGACGGCGCATCCTGTGTCCACAGCGCCGGAGCCGTCGCGCACGCCAGCACGGCCGCAAACAGTCCCCCCTGCAACATCCGCATCCCGGCAATTCCTCCGCGCTGGTTCATAGGCAGTCTCCTTGGGATTCATTACCGATTCCGACGTTTTCAATCGTGAAAAGAGGCCTCTACACAGGTGAATCAAGACCCGACCGTCATACCAATGACAAGATCATTTGTCGTCAATCATACGGGTCTTTCTTACCCTCTGAAAGTGCCTCGTAGCACTCGGGCCGCCTGGCGGCGGGCCCCGGTCCAGGTCACCGTCTACGAACTTATCCGCAAATTGGCAGCGCTGACCTCCAGGTCGGCTGTCGCGTGCACCTCCAGGTCCACGACTCCTTCCTTGCGGCTTAGTCAGATTCAATTCAGGCGCTCAGAGCAGCGGCGCTATCGGATCAGGCTATTTGCGGATAACCCCTTACCCCGGGATGAGGGTGCCCCCTCGCTCTTGGGGACCGGGGTTCGACGCAGGGCAGGTGCCCACCCTCGACTTGCCAATGAATTCGACCTCAGACGGGTGTCCTACCGTTCGGCCATCCCACCCCAGACCGCCTCCAAAAAATACTTCCAAACATTGCATGCAATTAACCCCAAAACGCGCACAATAATCCTATGCGTACCTTTGCCCATGCGAGTCCAGGGAGTCCGGAACGGGGAAAAACCTTTCTGAAATCGCAAACACCCCCTACCCCCTCTCCCCACTTTTGTTGACAGCAAAGCACTTATCCAGTGTCTTAGATTTCGACACAACAAAACAAAGCACTTACAAGCCACCCAAAAGCTCAGAACGCCCCTTTTGCACCAGAAACGGTGCAGGAAACAGCAAAGAATCATCCATTCCTGAGCAAAACAACGGTCTTCCGCATGTCTTCGCAGCCGTGAGATCGCTCCGCCCGCCAGTCCTTTATCCTGATACCAGCCGTGACCAACACATCCACCGCCGACTCGTTCTCCCGTATCGCCCTCGACCTACTGGCCGATGGAAAGCCGGAAGAGTCCGCCAAGGCCTTCCGCGCTGCCATCACCGCAGATCCCGCCCATGTTGAAGCCCATCACGGCCTTATCCGTGCCCTCCGTGACGCCGGCCAGCCCAACAACGCCGTCGCCGCCGCAATGGCCCTAACCGTCCTCACCCCCCAGGATCCGCTGGCCCATACCGCCCTCGCCATCGCTCTCCAGCACGCCGGCCACATTGAGCAGGCCGAGGCCGCCTCCGCCCGGGCACGCATCCTCGAGTGGAAGCAGCAACTCATTCCCCCTACAATCGGCTAAGGGCTTCCTTAAGGAGTCTCTGATCAAGTCGAAGTCTTGAAAGGGCACGACTTCAATAGCCTGCCCTGAGCGAAGTCGAAGGGTGCCGCAAGTGCCGCAAAATCAACTGGGCTTTACAGGCTGCGTAAAAACTCGTATCGGCAATCGATTTCAAATGCTTTGTAACAGGGCCTGACCGGGGTACCGGGGAACCCTCTGGGTCGGGGTCGCGGGCCGATAAAGCCAATCAAATCAATGTTGGGTTTTAACCCCTGCAAACCTTTCAGCCGACATTTGCTCTCAAAAGGCCTTTTTCCGCAGCCTCTTTAGCCCCCGAGGGATGCCTTCGTTAAGAAGTGACACTCGTGCAGACCTTCCCTAGGCGTGTTTCCGCACAATGAGAAATCAACCTGGGTGCCCCGTTCTCGCGATTTCCCCCTATCGCAACAGAGGAAAGAGTAAAACTCCCTGCGAGCGACTAGAGAGCGTCCGCTGCATGCACTGCCGAGCGCCTGCTGCATGCAATGCCTTACACGTTCCCCTGCCGCATCTGCTCCGCCAGGTATTCTGACGACCGCATCGCCAGAGCCAGAATCGTCATCGTCGGATTCTGCCAGCCTGCGCTCACAAACGCGCTCCCGTCCACCACAAACAGATTCCTGCAGTCGTGGCTCTGGTTCCACTTGTTCAGCACGCTGGTCTTCGGGTTGTCCCCCATCCGGCACGTGCCCAGTTCGTGAATGCTGTACCCCGGCGGATTCGGTTCGTAGTTCTTCACCAGCACTTCAAAGCCCGCGGCCTCGGCAATCTCCGAGATCGTATCCACCGCATCGCGCGCCATATTGAACTCGTTGTCCGTATACTTCGTCTCAATTCGCAGCGCCGGAATATCCCATGCATCCACTACCGTCTGGTCGGGGCTTACATGGTTCTCAAAGCGCGCCAGCACCTCGCCCATAATGCCTGCGGAAACGCCGCTGCCATGGTACTTGGCGAGCTGGTTATACAAGTCCTCGCCATACGCCGGAAAGTGCTTCGGGTCCATCCCCCCGGAGCTGCTCCACATATTCAGCGCATAGCCCCGAATGAAGTCCTTCGCCTTGGTGTCGATATTGCGGAACCGCGGAATGAGCGCCTGCCCGTTCATCAGCCCCGGTGCGCCCTTGCCGTAATGCGCCTCCGGCACCGAGCAGGCGATCCCCGCCCCATAGATCTGGTCGATCAGGTAATGCCCCATCACGCCGCTCGAATTGGCAATCTTCGAATTCAGCAGCAGCCGCGTACTCTCCAGCGTTCCCGCCGCCAGCACCACCACCCGAGCCTTCACGCTCATCTCGCGCCGCGAAAGCCGGTCCACAAAGTGAACCTCGTTCACCAGGCCGGTGTTCTTGTCCACGCTCAGTTGCCGCACCACCACGTTGGGAATCGCCTGCAGCTTGCCTGTTGCAATGGCGTCCGGCAGCAGCAGATTCACCGAGCTCGCCAGACCATCCCTGCCCTGCGAGGCGCGCGCCTTGCACACCGGCACGCCCATTTTCTTGCCCGCATCCACCATCCGCTGCAGGCTGCCCGACCACGGCGAATCATCCGGCACAAAGTTCCCATCCGGATACTGCGCCAGCCCATACGCCTTGCCGGTCACGCGAAAGATCTCTTCCACCCGCGAGTAGTAAGGCGCAACATCCGCCAAACTGATCGGCCAGTCGTCGCCATACCCATCATGCGACTTGCCCTTGAACTCATAGTCGCTCAGCCGGAACGATTGCCGCGACCAAAACAGCGACCGTCCGCCAAACAACCGCACCCGCACCCAGTTATACGGATGCTGCGGATCGCAGGTGTAAGGAACTTCCTTCTCATCCACCCATGTATTTGCATTGAACTCGTCCGACTGAAAAACGTGCGGTAAAATTCCCGGTTGCTTGAATCCGCGAAACGGGAGCGCATAGGCGGGCTTCACCTCGGTGTCCTTCTTCACATCCGCCACCGGCCCCGCGTTGAGCATCAGGCACTGGATGCCCTTCCCGGTCAGAATCTTCGCCGCCATTCCGCCCGAATGTCCCGAACCAATAATCAGCACATCTACCGTCTCGTCGCTCATCAATCCTCACGTCTTTTGGCTCTTTGCCCCGCAAAAACTAAAATCTGGGTGCCCCATCCATTTCATAGCCACCGGACTGTAGCGCCGGTCTCCGGACCGGCTGTCGTGTCGGCGTCCTCGCCCACACCCACTTTGTGGTATTACAAAATCCTACGGCCTGGATACAAGTCAGCGCGCTGGCCTGCTGACTAGCTAACTCGCCGCCTTGGCCCCATCCCGATGCATGTCCGGATCAACCGGATACCAGTAAAGATCCACGCCCGCGGGCCCTTGTCCCTGGGCGCGGCCCGCGTCGCTCCACACTTCGGAATTGATGGTTGCCGTGCGGATATCCGCATGCGCCAGATTGATAAATCGCGCGTGCGTCTCTGTCGGCGGATGATCCGACATCCATGCCCGCAGCCACGGGCGAATCAAAGTCCCCGCCTGCTCGTCGCTCACCTTCGCAAACGGCACGCCGAACTTGGCGCCAGCCTCAGACTCCAACCGGTCGAGGCCCGTCCGGTACATCTGCTGCCTGTCCCTGGGAGACACGCCAATCAGAAAATCCAGAAACTCCGGCGCACCCGCCTCCAGCGCTCCCGGACGCCCATGCATCGCGGGCATCATTACTTCGCAAAGCCTGTGCAGCGTGGCAGCGTGTGCCGCGTTGAAGAAGTGCGCATGCGTCTGCGCCACCGCATCCGGCACCAGCGTGGCCATCTCCAGCGGCTTGATCTCCATCAGGCCACGCATCCACGGCACAGGGCCCGGTGCTATCGGCGCTGCCGGCGGCATTACATGCTTCGCCGCCGCGCCCGCTGCCGGAGCAGTTGCCTGTTGCGCAGCCATTGCCTTGGCTGCTGCCGATGCCGCAAGAATCCCTTTGACAAAATCACGCCGCCGCATGAGCCTCACCGCCGAATGAATTTCTTATCAAGCGATGAGATTAAAAGCCACAGCATCGTTTGGCAAATGAATCTTTTTGAACCATCCGACACTGGCTTTCAACCTGGGTGCCCCCTGTCTCGATTCTGAGACAGGGGATGAAATGAACCCACTGCGAGCGAATAGCGAGCCGCTGCTGCATGCAATGCCTGATGCATGCAATGCCTGATGCATGCAATGCCTAGGAAGCCACCGCAAGCTCCGACTGCCCACCCACCCGCACCGACCCCTTGCGCGGTCCGCGCTTGCGAGCACTCATCACCTTGATCCGCTCCAGCAGTTCCTGCGCCGTGCAGTTCTTCTTGGCCAGCAGCGCGTCTGCGGCATGCATCTCTCCGCCCATCTTCTGCGGATCTCCCAGCAAAATCATCGGCACATGCGACGCAATCTGCTTCAGACGATCCACCAGTTGGCTCCCATTCATCTGGGGCATCGCAAAATCCGTCAGCACCAGGTCCACGGCTATCTCAGCAAAAATGCGGATCGCCTCCTGGCCGTTCACGGCCGATATCACCCTATACCCGTTGGTTGCCAGCATGAACTTGAGTACGGAAAGCTCTTGTTCATTATCGTCTACGCAGAGAATAATTTTCTTGGGTCGCATGTCCTGGGATGAGCTCCTTGCTCTAAGAAAAATGTTCGATCTTCTTCCGTCAGGCAACACTTCGCCCCTGCCCGCTCTTTTCGGCTGGCTGGCACATTGAGTTGCCTTGTTCGGCGACCGCGGAAAAGTCGGATGCCTTCTGGTGAATCTTGCTGTCTGTCTGCCTTCTGTGGCGCAGTGCGAGCCCAGGGGTGGGCGCGGCGTCCACAATCATGGCATAGGACTTTCGATACACAGAAAGCCTGCTTTTGTTCGCGATCAGTGTGTGTTTGCTACCTGGGTCATAACCGGCGTTGGGACCGGTCAAATTCGTTCAATGAAAGCCAAGACTACGACCCTTCGACCGTCGTGGGAAGAGAGAAGGAGAGGCGAAATCCCGGCTGAAAACCAGACTGTAACAAACCGAAATTAGATAGGGCTAATACTTGCCGTCACTTGCCTTGAGGAATGCCTGTTGAAAGCGTGTGCATCACGACAGGAAAAGCTGCCCTTTTGCTACAGAAACGGTGCTTCCCCCTACTTGCACCGCGCCTACCTTCCCCAATTCACACTCTGCGGAAAGGTACAACTCGCTCGCCCGTCCCATCTCCACGCCCTGGCGAAGATGCACTCTTTGGCCCGCGCCCACCGCTCCGCACTTCACCAGGTAGCTGATCGCGCATCCCGCCGCCGAGCCCGTCGCCGGGTCTTCGCCTCCTTTGAACTGCATACGAGCCCGCCACGCAGGCGCATCGCCCCCCGCGGGCGAGAGCACATAGAACCACCGCGCCCCGCGCTCACAAAGCCACGCCGTGGCCTCCTGCTGCCTCACTGCCAGCCGGGCCAATGCTCCCTGCGACCGCAACACCACAATCGCAAACGCCGTCCCTGTGGACACCACCTGCGGCCGCAACACCGGGTCCAGATCTTCCGCCTGCAATCCGCACAGACGCGCCACCTCCGCCGCATCCAGTTCCGCGCCAAACTCCGGCTCCCGCTGCGTCATCTCTCCATACGCGCCCTGTGCATCGAAGCGCACCGGCACCGGCCCCACATTCTCCGCCAGCGTCACCGTATTGTTCTCAACCGTCTCCGGCGCAATCCTCCGCAGCACACTGGCCGTGCCCAGTGTCGGATGCCCGGCAAAGTTCAGCTCTCCCTCGGTGGTGAAGATGCGCACCCGCACGCCCTCGCGCTGTTCCACCTCCGCCGCACGACGCTCCACAAACGTCGTCTCACTCAGGTTGAACTCAATCGCAATCGCCTCCATCTGCGCGGTGCTCAGCCCGCAGGTGTTCATCACCACCGCCAGAGGATTCCCCTTGAAAGCTTCCTCCGTGAACACATCCACAATGAAGTAATCCAGATTCATCAGTCCCAACCCCTGGCAGCGCTTGACATCAATTCGCCCAGGCTCTAGTCTACGGTTATCGCGCGGTTTGAGACCCAGAAGCGTCGCTCACCCGCACCTGGATTTTTCATGGCCCACCTCAACACCTCCGCCCGCTGTCTCTGCTGCCGCTGTCAGCACGGCACCGCGCGGGCGTGTTCTCTGGGCTAGGATTCAACATCTCCGAATCAAGCTCCGACTACCCACCCGCCCCGAAAGCGAGGTGGGTTTTTCATTTCCAGCTGCTGTGGTTTTTGAAACAGACAACAAGGCAAAAGGCGCAAAGAGAAGAAGGAACCAGCGATGGAGTTTTCAAGGACCGTCATTCAATGTTCGATCGGAACCCACTGATCCCTATTCCCTGACCCCTGTCCTTCAAGCACCGGTGGCGAAGCGGCTAACGCGCAGGTCTGCAAAACCTGTATACGCGGGTTCGAAACCCGCCCGGTGCTCCATATTCCTGAAAGCATCAAAAAAGGCCGCAGCCTCATGCCATGAGATTGCGGCCCTTTCCATTCAGCCGGGCTAGAGTGCGATGAGCGGTCGCGGCAACCGCGTCTTTGCACGGTAAAGAAACAGCCGCATCCGCAGCGCCTCCGCCCGTTGAATCGCCACCAGTTGCATATGCCGGCGAATATGATCCCCATCCATCAGCGACTCCACCCGCGCCTCGTCGTGCGCCGCGTCGCGTTCCAGGCGCGCAATCCGCTCCTCCACCGTGCGGCGAAAGCGCGGGCTGATCTCAAAGCTCTCTGTGGCGGCACAATTGGCGATCATGGCAAGCTCCTGTTTGTTGAGATTCGGGACTCAAATCCTTGAGGCTGAAATTATTTTCCGTTCAGGCCTCAAGTTTTTTCTGTCTGTGCCGATACTAGAGAAGACCCGAGAAAGGCGCTAGATTACGGACGATTCCTTTTGAGGGAGTGGTGTGTCCAAAAACGAGACAGCGCCCCGCAAATCCCCACCCCCGGCGCCGCTTTCCTCCCCGTCACCGCACCGCCGCAAACTCCACCAGCATCTGCGTCCCGCCATCCAGATGCACGTTCTGCCCCGTCGCTGAAAGCTTCGCCGAAGCCCTGCCGCTTGAGTCATGCGCCAGTCTCACCCCGTGTACCGCTGTCATGCGGCCCCGGTCGTCCTCCAACGTTCGCACGCTCGAATCCACTTCGGTTCCCCCTCGCTCCGTCGCGTGGCCATCGCCGATAATCAGCCCATTGGCGCTCAGCGTGCCACCGCCGTTCGCTCCGGCCAGTCCCGGCCCGGTGCGCAGAACCCCGGAACCCGTTGTCGTTTGCGTTCCGCCTCCCATCACTCCACCGCCCAGGTCGTCGCCGCTATGCATTGCATCCATCACGCCCGCCGTCGCCGGTGGCATCAACGCATCAATCCTTGAATGGATCGCGAAACTTTGGCCGCCCTTGAATTCCGCGCGATCCAACTCGATTGCCACCTCGGAATCCGCCGTGACCTTGTCATGCGCCTGCACCGACCGCACGTGCCCAATCAGCCGTGTGCCCTTGGGAACATCGGTCCCATCGGCTGTCTTCATCGGCGCCTCCGTCTTCACCACCACCAGATCGCCCGCCTTGGCCGACTTCGAGTCCAGTTTGCCCTGAAGTTCCACATACACCGGGCGCATCGCCATGGGGACTGCCCTGAAAACGCCTTCCGGCTGGTGCACCTTCACGTCCGCATAGCTCACCGCGGCACTCTGCTGTGCGCCGGCTACCGCCTGCTGCGCCATCAGGGAAACACCCGTCAGCGTTGCCAAAACCGCCGCGAGCAAGCTTGCCGTTTTCATGGGATTCGCCTCCATGGGAACATTCCTGCCCAGCCGCAGCCGAACTCGCGGAGTTCAGATCCTGTCTTCAATTGCACTGGGAAAGGGGAAGTGCAAAAGCTTGAGGAAAGTCTATGCCCATAAAATAACGAAAAGAAAGTACAGAATAAAAAATAAGCTCGATGGCATGGAGAATCCCCGCCATCGAGCCGACGCTTTCACAAACCTAGAGCCTTTTTGAATTTTGGTACCGAGTGGATTCCCTGTTCCGCTCAAGATTGCCTGGCGCCGCAAGGGCATCTAGGGAACCTCTGATCAAGTCGAAGTTTTGAAAGGGCACGACTTCAATAGCCTGCCCTGAGCGAAGTCGAAGGGTGCCGCAAGTGCCGCAAAATCAACTGGGCTTTACAGGCCGCGAGAAAACTCCTTGTGGAGCCCATTCTTGAAGGCTTTGTATCAGGGCCTGACCGGGGTACCGGGGAACCCTCTGGGTCGGGGTCGCGGGCCGATAAAGCCAATCAAATCAACGTTGAACTTTAGCCCCCGCGGGTTTTTGGCTATCATATCCGCACAGATCAAGAGTTTTTCCGCAGCCTCTTTAGCCCCTGAGGGATGCCTTCGTTAAGAAGTGACACTTGTGCAGACCTGCTCTAGCGCTGGCCTCCAGGCCGGCTGTCGACCTCCCGGTCCACGTCGCACGCTACATCGGCAGCAGAACCGCTCCAGCTTCGAGCGGCGTCAGCCCCACCGCAGGGGGTG
>Ga0302140_10004116_pt1 | contig 18501 bp, 22 predicted proteins | sample I_Bog_E1_1_FD_202095 | JGI IMG/M metagenome (GOLD analysis project Ga0302140, IMG submission 202095) | Peat permafrost microbial communities from Stordalen Mire near Abisko, Sweden - I_Bog_E1_1 | ecosystem: Environmental > Terrestrial > Soil > Wetlands > Peat | place: Sweden: Abisko, Stordalen... | reverse complement strand
TTATTCAGAGGAGCAGTTCATAAGGTCAAGTTCTTAGTGAAGCGTGAAACTCCTTACCACCAATCACAATAACAATCAGACCCAGATATTGGTATTGTTCCTAGCATCGCATTTCCTGATAATCCTCGGCATGAGACTCTTTCCGTATCGGACCTATAGTAGCTAGCCATGTAAGCGGAAATATTCGGAACCACACTTGCAGGTGACGAGAGAATATGAGGAAAGTCTGTACGGATAGTATCTACGCAGGTAAGTCATCAGGTAAATAACCAGCTTCCAACGCACAACAGAACCACGAGCGATGGTTCAAAGCAATATGGATTAAGGACCTTCTTCGCTAAACCATATCTCTCTCCTTCTGCTGACTTTCAGGCCAATTGCCGCTTTACGGACAGTACATTAAGCGCTGCAATGCTCTTGCTGGTATAAGGACTATATTGACTACCTAAAAGCGCAGGTTGGGAATGGGGGTACTAGGGATACAGAAAGGCGATGTGGTTGCGCTAATTAGTGGCAATGGCTACCCTGTGATTTTGAGAGGAAATAGAGAAGGAATCGAGTATAAGGTCGTTGGTACTGCTTATATGGAGGGGACGATGAATGTGAGGCTTGGTGTGGCGATGGAGAGGACGTTGGAGAGCTGGTTTTGGTATGACCATGAAATCTTGCCTGTTATCTCGCGCCAATCCTCACCTCCCTTTGCGTGTGCGCCAAGCCACGGCGCACGTGACCCCTTGCCACTCTGCCACCTTGGCTTCACCTCGGCCTCACCCATCCTCACCCTTCCTCACTCACCTCTCACCACCCTTTCGCTTCTGCTCACAACTGCTCACCTTACCCTCAGCAGCTCGACCCCGTCATCCTTAATGTAATACTGGGGCTGTGGTATCCTAGCAGTACGATTCTCTATCCACACTCGCTGAGTACTCGAAGTTCCATTAGCTCCACAAGATCCAAATAGCTTGCCTCCAAGGTTGAACAGCCTCTTTTCGAGACTGCACGCTCTACTGATTTCATTCTAAGCCAGAGAAGAAGGCGTCCTATGCCACCGCCGCTTATCGTCTAAGGATCACCATTCCTGGGCTATTATATCCCTTCATGAACTGCAGCATTCACATCGAAGCCATCTACCCCGCTATCGATTGCGATGCCTCTTCTATCAAACGCATCGTCGGCGATAAGCTGACTGTTGCGGCGGATATTTTCAGCGACAGCCACCATGTCTTAGGCGCCCAAGTGCGCTCACGCTGCGGGCGCGTACCCACGTCAGAGTGGCAGGTGCTTCCCATGGTCCACAAGGACAATGATCGCTGGCAAGCCACCCTGACCTTGACGCAAAACACCACCGTCCTCGTTTGCATCGACTCCTGGAGGGACGCTTTTGGCACCTGGTTGGAAGGGCTGCGCAAGAGGATGGAGGGTTACCTGCTTGCCCCGTTCGGGGTCGATGAAGGTGCTGAGCTTCTATGCCGGGCCGTCGACATTGCCACGGGTGCGGATCTCCAACGCCTAGCCACTGCCTTAGTGGGCTTGCGAACGGCCAACACGCTCTTGGCTGCGTGGGAGGCGGTGCAGGATCCAGCCCTCGCGGGCCTTGTGAATCGCTGGCTACCTCGCTCCGACATCGTGACTTCCGCGACGCTACAAATCAGTGTCGATCGGCCGTGCGCCCTGTACAGCACCTGGTACGAGATGTTTCCACGATCCCAGGGACGAGAGCTGGGCAAACCTGCTACCCTGCGGCAGGCAGCGGAGCGATTGCCGGCCTTGCGCGCGATGGGTTTCGACGTGGTCTACCTGCCGCCCATCCACCCCATTGGTCTCACACATCGCAAGGGCCCGAACAATAGCCTCATTGCCGGTCCTAATGATCCTGGCTGCCCCTGGGCAATCGGAAACGCCGCTGGGGGCCATATGGCCGTCGATCCGGGGTTGGGCACCCTTTCCGACTTCGATGCCTTTGTAGCCACAGCCGCCGAGGAGGGCATGGAGGTAGCCCTAGACTTTGCCGTGCAATGCTCCCCGGATCACCCGTGGGTTACAGAGCACCCGGATTGGTTTAAACATTGTCCGGACGGGTCAATCAAGTACGCTGAAAATCCACCGAAAAAGTATCAGGACGTGTATTCACTTGACTTCGACACCCACGACCAGGAATGCCTTTGGCGAGCCCTGCTAGAGGTACTGACTTTCTGGATCTCGCACAAAGTTAAGATATTCCGAGTGGACAATCCCCATACTAAGCCCTTTGCTTTTTGGAAATGGGTCATTGCTGAGGTGCAGCGGGAATGGCCCGAGGTGATCTTCCTTTCGGAATCGTTTACGAGCCCAAACGTGGCGAGGCTTCTCGCCAAACTAGGCTTCACCCAGTCCTACACCTACTTCACCTGGCTCAACCACGCCAAAGAGCTCCAGGATTATATGCAAGAGCTCTGCTACTCCGGCATGCAGGAGTATTTCCGTCCTAACTTCTTCACCAACACGCATGATATTCTCCCTGAGGTCTTACAAACAGGCGGCCGTCCGGCCTTTAAGATGCGTCTAGTGCTCGCTGCTACCCTGTCTCCTAGTTACGGCATCTACAGCGGTTTCGAGCTGTGCGAGAGCGCAGCCGTGCCAGGCTGCGAGGAGTATCTCAATTCCGAGAAGTACGAGATCCGTGTGCGCAACTGGAACCAGCCCGGTAACATCAGCGACCTAGTCACCAAGGTGAATCGAATCCGCACCGAGAACCTCGCCTTGCAACGCTTGGACAACATTCATTTTTTTGTTTCAGAAAATGCCTGCCTGCTGATCTACGGCAAGCGCCACAACGACAACATTCTGCTCATTGTTGTCAACCTTGACCCTCACAACACACACCACGGTACCGTCAACATACCGGCAGATTTCGTAGGCATTCTGCCCGGAAGCCGCTACGAGGTCGTTGATCTGCTCAACGATGCTGTGTACGACTGGGGCGAGTGCAACTACGTGCACCTCGATCCCCAAGTGCAGGTTGCTCATATCCTAAAAGTGCACCCCCCGAGTTAGTTTCTTGAACGAGCCAAGATGGTCGCGAAGAAACTAGGCATAACGGCCAAAACACAACTCCAGCGATTACACTCAACGCTTAGGAGGGAGCCGACTTAGCCTGCCATTGATCCTGAGAAGGTGCTCCTCGTTCTGAGAAAATTATAGTCCTGAGGTCTCGTGAGGATCTGGGGCAATAGTGGGAGGTGAACATGTGGATTTCCTTCTAGATACAAGACGTAGCACGAGGAGTGAAAGAAGAATGCACGACGAAGGGTTGGATGAGGGGGTTATTGAATTACATGGGATGGTCCATGGCGCGAGGTCTGTTGACCTGAGGAGCTGACAGTCTCATGAAATTCTTGATATCGCTGGATTTGAGCGGATTTAAATTATGAGTTATTGAGGCGAAATACAGCATACAGGCTATGGAGTCTCCCAAACTATATCGTAAACGCTTTCACGGTACTTCTGGCAGTTTTAAACATCTCCCCTTAGCTGCAAGACCGGGATCCAAAACAGGCTCTTTAAAAATCCTTGCGCTGTTAATTTTTAGCTGAGGTAGCAGCAATTATAGCTGAGGAGTCAAAACAAGTTCCCTTCTAGTTCCTCACCTGCGTTCACTTGAGCTCACTCGTACTTAGCTGTGCTTACTTGTACGCACTTGCTACCATCTTCGCCTCAACCCCACTCACTTTAACTCACCCAATAATGCTGATGCTCAGTCACGTCTCGGTCACTAAAAATAAAATTGTTTGTTTGTCTTAGGACTTCCCGCCCTCTCTTCCTGAACAGTGTTGCTAGTAGTGTAGAAAGGCCCAAACAGCCTGCGGCTCTCAGCGACTAGCACCGTTTCACCCAGGTCTCACTAGCAAACCATTTTTGTGCTCGGTTTGACCCTCGTAAGCTGTTCTCTATTGTTTACAATATACTTGATTTGCCCTAATTGAGTACTACGTACGATCTGTTGCTTTTACTAGTAGTGCCATTCACCCCGTTGTATTGGGAAACTTCGCTCTTCGCTCTCAAGTAACACTTACGTCATTAATTGTCAGTTCCGTCACGTGTTCTCATCTCGGTTGCTACACCCAGAAGCTAGTAAACCATGTATTTAGATCAGATCCTTTTACTGTCTCCTTTTACTCTCTTCAGACTGAAATATATCACTGATTATTACATCACTTGTGTGCCCTCCAACCCCAATTAATATTAACCACGTGATATCAAATTTAAATCGTGAAAAGCTAATGGAGCGCAGTGCTCTATGTCCTAGTATAAAGCTTTGACGTGCTCTGGTCTCTAATAGGCTAAATCTGCCAAATTGTAGTACTGCAGTTGAGAGTACTTTAGTATGTAATACGAATAAGGCACCTACGCCAACGTAGAGTAACCTAAAATAAATATCCAGCGCTGATTAATTTGAGGTGTTACAAACCAACGTGCTCCCGCCTAGTGCACTTATAGGGCTGCAAGGGTGCAGCTGATTCGGGGTTCAAAATGGGTCCCTTTTATAAATAGTACTTTCTCTTTTTATGCTCATTTGCACTGCTTCTGACAGTCCGGCTCAAGGTGGTAACGAGAAGGAAATCCGAACGGTAAATAGTATAGTAACCAGGATGACTTCCCCCTCGAGTGCTATTTCAAACTCTCTAAGGCTTTTCATTAATAGTCAATCGTTTATCTTATTGCAATATAGTATAAGAAAGGGTTACAATTGACTTTTTGCTTGGGCATCTCTCTATTCGTTAAACTATCAAGAGACATCGCTATGCTAATCAAGTAGAAGGTTCGACGAGTTTTGCTGCCGTTGTCTTAACATTATCATTGGGAGAACGATTACTTGTGGCTCGTTTTGCCCACACCATATCGTGATCTGTGACAAAGATGTGTTGTGAAGCAGGTGCGATATCTCCAATAAACGCAACTTTCACGTTGTGCTCTACTGTATATATCTTCGCATAATTGATGCGAGATTCGGGAACGAGCGTGTCGCGGGGCTTCATGGGTATAACCTTGATCGGGCGTAATACGAGTGGCGGCTCTCCCGGAAGTTTTTCCGGGGGCGTATTTCCAGTATAGATAATAGCATGATCTTCCGACTTGACGCCTCTCTTTGCTGTGGCACTTCCACCATAGGTGGAAATCGGTCTGAGAATCAGTAAGTGAATACCTGATAATCAATGCGCAAGTACTTACAAGCACTGTGAATGGCCACTACCGGTGGCCACTATAACAAAGCGTCGAATGGAACAGTATACATTCTTCTGAGGATCCAAAGTAAAGGAATCGAGTGAGGTCGCATCGTTACCAGAGCCACCAACAGGTTCAACCCAAAGCATTTTGAATACCTGGAATGTACAAAAATTTTAGCCTGAACATTGTTTTGATACTCTAAGTAGACTTACCCTCCCATGTTTGAACTGACTAGACTTATGAATTTTGAATACTATTTTTGATTAGTATTGAATAGTTAAAAAAGATTCTGAACAACTTACGTGGATCCAGGTTCTCATTTCATCTGGCTTTCTTCTATTCATTTGGACGGTGTCTGGAATTGGAATTTGGGCATAGCTTGCACTTGATTGCCCAGCATTGGCTTTTTGTTTAGACTGGTACTTTGTAGCAGCCAACGGAGTATTGGACACCTCAGAGTAATATCCTGCAATTTAGTTATTCAGTCAAGATCAAACAAGTTTTGATAGGGGATGTAATACCGCTTGAGACTGGAACACCGGTGGTGGAGGGCGAGCTGTAGGAAATCTGTGGGACATGTTTAGTCCCAAGATAAACTGAGTATATTCTGTCAGCAAAAACCAGGTGAACTAGGATGAGATGTAATACTATCTGATAGTGATGCTTCTGGCCCATGGTCAAAGAACAACTTAGAAGAGGATTCATATGTTGTAGCAAGCTCTCCAACGTCCTCCTTTCTGGCCTCTTGATTGCTGGTGGCTTTTTCATCAAGTCTCAACGAGAGAGATCCAAATGCCATAGAAGGACCAGCAGTTTCCTGGGCAGGAGTACCGGCAATCGTCTCAAGAAAATATTGATTGAGAAGTGCAAGACGTCCATCGGGTATTCTGCCAATCCTGAGAACCTTAAGGTTGTGTTGTACCGTGTAAACTTGGCCAAAATTGAGACGAGACATTGGGTTGATTCTCTCTTCGGAGTCTTCGATAATTATTGGGAATGGCTGTTTGGTCATTTTTTCAAACGCCCCAATTTGCGGCTCGCCTCCCATAGGATATACAGCCGTATAGTCGTCGGCTCTTAGCCTGTCTTTCTCCGTGCCTTGAAGATTAAAGGTGTTCAGTGGAAGATATAGACAGCAGCCTTGCATCTCTCGAATGACAACAAAAGGACGGATCTTCGTAAATGCCATTTCACCAAATTTGGCTAGAATGACAAATTGATAGTCTCTCTCAGAAATATTTCCCGCAGGCTCAGTCCATAAGGTTTTGAAAACACGGCCTATCTTGAAGAATCGAGAAGGGTAGGATATTGTTTGGTATCCTATAGCTATGTGAGTACAGGCTGGAGTCTCCTCAAGGATGAATTTTCCTTACGCTTGTCAAGCGAGTTAAAAGGAACAATTTCGTTCCCATAATTATGTTCATCTGTCAACAAATCAGTTGTGGGCTGATTATAGAAAGCGGGACTTTGTCATGCCGCTCCCAGACTTATAATTTACCTTGCTTAGAGGAAATTTGCGCTATTGTTGTCGGGTGAGTCAGCTCCTCCTGTTTGACTCTCGGTGGACTATATTGGTATACATGTTGGCCATTTTCTGATGTCCGGCTCACGCGATACCATTGGTAGCCTGTATCATCGCAGGCCCAATCTGACCATTCACAACTTGAGTCTGCGACTTTTGATCCTGACTTTCCTCCTGTATCAGACGATAAGCTGCTCTTAGTAATGTCAAACATATTGCTCTTCGTAAGCGCTCCCAAGACCAGGCCAAATGGGATAGTTCTTCACGCTTCTCAAGCTAATTCCGCTACTGACATAGGGCATGTTATGTTGAGCTGCACTGCTACACAAAGGCGGTATGCATACGGAGGTTCATAAACACACGGTAGCTCCTCGGGTACGAATCGAGGAAAGGCGTTGAGACATGCTCTTTGGGGTTGTGCACGAGGTTGTAGTGATGGATAATATCCGAGGCAGCTACGTCGGCAAATTTCGATGCGTCATTCCATATCACGTGTAAGTTTCTCGGTTCGTACGATAAGGATAAGCATGCAGCTGCTCAAATTTCGCAAAGCCCTCTCAGATCACATGATGCCGTCATGATTATTATGTGATAAAATATACCACCTGAAGAGGCACCCGATACTCGATTCTAAAATAATCCCGCTAATAACAAGAATTATTTCTAAACCTTCCATGCTTGAGGTACTATTGTCCAGTTCGTGTTCTCCGTAACCTTTGTTGTTGTGGCTTTGATCCTGCACATACGACAGGGAACGGGAACCGAGCCGCATACAAGGCACGCCGGAGCCTAAGACAAGAGGAAGCCGCAAGCACATTGAGGATGATAATGCTCCGGGAAGTAATAGAGAACCTGTCCTATCTTGGACCGTTGTCTCCTATGGAAGCATCTTCTCTCCAAGTTTGGCTGTAGAGTAGCCGACTGGTCGATTCTCCTGTACAGCCTACGATATCGAACTCTACTTCACCAAATCATCGCTAAAACTCTATCAACATATCTCACCAAGTACATGAATAGAAGTCATGGATCAGAGCAGGATTGATTGTTGTGCACCGTGCTGGAGTAGAAAACGTAAGGTCGGTAGAGAAATTGTTCCAAACTCAGACATAACCAGTGTTCCTCGTTCTCGAGGGCTGCAACGCACACGATTTTCGGATTCCTGACGTTTCAATAGTGCCAGAGGGCCGACGCTGGTCGCTGCCGAAGCTGCATCCATCACCTACGAGAATCGAAGATCTACAATCAATCTTCCATCAAACCTGCGGCATTGCTGTGCAACCCAGGTATGTTGGCCCACGGATTTAAGCCTACAATCCACTCTAACTCTGCTACAGCTATCCTCGAACAACTATTCAAGAACGCCCCCATTGGGTCCTTGAACTCACTCGACGCCACCGGCGGGGATTCAAACACTCTGTCCCTCCACATCACTCCATCGATTGGGCCAGTTGTTGAATTTTCCCAACTGATCTCTGGCACCTACAACACTCACAACGAAGTCGTCATGGACGGGCTGGATGGATTGGGTCGGAAGTTCTCCGCAGACCTTAAAGCTAAGGATGGAGACTCCCAGTTGGTCTCGACATCTGCTCTCGCTGGAGGCTTTATGTATCTGCTTTGCTCAGCTGTTAGAGTGACAGAAGCAGCGAATACATCACGAGATGGATGGGAGGTAGAGAATGAGTACACCGCGTACAATATTGCCGCTCATTTCAAGTACATTCTTATCTGTCGACTACAAGAGCTCGTCGGACAAATCTTGAATACATTGAGATTTGAGGATCCAGGTCTGGAATTACCCTATCATCGCTCTGATGCCTACGCTGCTGGCGTCATACTTCGTTGTGAGGTGGACTACTTCAAGAACAGCATCAAGAATGGCCATCTTCGAAATCATGTGAGTTGTCCTAGCAAATTTTAAATCCAAGGACAGGAATTTTCTAATATCTCCAGATTCCCCATGGATTTCGTTCACTTCTCTCCAACTGGTTCGCTTCAACTGAATGCGAGATTGAGGACCGTCTCCGTTTAGGATGTGCCCGATTTACTTTTTTGGCGAGCATCCTCTATTGAAGGACCCATGAAAAGTCTTCGGCGTCATGGAGAGACCCTTAACATTGATATGCACCTGCAATTGAATCGTCACACTGAGCAGGAGTGGCCAACTCCTTTCTTGGTCCCATCTCCGTACAATTGCATCGGACATGGGAGGGATACACTTGTTCGAGAAGCTTTCATCTCACGGCCAAGCTCGGCTATGCGAAATGAACCTCAAACTTTCACAATTGCCGAGTCCATGGCATCCTCTGGGTATTTGAGGAAGCAGCCAGAAGAAGTTCAAGCACCACCCTTCTCTGGCATCAATCCCACATGGGAGAATTCTGCTGGCTTTTCGACGCCCGAATTTGGTCTGCTTGTAAGTAAACAGGCAACGATCAACCAAACGATAGACCCGGGATACCTCTTACTTAGAGCTTCTACCCCGAGCAACCAAACGATTTACCAGGCTCTAAACTGAGTCGTCCCAACAAACGTTGGGCTTAAGGCCATTTTATCTTTCTTTGATTATATATGTAAACTTTCTTTCTGGGTTTGAATCAGAAGATTGCACTTTCTTTGCATGTTTTGAATGAAAAATATTTGATATTGGGAACAAAGAAATATACTGGAAAGAGGTAGAATTGGCCCTTGAAGTGGGGTTGAACCAGAAAGTATTTCTTAAGATCTGTGTGATTCTGTCACTACTTTACAAATTCAAGCGCTTACTTTCACCATTACAACTGTCACTCACTAGTGGGCACAGCTTTCCGCATTTGAATCACTATTATAAACTTAGTCAAATCGTGAGTTTAGCGAGGAGAATACTAGAAACTAAGTAATGAAGCCATCTTCGAATATTAAATAGGATAAGAACACGAATTACACATGACAGAACTAGTAGCGCCATGGAGGGCCATTTTTCTTAGACTTTCTTTCTGATTTCTTTCCATTGCCGCTTGTCTGTCGATATAGAAAATACGCTCAAATCACTCTCCTAAAATACATATTGTCCATTCTCATCCAACAATTAGCAAAGGAGAAGATGATTGAAAGAGAAGATCAGAGGGAGGCGAGGGACGATGAAGTTGCTTAAATTGATTCTCGGGCGGGTTTTGTATGAGTCAAAGGGCCGCTGGCTCTGGGGGTGCTATAAAAATGGAAAACTAGATTTTCGAAATAGAGGAGAGCGCAGAACGAAGGGTTCAAGCGGCTGTACGCTGCACGCTGTTCCTGAGACTGAAGCTTATATATGGTGCGAGAATGGTTTAAAAAGGCTTAATCAGTTAGCCCCCTAAAACAGCGCCTAAACCCGCAAAAACCACTAGCTCGCTGATTGTTTTACTAAGAAAATGAGTATTTCATAGGGCGGTTCGCGGGGCAATGGTTTAGAAGTCTCCGTTGGACTGCCACCAGCTACGCACGTGACGGAACCTTCTGGAACCCTCACGACGCGTATATAAATTAGCAAGGGCACTAGGCTTGAACAACAATTGAACTTTCTTGCACTAAGACAGCCTCTGTAGCTTCAATCATGTGCATTGAGTGCAAGCCCTAACATATACGGTGTAGTAACCACTTCTCTATGGTTGTAATTTTTCAAGCATATGACTCTAACTTCGCTGCTAGTGTCTTCTTTTTAGGGAGTTAGAATCTAAAAAAGAGCTACGCTCTCACTTAAACATATTGATAACAGAGATACCCTCCCTGAATATCCATAACATCCCTGACTGTTGCATTTGGGATGATTCCCAAGGAAGTGAGTTGGTGGTTCAGTGTGGTGATATTACCATTATCGCCGGCTGCAGGATCTGGAGTAATAGCCAACATAGCAGCCGTTGGCTTTCCCCACATCTTGGATTGCGCCTCAATGCCTCCACCAAACTCGATGAACCCCACTGCTGGGTCTTGCGCGTTGGGGCCGCTCATGTCCGTTAATCGCTTTGTGAGATCCTTGCTCTGCCAGTCCCACCACATCTTATCTACGAAGCCGTGATGCATCATGAAGAGCGGGTCACCCGCAGAGGTGATAGAATCTCCATTCTGTGCAAATAAAAATTAGCCCGAAACCTTCTTTGGTAGGAATTAGTAAACCCCATTAGCTTTAAATTGAAAAAGATGTACCATCATTGATAGTCCCATATGACCGTAAAGATGAGGCCCCATGTATATAGCTAGCCAAGCAGCGCTGTAGTTTGCGCCACTTATGGCAGTGGCAACTTGAGCGGCGCTACAACCTGTGCTGAGCACGTCCGTAATCTTACGGTTGACGCAGCGGGGGTTTGTCTGAAAGCCAGCCCCGATGTTGACGGTCATATTGGCGTACGGTCCGTTAACCACACAATTGTTAGAGCCCTGGCCGTCGCCGCCAAACCCGAGGGTAGTGTTGAAGACCTTGGCTGCAGAGAACTTGCCAGCATCCTTGGATTCGTCCCACCATCTTGGGTTCATGCGAATCAGCTATTGCACCTGGGTAGCAAGGCCTTATTGTGAGACTTTTAACTTACGGGAGTCCGCCAGTGTACCCACATTCAGCCAGTAGAGCTTCATGGACGTGAAGAAAATATCGATGGTATGGGAGGAACGTTCCAGTGCTATGGATTTGAAGGGCATGAATTTGATGTAGTGACACAAACTCATCCCACCGAGTCTTCGCGCCAGGCATCTTATTAAGCTTCTGGGGCGATTTGAAAAGACACTGCTCCGCAGCGATATAGGCCTGCTTATCGGCGTCAGGCATGTCCGCCCTAGAAACTTGTTAGGTCTTCCAAACCTGTAATGCCATGCATGAGTTGGGTTCTGTATTTACCATTGTCGCCTCTTAGAGATTGTAGTACAATTAGAGCCTGCGCGCGCTGTAAGCGTCGCTGCAACCTGCAAGCTTGCCAGTGCAAGCAGCAGCAGGCGGATCAGAGCACTCATTGAGCTTATGCTTATAATTGAAAGAATATAATGTATATTTTCGCAATGTTTAAAGAGGATTCAGCATCGAGAAGTTTGTCAAGTTTAAGGCTAGAGATGGGTCAGGCTTATATCATCCCATCTCAACTTAATCATCTGAATCCTCCAGTCTGTGGAAGGGTATTGGTAGTGTTAAGTGGTCATCGCAATTTATCATCCATTTGCAAAATCCTTGCTGGATCGTTGAGATGCAGCAAACGATAGCTCAGCCTAAAGGGTATCCGCTTCATTATGACGTCGCGCGGTCATCGAGACTCGTTTAGAAGATTCGAATTCAATGGCTATTGATTAAATTATAATATTCTTAATAAGTATAGTAGTATATGCCCAGGCAACCAGGTAATGAAATTAAGGCCATGCATTTCTGTGGCCCTTGCAAAATATCTGTTGAACAGCTGAAGGGTGCTTTGAAGCAATGCATTAGCAAGGAGGATACAGAGCACCTCAATCGTCCAATGAAAAAGACCCCCCTCATTTTGCCAGTTCATCCTTAAACTATTGTAGGATTGGTTGATGCGCATAATTCTCAAATTCGGTTCCCGCTTCCTAGGCTCCTGTTTCACCCTACCTCTACCAACACAACTCAGTCGACCATTCAGCGCTCCTCATTCCCTCCTTCCCGTTGGTAAAATATTTTCTGTCAACTCTGCACATTGATTTTTATTCTACCAGTAATTGCCATACCACCGTTCCCCCCTAAATCCCTGCCTCAGATCTCATTCTTTAATCTCGAAAGATCTATATCCAAGACGTGGCGTTTATTACGTAGTACATCAATTGCCTTGTCTTCTTGCCGGAGTGCGGGGTATTCATTTTCTAAGCGGGCAGGTGAACAACGATTTCGTGCCAATTTCAACCCTTGTTTACCCCAGATTTTCATTAAGAGCTACCTCTTTCTAATCGAAAGAATACTCCGAAAAGAGGTTGCCACTGGCAGGGGAGATCCAGGGGGTCTCCTCCTGAGATCGTGCAATGGGCTCTAGGAGGTAGCCCATATGCATGCGGCTAATAGGGCCGAAGGTCCCTCGTATGCGAGGAATCAATGTAAGGCTATATTTGCGCTTTGTTTTTATGACACAATGGCTCTCCATCTCTGCCGGTTAGTCCGCCTATCCGTCTTGGCTCACCATCACATTCGTGATTCGGGGTCTCCTCGCCATTTCTTATACCACAACATTCTACCACTTGTATACCAGACTGAACCCTGTTCTTATGACGGTCAAATGCCGGGATCGTCGTTTATTTCCATATAGGTTTAATCAGATCTAATTTTTGATTGATTAGTGGCCTGCGAGGAATTTGCCTTGTGTTAAATGTACGCCTTATAACTTGGCTGTCTCGTCTTCATGCCATAGTGGAGAGTCTTGATACCTTTTCCTCAGTAGACTTTCTTGTATTCCACCAGTAGAGTTATCCGTCCACCAACCAAGTTACCTCGGCCTCCAATTCATAAAGGGGCATAGAGACTATGCATCTCACTTCTACTTTGCTCATAGTCGCCCTGGCGGCAACTGCCTTAGGCCACGATAACCTCGAGGCTCGTAGAGAGTTTCTTGCCACATACACGAATAACCTTAACCACTGTGCCTCTGTACATAAGGCGTCTGGACTCGAGCAGCGAGCGATCAAGAGACGCGAGGAACTAGCTGACAAACTACTAGCGAGTAGAAATTTACAGAGTATGGCGGCTTTTTCTCCAGTGGTTATTTGTTTAAGATAATCTACTAAAATATTTTTTTAGGGCGTCAGGTTTCCTCTGTCAGCACGTCTCATAAATCGGATAAGACCTATAATGCCTCAACAGCCCCCTCTATTGTCTTTTCTGGGGGGAAATCATGCGTTCTTAGCCCCGAGACAACTGAAGGGCCGTTCTGTAAGCCATTTATGTTCTTGTCAGTAAATGTTATCAAAGACTTACAGTTTTCATTTACACAGATGTCATTGGTGAATCCATCCGCACCAAACTTGATGATGGACAATCAGGAGTGCCTCTCCACCTAGACATCCAGGTAATCGATGTTAACACATGTCAACCTCTAAATGAGACTTTCCTCGAAATGTGGAGTAAGTTAATGTTTCTTCCACTGCTACTCTGGCAATTGTCGTTACGACGTGCTTTTCATCTTGTAGTAGACTAATGTATCTATTCTAGCTGCCAACTCTACGGGTGTCTATAGCGGCGCGCTCGCCATCCCAAATGGCTCTGGAATGGGAGACAAGGCCAATCTCAATAAACAATTTCTTCGTGGTGTTCAAAAGACAGACGATGATGGTGTGGTGCAATTTGAGACAATCTTTCCAGGCCACTACACTGGTCGGGCAACTCATGTTCACGTTATCACGCACCTAGATGCTCAAGCAAATGCAAACAACACTATTTGGAACACCAAGGTTTCGCACATTGGGCAAGCTTTCTTTGATCAGGACCTCATTAACAAAATTGAGAGCACGGCACCGTATAATACGAACCAGCAAGCTATGAGCAAAAATGCTGCGGATGCTATTCTATTACAGGAGGCCGCAACCGCAGATCCCTTTTTTGAATACGTTCAACTTAGCAGCGACCTTAAGGATGGAATCTTTGCGTGGTTCTCTTTTGGGGTCAATACGACGCTATATCGTGGCATCATGCCTGTAGCAATGAACCTTAAAGACGGCGGCCAGATGGAGACGGACAACCCTAAGATTGCTGGCATGAATCAATTGTTCCCTGGAGGCTTTCCAACCTCCTGGCAACCGGGTTGGGGCGCCTATCCAACAATGTCTGTGCAGAAGTCTACCAAGAGCCCGTAGACGGACGAGATATGTTCCTCGAAAATGTCTATGTCTTCTTGGGTCGAAGTGAGTGTATTCTTCTCACAAAACTGGGAGAATGTGGTCATCTTGTGCGATTGATGAACTTGTGTTCTAGCTGAGATTAAACAACAGGCAGGATATAAGCAAGAAGCAAGTAAGAAGTAACGGAGCTCAATAACGTCCAGAGAAGGACGAAAGAGCATGCGGAACTTAGTCCGTGAATCATGCTTACTAACTCTTGTGACTACGAATCACTCCCTCTGACATATTCTGATATCATGTCCAAGCATACCTCATCCACTCCCCTCCACCCATCATCCCCTAACCCTCATCCCCGCCATCGCAGCTCACCAACCACACAGCCGACACCCACCAGGACATCCACTCTCCCCATAACGATCCTCTCTCTCATACCCCTCCAAACAGCAGCCTGAGCAACACGTACGCACTATCTCCCATTCCCCATCTTCATCATCACCCGGATCGTCAGGTCGTTCGTCATCTGGGTCCGGGCACGGGAAAGAATATTCCTGTTGCGCGTCGAGATCGTCGTCAGGGAATGGGAAGAGTGGCGGATGATCGGGGTATGAGGAGGGCCTGTTGTTTTGCATTCAGTTTGCTGTATGGAGAAAGGGATGGAGCTAGAGAGATCTGATTTGCTAGGGGAGAAAGGCAGCTCTGCCAGAAATGGGGCTCTAAATAGAGGCCAGGGAAGTGCAAACCTAAATGTGTGAGGCGGAACATGAGAGAGAAGATGAGAGAAGAGAGACGTGATTAGACAGCGCTGTACTTAGTCTCTACAAAGAACATTGAGCACTCACAAACAGCACTTACAAACAGCTCTTCTGAATCGCAACTGTTCAGCGGAATCACGATAGGAGGAAGCAAGCAGCTCTGGTTGACGACATTTATTCTGCATCACACCTACTGGCTTTGTCGGACCTCACTGAGGCCCAACGTCTAGCCAACCCTATTACCTAAGGATACTGCATTATCTTTTGGTGACCCCAGCCTAACCGATGCTCACTACTGGAAGCATACCACCACCGCTTCCAGCAAGAATAAATATCGCCCAACCCAAGCCCGGAACCTAGCGTCTCTTCTCCAGATACGTCTTCGCAGCCGTCCAAGCTTCCTTGTCCGCGTTGCTGATCTCGTCTCCAAGCGTCTGCACACCTTCATAGACTGCGTCGAAGAATTTGAAAGCAACGTCGAGATCCTCCTTGAAATTGAGACTGTGTGGAAGGTATTTCTGGACATATTCTGACTTCTTCGCCTCCCGTTCCTCTGCAGGCCATTCGAGTTTGAGGAAGTCATCGAGATATGTCTTGACCGCGATACCGAGAGCAGTGTCAATATCCTTCGAGAATTGAAGGCTACTGAAAGTTAGCTTGCGAACTCAAAGAAGTTTAAAATGGACTTACCTTCGACCTAGATCCTGATAAAACGGCTTATCGGATCTCTCACGGGAAGCCTGATTGCTCAAGAACATCGATGCTGTGACAGCTTCGAGCAGGTCTCGATCAATCTCCCGAACTGCTTTGATAATGGAGTGGAAAGAGAGAAAGTTTTTGCTGAGAGGACCGGTATAGCCAATATTCAGATGTCGAAGCTTGAGGAGGCACGCGGCTCGGCCAATGAGAATGCAGTTTGCCTTATCTTCGTCCGAACCACGTAACGGGCCGCCAATGAGTTCGGAGTGCCGCTTCCTAGAGTTCAGATTGTCGAAGCGAAGAAGTTCAAAGGCCAAGAAGGTTGCTTCTTCGAGATGGTGGATGTCACCATATTTTTTAACCGTGGGCCCAAGGACCTTCATGGTCTTCGCGAGAGCTTTTCCCCAAGCATTCAACTCGTGCTGCTCGTTGACGTATTCTCGGAGATGGAGAAGGCGCCACAAAGCATTAGAAATGACCTCGGATTTGGACTTGAGTCCAGTGATTCTCCCAGCAGCAATGGTGCTTTGCGGGAAGTCTTTGATCTGCAAAGAGAGAAGAGCGAACGATAAAGTTCCAGGGCCACCACCAACGCTCTTATGTGAATTCAGTACCGCATCTTTAACGCCCCATGTATCGGCCCTCTGATTCACTTGTGAATGTAGATTGCGATGTACCAAAGTCTGCTTGGCGTCCGCGTCAAACCAGAATCTCATCACGATATCATTGTGTTGGAGTCCACGGTGGAGGCGTGACGCGATCAAAGCTGCTGTGGTCTCTTTGACCGGTACTAACGAGCGCTGGACCAAGCGTTTGTACTCGTCCGAAGTGACTCCGTCAAGCGTTGGGTAGACAACTGCATTGAGCGAGACAAAACAGTTCAAGACCCTCGGACCAACTACAGCCGTAGAGAGATAATAGTGGAGCTCCGGAGGAAGTTGCAAGCCGAGATATTCATTATTATCGCCGGTGAGCTTGTCCCATGACTTGGTAGCGATTACGCCATCTAAGGTGATGGTAACAGGATGTCTCAAACTCATTTTGGCCTTCATGTATTTGTCATACCATTTTGGGTCCCGGAGCTTCAGATCGGCCTCGAAGAAGCGTGCTGCTTTGTCAACCGACTTTTCTTGGGCTCGCAAGAGGTTGAGAACGTTCTGGAGTGTGGGTGGGTGACGATACATTTCAGGGTCGAGGAGGGCTGGGAAGGTAGGCAAGAAGGAGGTGCCAGCCATGAGGAGAGCATCTTCAAGAAACTCTGGCGATTTCGACGCGTCGATGGCGAGAGTCTCGTAAAAATCCTCCTTGGATATGCCAGTAAAGGTTTTGTTCTCCCAGTTTGTTGGGGTCATGGGAAAGATCAAAGGCTCGATGTTGTATAGCAGTAGCTCTTTTGAACCCATGACACCGTCGATATATCCGTTTCCAGTCTCGTCTACAGCATCGAAAAGATATGCAAGCTTTTCCAAATCAGCGGAAGTCAAACATCGTAGCATATGAGGACTCACCTGGGGCCCAGCATTGTATGGGGCAACAATGTAATCCAATTCTCGCTCATTGAGGACTTCTTGAAGAATGCGGTACAAATCTGATGTTCTGATAGCACCTGTTTGGGTAAGTTACTGAATTCGAGGCTGCCGGATGAAACGTACCTGCTTGTCCAAAAGCCGAGACAGCTTCTGCAGGCGCATTGTCGCCATACAAGCCCCAAGCCTGGCTTGTCTTGTCCAGGGCAGCTTTGGCGCCCTCCAAGATAATTTCATCTCTGCCAACAACATTTAAGCCATCGAAAACGAAGATCGGTCTCATCCTGTTGTCCTTCCATCTATTTAGCTCGGTCTCAATGTGTTGCTTCAAGCCGATCGGGTCTCCTCCTAGGGCTGCGAGTAGTGGTTCGTGGGATGGGGGTTCGTCTATCATTTGTTGGAGGTAGGATGTTGCCTCGACACCAATGACTGTAACTGCTTCGGGGTCGCTCGGAAAGGGCAGAGAACTAAGGAGTTCTATTAGCTGGAGAACAATGCAAGTGGAAGACCATGCTTACTATGGCTTGACGCCAACGTCAAAATTTCTATCAGCTACTGGAGCAACATGACAGTTAGCACCTGGATATGAATAATCAAACTCTGAGTCTGCCACTACAGTCTCTGCTCCGCTGGTATGGGCACTCGTAGAAGCTGGTGTCGCGAGTGCGGCAGGTGACAGACGAGAGGGAGACCAAGGATTCGTCAAGTCGGATTCTCTTGCTGGAGAAGGATCACGAAGATCGCTTGGATTGCCCAGATCCAGCGAAGAGAATTCAAATACTGGAGGGGGAATGGACGCCTCATATGGACCGCCGGCTTCAATCACTGTACCCAGAACTCGCCCATTGCCATCCGAGAATCGTCCGAAACAGTCGAGCATGGGCAATAAGCTCCAGTCATTGAGAATGAACCACCCATGTGCGTCGGCAGCTCTAATAAGTAACGGATGTTGCATGGAATTGGCAAGTGGACTGGCTTGGAAGAGGTCGAGCATGTCCTGCCGAAGGGGTAGATCGGGATA
>Ga0302140_10004113_pt1 | contig 18505 bp, 19 predicted proteins | sample I_Bog_E1_1_FD_202095 | JGI IMG/M metagenome (GOLD analysis project Ga0302140, IMG submission 202095) | Peat permafrost microbial communities from Stordalen Mire near Abisko, Sweden - I_Bog_E1_1 | ecosystem: Environmental > Terrestrial > Soil > Wetlands > Peat | place: Sweden: Abisko, Stordalen... | reverse complement strand
GAACCCTATCTCTCATCGCGTCTCTTGAATCGTCAAATCAAGTACGTGATGCACAAACTACATCGCGAAATCACCTTGAAAGTCCTTGAAGACTTAGAACGCTCGCTCCGTTCGCGGACGAAAGATTCCTGGGGTCCCTCGTTCTGCACTATTCTGATACTCTGCTTGTGCATTGAGGGTTTGCAGACTGCAGCTGACGTGATCGTCGTTTGCGATATGGCAGAAAAGGGAGAGGCAGCGACCTACAACCGCAATCAGAGCTTCAACGCTTGTGAAGAGTTGGACGAATATCCATTTCGACAGTGCAAGAAGCTGTTCCATGACATATATAGGAGTCATAAGGATGGCAGCAGCGGTGGGCGAGGAGACAAGGCTTTCAATCCGCTGAAGATGGCCGCTGAGGAGGACAAGATGGGGCTTGACTTGACGACGGAAGGTATGGTGAGGTCGATTTATGGGGTTGTTTGCAGTTCTTGTGAGCCCTCCCTCGATTGTCTCGACTTGAATAACTATTAACATAAACAGGGGCCGAGATCGTGCAACTCTCGGAGAGACCGGCGATAATAAATCTGGGGTACACGGTTGAACCTCACGATATCAAAGCGAACAACACCGGCCGCTTGGCAGCAAAATTCTTGAGATCCTTCTTTCCGGATCTGAGTAACGAATCATGAGTATATGGGGCGGAGTCATTGGACGGCGTTATGTGATCTGCAGACATGATTGGAGTAAATATCTGATTCAGCGAGAAACTTCGCGCTTGCTCTATATTCACCATCGAATAAAAATACCTTTCATCTTTAAACCCTAACATCCAAACACAACTTCCCTCTCACAAGTTCTATCGCACCATGAGAGCTGAATTGAAAAAGAAAAGAGCTGAGATGTTTGTCCAGATTAGTCCTCCTGGCGCACAGAGTCTACGCCAGCAGGGTGGATGGGACTGGCTGTCTAGGCCGTCGGTTCTTTCTCCCACGAACGATATTGAAATAAGTGACGCTCAAGTCCATGAAGAAGGCGCAGGAGGTAGGCAATATGTGGTTTTGTCTGAATTGGAACAGTAAAGGAGATGGGCTGGAGAAATACTTGATACCGCACCCAGAGGTTTGAGCAGGATGTAAAGCGCGATCGATTGGTTCCCAACATGAGCATGCGGAGACAGGTGAGCGTTATAACAGCAGTAGTCATGAATGTGCATATCGTTCAAGCCGCTTGTAAGAGCATGCGTATTTGAGGTGCGACCCTCAGGATCGCGATTCAGCTGAGGTCGGACGTTCGTTCTCTCAAATTTGAAAATTTCAAGACATCCATTTCCTTAGCGCCCCACTAGCAAAACGCACTAACCGAAAAGACTCTAGCTCTAAATCCGACCAAAACCCCACAAAAACCTCACTCTCCCGGCAACGCTCTTCTTTCCTCCTCATCACACAAATACAAGTCACGGTTAATCAACCGCTACTCATTTATCGAACTGTTGAGTACATGGTCATATTTACGTGCAATAGTGAGCCATATCCGCGGGATTCGATTGCTTGACTGATGTTTGCGGTGAAGTCAGGCTTTGTTCTGCGGATATGACATAATGAGTTCATGATATAATCACGGGAATGGGTAGGGAGCGTTGGATTAAGTTTAATGGAGATTTGATGCGATGGAGGTATAGAATCTGAGGCAAAGGAATTTCCAGATGACTAGATCGCCTCGCCGAATGTGAACTAAAGTACAAGGGAGAATCCATTCGCCCACCGTTCAGAAATCTATGAAATGATCCACGAGTCGCTGGAAAGAACAATCGAAAGGCCGTGAGACTACTAGACCGTTCTAAGACCGCTGCTCGTGCAATAAAACGCCATGCCACCGATGTATCAACGCCATATGAGAAACCTTAATCATTGTCAACCATGCGGAAAACCTCTCGCATCTCACCCCATTTCTCGACCATCGCCTCGCTTGCCTTCCCTTTGGTATTGACGTGTGTCTCCAATTTGGCAACGCAAGCATCAATCGTGGAAGCAGAGCCAATGCCGAAGTCTTTGCAAGCAGCGCGAACTTCCTTCGTTGTCTTTGCACCCTTGTAGTACCATCGGACTTCGACACTGTCGCCTTCTGAAGAGTCGGATTTCTGCTTCTTCGTGTCATTCGATGTGCCAGATGAGCTAGCTTTACGCTTGTGGGTGGAAATGTCGCAAGGTAGGCCCAGGCACTTTGCAAGCTTCTCCACGAGGTCCTGCGTAGGAACTGAGTCGGTCTGGACGTCCTTATTCTTTCCCTTTCTCTTCTTCGGAGCGACCGCTCTGGGACCGAATTTTTCCAGGTCAGGGTTGTCAATTGACCATGCCTTCACAGTCTCAAATGCAGCTTTACCATTGTTCTTCCAGTACGTTTGACTGATGTCCCTCCAGACGTACTCCTTCAAGTCCGGATTGCTAAACTTGTTCTCGAGCCAGCCAATCATCGCGTATTTGACGGTCTTGGTCTGCATGAGCAGTTTATGATCCTTGGCTTGGGGTGTACTTTCTTGGTTCGAGAATCCGGGTTCGTTGATCCAAGGGACTGGGGCACCGAGGATCATGGCTTGGATACTGACGAGCACAGAAAGGACGGTGCTTTTATTAGGCTGCCACATCTCACTCGGATTGCCCTCCCACGTGTTGAGAAGAGATAAGCAGACTGGATAATGTTAGCGGTGTTCCATTGGGGCTCGACCGGTAAGCTTGTATGTTTGTGTATGTGAAAGGAAACGTGGAAATCGAAGGCTTACCTCCACCGCCTCGGTGCAAATTAGGGTTGAACGAATACGTCTCGTTATCATTACCGTCAAGGACAAATGCCATTTTTGGAGGGCTGATTGGATAGTTAGCATCCAGGAAAAGGTCAAAACTGTGATCAATTTAGCAACGTTTAATCCTTCTGAGATAGTTTCCTACATGAACAATCCATGAGCATATGGTGAGCCCTCGGGTCCAACAATGAGGATTTTCATAGCATCCGACCTCGATTCAGCGACCTGAAAAATCAACACTTTAGCTTCGTACTGTGAGCGGCTAAAAATAAGGGAAATAACTCCTAAGAGGTCGATGAAAACAGAACGACGACCTACCTTAACGAAAATGCCAGCGGGAAGAGATGTTGTCATGGTGGCTACCTCTTTACCAATAGTCACGAGCCGACCCTTCGTATTTGGTGACTTCAAAGTTCTAATCTCGTTGAGGAAGCGATGGTTCTTGAGGACATCGTCATCGAATGTTACTCGATTCTCTTCCGCGAATTTCGTCCAGGTATCAATGTGATCAGTCGTGATCGCGGGGCACTCCTTATGCTTCTGCAGAAACTCGTATATGTCGATAATTCTCCGACAGATCTGGATCGAATCTTCGTCGTCTCTCTTCTCCTGAGCATTCGAAGAGGGCTTGTTCTTATAGACCGCCGGAGCTCCCGGCGGCTCTCCTTGTGGCATGTTGGAGATTTTGAGGAACGATTTAGCTTGTCGGTACGTGTCTGAGCTGCCTGTAAACACTGAAGGTGCGAACGTCCCTGGGCGGAGTCAGCTAAGTCTCAAGGGCATAATAAGAGAGCAAATATCCAGTTCTATGAACATATCTCCACTAGGGAAATCGCTCAATCAGCGGCTTTTAGTACTTTGCAGGGGAAAATACAGAGATTGAATGCAACGAATTACCTGGAATAGGTTGAAGGTTTTCAAGTGCATATCCTTTTCTATGCGTTGATTTTTGTATACTGTGGATGCCAGGGCTATTGCGCTTATCGGGGCGCTCTTCTAGCAAAAGTCCAACGAGATCTGGAGAATTTGCGACAGCCTGTGAACGTCCGTCAGTACCTTCATTTCAGCTCCAAACTACCCCAAAGACGTACTTGGACGAAGATCAAGACTTCGGTATAGAGATCCTTCCTCTGCGTTATGTCAATGATAGAGTCGTTTCGGAGCAGCTCAGCTATCTTATCAAAGAGAAAACTGAGGCGATATATTCGGATTTCTTCCATTGGACCAGTTGGAGAGCCTGGACCAGGGAGAAAGGTTGCCAAAAGCTTGAGAGTATCGACAAGTACCTTATCCTCGCACTTTGTTTTCTCCTCTCTGGATTTGACCTTGTGATCTCGTGCGACGAAGGTGGGTGGAACATATTGTCCGAAAAAGCCAGGCATTGGCATGGCGCCTGAGAAGTCTTCAAGTTCGCCATCTGTATCAACGAGCATTTCGCCATATGCACCATCCATATCAACCTCGTAAAACGAGCCGTACGGGTCCTGCCCAGAACTGTATCCAACACCATTTTGTGCCGAGACATACCCCTTCTTTGGCTTGGGTTTCTTGACTGTTCGCTTTGCATTGGCTGTAGTCGATGCTTTTGTTGCCGGTAACCTACATTTCGATATCTTCATCAGAATTTGGGTCCACTCAGATCTTCAAAGGGGAGAAAGGAAAGCCTACTCAGCTTTATCGAATCTGGCAAGGAGGAGCCATATACCAAAGAGTCTGCCTTCGTAGCAGCAATGGTTGACCTAGATAATTGCTCAGCACTGGGTTTACAAATAGAACCGGATCGCAGGACGGCGATGCGGAGACGGAGGCAATGGGAAACATACCACGCCCAGTGGTGTGAAGAAATGATGTTTGTTGAGCTTTGGAGCACCCCCACATCCAACACAGGTTGAAAGATCACATTTTGGGCAATATATTGCAGAGATCTGAGACTTCGGAGGGATGACTTGCGTGCCAGCAAGCCAGGTCTCGAAATGCGCATCAACATCCAGCGTCAGTGGTGAGTGACACGTCCTGCACTCCATATGCAGCTGTGCGAAGACGTTGTTGAACAGCGCAAGGTCGGGCGAAAGCTCCTTCGGGAACATCCTGTTGCTGCGTGAACTTCCAGTAGAGCTCTGGGGTAGGGGTTCCACCGCCGTCACAACCTCCTGCCGCTTTCCAGGGCCAAAGATCGATGATGTTGTCATCGGCGTGGGTGATGATTTAAGTCGAGAAGAGGGCAAGTACTTGGACAGAGCCTTCTTCAATTTGTGGAACGGATCCTTGATTTTGTGAAGTAGCATTGTCTGTCGAAGAAGAAGCTTGGGGCGAAAGCCTCGAAGTAAACAGAGAAACAGAGCCTCGCGTAGCGGATTCGTCACCACCCTTTCCGCGCGTGAATTTACAGCTCAATATTCACCTCAACGTCAAATGCGGTCCATGCACCTAGAGTAAGATGCTCAGTCAGCAGCGTCATGGCAGAGCCTGTGGAGACAAGATAAGCTTCAACAAGACAAAGTTCAACAATGAAAGTACAGATGAGGGGCAGCTCTCCAGTAGGGTAGTCCAACTTGAGCCAGGCACCAAAAAACATTGAAGTACTTTCGTCAGGCTTCTAGTGGATTCTTTTATCCTAGAGCTTGCCGGCTACTGTGGCATGCGATATGGCTACAGCCACAGCTCACCCGGGGAGAGTCAAGTACTGTAATGAACGGGCTTGAGCTAGGCCTTCAGAGGACATTTGGGGAAGAAAAGGTAGCTAGTAAGCAGCTAAAGTGCTCCAGAGCCAGACGTTGACAGGTGCGTAGCAAAGAATCGCCAGAAGAAGAAACACCAGCACGCGCTTTGATTGCCTCGCGAGAGGGGATTTCTCGGACTTGAGAGACGTCTAAAAAAAAGAATCGTAACGCCGCGGCGCGGCGACGCGCGCAACGGTTGAGCTTCGCCCATTAAAATAAAATGAAGCTTGCGAACAGAAGTCTGGGAAAGCGAGTAGTTTACCATGGGCATGGCTCTCATCGGCAGAAAACAGAAGTCACGACTCTGTGGTAGAAGCAGACCATCGTTTGTGGTTTCCGCTGCGAAACTTTAGCACATTACACCCAAGTGGGCAGAGCAATTTACTTGAGACTATCTTCCCTCATCCATCATCGAAGGAGGACTGATGGCTGCCAACGTCTTCTGGATGGAATCCTGAGCAGGCTGAGATGCAATCTCTCGTATGACAATTATTGCGACCGATGTCTAGACGTTACAGAGCGATCGTATATCAGTGGTCGAGGAAAGGTTCACGATTCTTTTCATTCGGTGACCAGGTACGAGCAGGTCCAGATGCTACATCGAGGATTCGATGAAGCTTGAGGTTGCTGCCTTTGTGGCCCAAGCGACATTGCCTTCCAGCCTCAAATTACACGTGATGCGCTTGGCGTTTCTATTTCACAAAAAATAGGATCATCAAGGTAAGTAGAAGTTCATTTACTCTTTTGCACCGTCTATGGGCTGAAAGACATCGTAAAAGCCGGAGAGGGTATGATTTGATCACGTGATTTAAGACTTTTGAGATATTGGTCTTCTAGGAACACTAAGCGCATCTTCCGAGAGAAAATCTGGCAAATCACTCCATCAAATTTCAGATTCCGAGTGCCGAGCCGTTAGTTGCCTGCTGTAGTGATTTTCTGAGAACAGGAGTCGAGCATCTAGCACGTGAGGCTAACTACTCAGAAACGTTTTGCTTGAAAGAAGGAAATCTAAAGTAATTTTATGGATTATTATTTCCACAACCTTTTCCTTCTCAGCATTTCCCAGGAGCTTTTTCTTATAAGAATTTTGCCGTTGTAAGGGCTTTCCCCGGGAGTTCGATGGTGGTGGGCTTTTCCTTATGTTAAACGGCGCTACTTTATTCTTTACCAGAATGTTTTTGCTCCACAAAGGATGAACACCATTTTAAATCACTTCTGGAAGTTCAAATTCGCCGGCAAAGAATCCGTTCGAGGTCTGAAAGGCGGGCTCTATGGTTAGAAAAGAAGAATTTGGGTGGAGTCAAAGCAGATATACCTGCTCGTGCAAGGCACTAATTTTGACAAGCAAATCTTTTTGGATAAGATTACAGGAGAGGCGCCGACATCTTCCGATGTCTTATTCGTGTTTGGGAGGCACTTACCTAGGTGGGTTTACCTTGCTTGGGAAGAAATGTTAACTGCGTTCAGTGCCACCCTCAGCATAGGCAGAAATCTCCACTGTATGTAGGTTGATGCCATCCCTTTCCTCAAAGTTGTACGGAGAGCAAAACAATCCAGGGTAACACCAATTTGAATACCATTCATAGTCTGTCAGTAGCAGCATGACTTCTAGAATCGTTACATCTTGACAATGAGGAATTTTGTATATCGTCGGACATGGCGTCGTCAAACCCATACCTTTTGGGACTCCCTTTGGACAAGGTTGAAAGCAGATATTTTCTTTAGAAGGAGCCTTGCAAGCTATCCACCGATCTGTGAGACTCCGAATTCCTGGATAGAAATTACCTCTAAGCGCGCATCCATCAGCAGTGCGTTGTCACAGTCATCGCCATCAACACAAGTAGAACTATTCTCTTCAACATCGAGACCATGTCAGTTCCGATCAAGCCAACAATTACTTGTTTTTTCAAGGATATAGAATGAAACGTGGGCTCTTGCATTCCATGTCTGTGACGAGGGAAAGCCTCACACAATTCCGTGGGTTTGACTTTCACAACACGGCTCTTCCATTTGGACGAGAAGGATGAATGCTTCCACACATTTTCAGCACAGCCTCATAGTCACAGAGATCAAACGTCCCGAAAGATCTGGAGAACCAAAACGATCTGGGTATGAGTCAATTTCGATGAACAGCTGACGACGTGGACGTTCAAGAAATCATAGTCCAACGCATGTTGAGCCTTACCTTCTGCGCCGAGTTTCAGCCAAAGCCTCATTTTGTCATTGACTTTGCACGCACCCTATGTTGGAAAGGGCGGTGTAAACTTCTTGCCTAGCATTTCAGGAACATTGTTCACTGTTCATGCCAAGAGTGAAGATCAACATGAGAAACGTCAGGCAAATCACCACAGCTTCGAGCATCGAACGTGATGCCTTGGCGGTCGCTGAACCGCCTCACAGCCTTCTCAAAAAGGAAAGCGCGGCAGACTTGTTCACGCTAGAAAATGGACCATGCGGGCCGTCACAACGGCCTTGACACCATCGATTTTTTCAGTCAGGTTGGATGTTGTGAAGGACGACCCTTGCATCTAAAAATGATGCCGTTCTGACAAATGCTGAACAGCCCGCTTGAGGCGAACTTTTCAGCACAGGTGTGCTTGCCGCCTCACGCCAGCCTCGCCCACTACCAGCAGCAGACATCGTCACCGCTTCTCTCCTCCAGCCCCGTCCCAAATTCCTCCCCTCTCTCACCGACTATCAACATCAATTTGTTGTCAACCGCCGCATCCGTGAGGCTTTAGTTACCATCACAGCAATGTGTTCACATGTGCCTCCACCGTCGAGGCCAGACCTGGAGTCCTCCGCGTGAGAAGATCCACTGGCTAACAGGTTCCTTCTCTCATGCGATGGACCGCAGCCCCCGTCGCACCAAAAACATCTTGGACGAAGTGATAGGACTCGGAAATGGAAGGCTTGTCCAGCCGGGCGCACTAATGGGGCGACAGTGTTACCCTGCGCCGACGAGGTCATCGAGGAGCTTCCTGCTGTTGCTGCGAGCCATGCGGGAGATCTCCAATCGCCCTCCTCGCCCACCACACCTTCCTGCACCAGCAGCCAGCGCATCAGAGGCCGAGGGCTCCCTTCACAAGCCGTCGAACAGAAACGAAGATGATGGAAGGATCCAAATGCGTCCAAGAACTAGTCGGTTTTAGCTTTGGAGCGCCCCTGTCCATCATCCAACTCTCACTGCGCTCGGCAAGATCTTCACGAGATCAGCATTTCAGCCTTTTCGGGATGCGGTACCTTCGAAGTCGAGGATCCCCAGAGTTTCGTCTTTTACCAGGAAGGCGTTGAAACCTTGGACCGGCCCGGCGGCAGATTTCGCACTGGGAAGTTTGGTGCGCCATTTTCCTCAGGCTCTGGCTCCAGCTACAGCAAGCTGACAGCGGGGGGCGGTCGACGCTGCTGCGCCTGCGGGCTTTCTCCGTCACTGGCTTCAACTCGTGCGTGCTGTCCTTGGCACAGCTCGCCATGCTTCGACGGGCATGGTGCTGTGGATTCCTACTCGCCGTCTGCGGGTCGTCGCGCGGTCGGCCTCCTGTGCCAAATCCTGAATCGGGCACGCTGAGCTCGAATCAGAACAACTCGAATCACTGATTCGCGACTCGCGCTGCACGAGCACAGAAGCATCACGCCCGCTAGCTCAGTCCAAATGCATGCTTTTTCCAACCAGCATCCCTGGCCGCCGAGCCTGCAGCCGGCCCGCCCTTCTCTGCGAGGTGATAAGTTGGATAAAGTTAGCCATCTTTGCCAACACATCGCTGTCTCACGCAATCCGCCGGCTAGGCGACGCTTAAGTGCCCAACTCCCCCCAACTCCACTTTCCATCACAATCCCCATCCATCTTCCTTCTGATCCTCACTTTCTCCCCATATGCCTCAACCTTCACGATACTGCAGGACCATTGCCACCAATATTCTTATTTGCAACCATCCAAGGCACCCGGAATCACAACAACCAACACCCACATCAACACTTTACTTCAGTCGCTGGCTCGAGTAATTTCGCACCCAGAAACAACGGCACATCGACCCAGAGTGGAATCCGTTTTTTCTTTCTATATAAGGATCCTTTCTTCTCCCCAATGAGTACTTGTGTGGAAACTCAGACCGTTGAGCTACATCAGCTGGACAATATGGCCGGACTCCAAAAGCACCCAAGGACCAAGGCTGCCGCCTCGAGGTATATTTGTTTTCCGCTTGTTTTTTGAGTTTTGCAAGATTTCGAGAATATCATGTTGTCAGAAAGCAATGTTTTCCTTCTATCACGCGCAACCAACATCCCCGGCTTCTCTGGAAACCAGTTCGTTCTCCAAGGCCCTCTAGCTCTTCCAGGCTCTCCGGAGATTTTCTTTCTCGTGCTGTCAGTCACGCCCTGCCAAGGCTCAATCATGTGATCTGCCCACCCGTGACAGGAATTCATCCCAAGGCCCGGCGAAATATGGCCTGTGGTAAGTAGTCAGCAGAATCTCAAGGAAATGGCTCCATCCCAAGCCGGGAAACTCCGAAGGATTTCACAGGCCGTTGAAGATTTACCAGATTATCCAATCATGAGACTACCACAGGAAGAGTTCCCAACTCTCACAGCTCCAGGCTGAATCACGTGTCGACGTTTGACGAACCGTCAATGGATCGGGATGTGGTCAGCAAGTCCCCCTTGTATGGCACATCAAACTACACCAACAGTCGTGAACATCAAACACACATGTTCACACTGTCCCGTGACGATGTCCAACCAGCTGGTCTGTGTCATCCGTCTCTGCAATTTTGTATTGCTCGCAGCCGCATCAGGATGTACTTCTCGACTTGCGCCAGGATACTCGACACCATTCCCATTCAGGAAAATAGAGACCGTTCATGGATGGCCGTTTCGTTTCATTCCACATTGTACCAGAGGACTCCCCACAAGGAGATGAACAACGGGCCCGTCGTCCATCGACGAAGAGTGACCCGCGCCGGCCGGTGCTGGGTTCAGTCGGGCATCAATTATGCCACTGAGTACGTACACATGCTCAACGCCTTCTCGGTGTCTTGCATGCTACCCCTTCATTCGCGACCGAGCATACACTAACCGTTGCTTTGTGTTGTTCTCCATGCAGACATCTGCCTGTGGACCATCGGATGTACCATTCCAGGATGACGAGATTACCTCCCAGGATACTCTAGAATATCACACCACTGGTTTTGCCCTTGCAGTCCAATCATAGGCCGTGCCGTAATAGCTGAGAAGTCACCGTCCCTTGGATCCGCTACTCACCTTGGCGACGCTCCTGGTCTGTAGTCACACACGTAATCCCTTTGGAGGTGTCATCATGCTGACCCAACGATGTTTAGGTTCTTTCGGATTTGATGTTTTGTTGCGCTGCTTTTTTTCTGCTTTTGCGATATATATGTTTTGACATAGTGGTTGCACAGCACACTGACCTACCCTTGTGTAGCCCCTTCACTCTCCCAAATGGAAATGCCCGTGGAATACCCCCATTTTCTTTACCTCAAACAGGACCTACCCAGGGTCAGACCAGTGGATCCTTCTGGAACAGTGAAGGTGAACAGAACTTCCAAGATACCATATCACCCCATGAGATTGCCCAGAATGGATTTCCCGAGACTCTCAACTCCTTCCATGCTTCCCAGGACACTCGATCAGGTCAGAACCATGGCCGAGACTCATTTTCAGCCTCCTCTAGAGCAACATGGAACACAGAACTCTCTTCCACTGAAATGTCACGGCAACTGTCCACAGATTCAATAGGAGCCCATTCCCAAGGGACCACTTATTCAAATGCCGTCTACTCATTTGATCACATCCGATCATTGAGCATGTACCCCCACGGCTCCCAGATGTCATTTCATGCACCATCGGTAAGGTCAGATGGCTCAAACAGGTCAAATAGTCCTGTAGATTTGTATACTCCCACACACCAAGATCTCCAGGAATTCGAGAATTATTCATACCACAACGGAGAGGATTTATCCGGGGCCCACCCGATGTTCCAGAGAGACCCTATGGCTGACGTTGCACCTGCACATGTTATGGGATCAGGACCTTACAATCCGTTCGGCCACTCAGAAGACGAGATGTTTTCTTTGACCACAGGCTCGAACTCTCTTCCAAGCCAAGTTCCAGTGTCAAGGGAATCCTTGTCGTTTCATCCTAGTGCGATGATGAATTCCCATGACCTGTGGGACAGTGCTGCTCATTTCCTGGACTCCCAAAGGTCTTCCCCCACATTGCTTGAGGATCCCTGGACGCTGCCACCGCCGCAGATGAGGACATCAACGACCAACAGCCCAATGGAATACTCACCAAGTCTTGAAGGCGTTTCTCCAAGGTACGTTCAGGACTTCGCAGATTTGGTGGAACAGCCCCCTTACACATCGACTGGTGACAGAGTGACGAGAAAACTTGGCCCCCGGCAATCCAAAGTTACCAGCGACTTGTCCAGACGTCCACGCGTGCCTGGATCCTCTGAGACCTCTGACGAGTCCTTCAAGTTAGTTGGCCGCTCGAGTCTTGATATTGACAATACTGCCCGGGAACATCCACTCTACCACAATGTGACTCCAAAGGCCGATGGCTTGTACCACTGCCCATTTGAGGATGACCCAAAGGCCAACTGCACCCACAAGCCCGAGAAGCTAAAGTGCAATTACGAGTATGATCCTGTCTTTCCTCCCTATGTGTCTTCACCGCTAACCACTCTATGTGTGCCAGCAAATTTGTGGACTCCCACCTGAAACCATACAAGTGCAAGGTCAATACCTGCAAAGAGCTTTGTTTCTCCTCTACGGCTTGCCTGCTCCGCCATGAGCGCGAAGCTCATGCCATGCATGGACATGGCGACAAACCCTTCCTTTGCACCTATGAGGGGTGTGAGCGAGGAGTTTCCGGAAATGGCTTTCCACGCCACTGGAATCTCAGAGACCACATGAAGCGAGTCCACAATGACCCAGGACACCAGCCAAAGAGCAATGCCTCTGGATCTCCACCAGCCTCTGGGCCTGCACCCAAAAGCAAGAAGCGTAAGGCAAGTGAAGCTGCAAATGATGCCCCATCCATGGAGAAGCCCCAAAAGAGGAATACCACTCCTCCGGCTGTGGCCCGTCAACCACAAGAACCAAGCCTAGTTGATCGTTACCAAGAGAAACAGCAGATACTTCTGGAGACTGTTGCCAAGTTGCAAGATCCAAGGAATGCTGACAACATGGCGTTGCTCCGTAATGCAAACGATTGCATCAAGGTAATGGTTCAGACAACCCAGCGCATAAATTCTGCACCTGTGGGACAGACCTCCAATGAGCAGTCCGGCTGAATGAAAACCGCAATCTGCTTTACAAAGGACTTTGTGAGTACCGAAAGGCTAACTGCTTTCTACATCCCCTCCTCTACTACCTAAATTGGAGGCTATGCTAACCATCCGTCTACTCGAAGAAACCCCACTTTGAACATGACCACGACACTCGGATCCTTCAATACCCACAAGGAGATAGTACAGCGGTTCCAGAACGCGTACTCCACACAGGATATCGACAGTCTAAGTCATGGACCAGTCATGCACACAAATATATATGCCCACGGATACTGCCGTTGGAAGCCCATTGAACCCAAGGACAAGGAGAATGCCCGGAATTTGTTGCCGGACATTCGTTCCGAGGAGATGCCGTATGGATGCCGTGGATTGCTTACCGAGATTTGTTTTGATACCGGATGCCATGGAAGCTGCCCAAGCGGATCGGAGGTCAAGGAGGAAGAGGATGGGTGGTGGTTAGTTTATGATAGGATAGATTGGAGAGGATGATGGATGCATGGAGAGGTAGATTGTCTTGCGTGCAAGTTTAGTTGTTCTGTTACTGCTTATATCTATTCCGAGTTTGATGTTTGTTTGTGAGAGAAAAGAGGAGGAACTTATGGGGCACATCACTGAGAAAAAGAAGAAAGATAGAGATGATGATGACGGTGGTACATTGCTGCGTTTCTAGATAGACTGTGAATGAAAGTTCGCCTTGCTTTGACTTCAATTCTCCACTCCTACCCACTCTCAAATGTGACGTCCTCATTCTCCCAACCCCAGCCAGCTTTACCTTAAGAGGTCACGTCAGGTCACGTGGGTCATCTCGATGCTCTCCTCCAGGTACTGCTGTAGAAGGTCCAGTTTATGTTTTAAATCCTCTCAAACATTGCATATTCTTGAGTGAGTAAGGCAGTCATTTTATCAGGGCTTTCCGGAGGCATAACGACTTCTTCCACGGATTTCATTCGATAAATGCAATCTTTGTCATCACGCCAACACACCGTGGGGAGTCAAAACGGGGAAGACTGGAAACTCATTGTTCAGAAGCCTAGAAGGCGATTCTGTTCCCGAAATACACCTCTATACGTCGCCGTCTTTGACTTTCGCATAGAGATAATGACAATCCTAGTCGTAGCGGAATATAATATTGTCCAAGGCTACTCAAACCAAGAAAGCCAATGTATGTCTCTAAAGGCATTCAAACAATGGAGGATGCAGCGCTGATCTTACGAGAGACACTTACCCTTGGACTCGACTTTGCTTTCGAGGTACTTCATTGTCTTGAGAAACTTTCTTTGAGCAATCCTTCCTCCATCTTTACAAATAAGTTATTTATAATTAGTTATGATTCGTCTATTAACAGCAAAGACGACAATGACAATAGATGAATCGGAGATAATTAGTTCCGGTTCGTCTTTGACAGTAAAGACGACTATGACAACAGGCGAATCGGAAATATATCTATCCAATTCGTCTGGTCACTGTTATAAACATTGGGTCAACAGCCTCTTTGTGTGATTTGTAATACTTTCCTACTGGGAAATTGAGGCTACCTCGGAGGGGTCAGGGTTCTTATTATCGTCGACAAGCACTACAGAACCACGAGGGCCAATGGGGTGGTTCCTAAGACAAGAAAAGAGGGGAAATATACAGCCAGGAAAAGGAAATGTCTAGGTGATTCACACCTTAAGACGGCTCATACGATGAATGTAATAATATTTGAACACACGATCTCGTCATCTCTTCTTCATAGCCGTGCCAGAGGGCCATCTGCTCGAACAATTCCCAGTGAGACTTTGGAGATCTCTGCAACAGACGTGCAGCCGGTCAACATCATGCAGCGTCTGAACTCATCGTAAAGGATATCCAAGGCTTTTTCTACGCCCTTCTGACCATCATACTAGAGAAGTTAGCGTCGAGGATCACCATAGGATCCAGGAAGGGAGTAGATGACATACTGCTAAGCCCCAGATCACGGGCCGTCCAATCCAGCAACACTCGGCACCCAGAGCAATCGCCTTGAATATATCTGCACCCGTTCTAATTCCCCCATCAATATGAACTCTAATCTTTCCGTCTGCTGCTTCGACACACTCAGGCAGCGCATCAATCGTAGCCGTCGTGCCATCCAATTGTCTACCTCCATGATTACTCACAATCACCCCATCGCACCCATACTCCCTGGCCAGCAGCACATCCTCGGCCGTCAAGACTCCCTTGATCCAAATCTCCATCTTCGTCTTACTCCTAATCCACGGAATATCATCCGCCCAGGAATGGCTATCAGAATTGAGAGACATGAAACCACTATCATGCGTCTGCGCCATCAACATCTCGGACGTCATCTCAGTCATCGGGAATCCTAGACCGTCAGGGGTGCGAAAGTCGTTGCGCCATTCATTATACCGTACGCCTAGGACCGGACTATCGGCTGTCAGGAAGATGGCCGTACAGCCTGCGGCTTCCGCACGTCTGATGATCCGCTCTTCGAGCTCGCGGTTTTTCATGGTGTAGAGTTGCATTACGTGCCCGATGGGCCCGACTTCTTGACCGGCTTGAATCACTTCTTCGACGGAGTAGTTTGAGAATGAGGAGACGGCCATGTTGATGCCGCGTTTCGCACACGCACGGCTGGTTGCTAGCTCGCCGTCGGGATGGGCCATTGCTTGGAGACCAGCTGGAGAGACGCAGAGCGGGAAGGAAATCTTCCTGCCTAGTACGACGGTGCTGGTAGTGGCCTTTGACACATTTTTGAGAACTCGAGGACGGAGACGGTATTTCAGGTAGGCGGTGGAGTTCTCGTGGACGGTGATTTGGCTGGTGGAACCCGAGTTGAAGAAATCTAGTAATTGTTAGATTGTCGGAACCGGAGTGATTTAAACTCAATATGATAGAGGTGCTCCAAGAACTCTTGAAACTAATTATCCTGTCACCACTCGAATATACAAAAAGATTTGGGACATTCAGATATGCTAACAAAGAGTTCTACAAAGTATAAAGGGGTGAAGAGCTCTAGATTTAGTTCAACAGAAGAACATCACTTGCCTCGTTTGAAAGTGGGGAGCTTCTTAGACCCTTCTCGCTGAAGGTCTTCGATACTGAGAATAACCTCGTTACTCATGCTCGCAACTACTGGTTTCTCCTCCATGATGGCTCGCTAAGCTGTCTGGCTTGACTGTCGCCGAATGTGTACTGCTATACGCTCGTCGATGAAGACAGTTGGGGTTGTGGATGACAACGCCCAGCTCTATACGATCCCTATGACTGTACTTTAGCTTCCTCAACAATGAAGCTCGGCCGTCAATAGTGGGAGAGGGGTAGATCACGTGGCAACAGCTCCCTCGACGAAGGAAGATAGGAAGATAAGGGAGCACTTGAAGAGCACATGGGGAAAGAGATAAGAGATTACTTCCACGCCCTTCACTAGGGCGATACGACATCTGCATTATTGTAGGGCGTGCAGTAGTGCATCTAATTGCCGAAGAACACGGATCCAATGCCCCTATTTAGGCGATGCAGGCGAGGCGAGATATGTCCGCACACCGATTGTGTTCGTAAGAAAGAAGATAATCAGAATATTGATTATGGTATCAAGAAAGATAACAACAAACTACCCATTATCGCGTGCAATCTTGGATATTATGGTCTGTATGGAAACACAACAGATTGATTGAGCGCCCTTACATAAAATATGGGACACGAAATTTGAAAGCATTCGTTTACTTTTGGAAAGTATCTCTGATGTTCTACGAGACCTGGCCCACTTAGAATAGATCAACGCATAGGACTATTGCCTGAGAGCAGAAACCGGGTCTTGGGTACTCTAGGCCTTAACACCAGTTCTCCATCCGACCCTCATGAGCGTCTCCATTTTATGGCCGGTAGAGTTCCTCACCAAGTCCTCGTCCAGTGCAACCTCTCCAGGAGGATAGACAACAATGACAGTGCTTCCTCCATAATAGAACGCGCCCAAACATTGGCCTCTTCTTACCGTGGCACCAATTGTATCAACTCCACCCACGTACTTAATGCTGCCAACCAACATTGCTCCCACGGCCACAATTGCAATCGGAGAGCCAGTTGAAGATCGCTCGAGGGTCATGACCGATCGCTTGTTCTCGCAGAATACATCCAATGTTCCTGGCTCATTGATAGCTTGGGGATTGACTGTGTAGTATGCACCTGATATGTCCTTGATTCCACGAACCGTGCCCGAGACCGGTGCGTGCCATCTATGATAATCTTGTGGTGCCAGTCGAGCAATAACGATCGAACCTCCGTCAAATTGTGCCGCAAGCTCAGGACTACCTAGAAGACGCTCAAGAGTGAAACCGAATCCCTTGATCCAGTATTTTGTAGCCAGATCAATAGTAGGGAATGCAGTTAGACGACAATCTGCCGGCGAGGAGGTCACGAAATCGTTCTCAGGTTCTGCAACTGGACGAGCAGATTCCTTGATCTCGCGAGCGAAGAAAGCATTGAATGTAGGATATGCATTTGGGTCCGGCTCGACCATTTCGTGGAGAGTAGATTCGAGTTGGAAGGATTGGATGAAGGGGACGATATGCTGCTTGCTCTCTGGAGCATCGTACTCCTTGCCCATTTTCTCGCTTTGATTTTGCAGCAATGACAGTGTCTTCTTCCAGTGCAAAGCTTTCTCCTGTTCAGAGCCATAGTAGAGCAGATGCATTCCGACTCTCACGTAAATGCTCATTGCTTCCCAGGTCTTTTGTCCAGTCTGACGGTCGAGGACGTAATTGCCGAGGTGGAACTTGTTCTCGACACTCTGAATTGTGCCATGTGGCAGTATTTTCGAGAGCCAGGTATGAGACTCGTTCGTTGTTGAAGATCCGTGGATGTGGGAAGTTGGTGGCTGGTTGTGATTCTCTGCTCTCCTAGTAAGCTCTTCCAAAGCGCCCGCGCTGGCATTGTACCCCTCCTCGGTGAGCGGATGAGGCTCATAATCGAGCACTTTGTCGTCGACAGGTGCATCCATGGTGATAGAATGTGTATGTGGTGGTGAGATTGTGGAAGATTCGAGGATTGTGCAGAGAGAAGCTGAAACTAACCTGTAGGGGAGCAGGCCGTCCTTTTATGTGCAAGCTGCCCCTCTTGTGGCTTGATCCGCGGCAGCGTACTCGTACTTACACCCTGTCGTATTGATGTCAGACAGTTGCGCTGGCCCCAGGATCAAATCAAGGACCTGTGGAGGTCCTAGATGAGCAGCAACCGCGATATTGACCAACCAAGATGACGATGAGGGGTAGCTGGAAATACGGTGGTACAGAGTGTCCCACAAAACAAGCAAATGCTGGAAGTGCTGGACCTGGACCCTTACTTGCATGTCTTGGCAAAAACAAGCTTTCACCAGCTCCAATTCACGTGATTTGGTGCTCAGCTACATCCCAGTCCTTATCGGCCACTTATTTATTTATCGCCGGTGCTGCTTGAAGTACGCCGCCATCTTTGAGCTCAAGCAAACGCATTCCTTACCACCAATACCACAGTCATGGCTCGACTTTCGTCAGTGAACAACCCTGCCCCGGACCCAACTGCAATAAACCTTACTCGTATGATTGCACGAATGCAAAAGATCCTAATATCGCCAGATCAAGACACGGAGTCTAAACTTCGTAGTTCGAGCTTAGAGCGGGAAAGGGTTGCAACCGTAAGTCAACCTGTGCTATACTCGCATGTGTATCTAAGCAAAGG
>Ga0302140_10004111_pt1 | contig 18515 bp, 17 predicted proteins | sample I_Bog_E1_1_FD_202095 | JGI IMG/M metagenome (GOLD analysis project Ga0302140, IMG submission 202095) | Peat permafrost microbial communities from Stordalen Mire near Abisko, Sweden - I_Bog_E1_1 | ecosystem: Environmental > Terrestrial > Soil > Wetlands > Peat | place: Sweden: Abisko, Stordalen... | reverse complement strand
GAAGATACGATTTTTTACTTCGAGCAGGAGCACGGAATTGATCCTGGCTCATTAGAACAAGACCTAGCGAAGTTTTCGAAAGTTACCTTACACCTATTTGGTGGATTGCCAGAGTCATCGTTACCACATAGAATTCACTGACTTAACCCTGTCACATTTTGATTGGAGCAAAATTTTGAACCTGCCTAAGCCTTGTGTACTTGCCCTGGTTTCTCTAATGACAACTTCGCTACTCGCGCAGCAAACACCTATCGGTGATAGTTCTCAGCCCCAACCCTCCGCCCCAGCGGGAGCAGTTCAACCCCATACTTTGCTGGACGGAACTCCCGTAAAGCTGCGTTTGACTCAGACTATCTCTTCTGCAGACGCAAAAGTAAACCAGGAGATTCCTTTTGAGGTCGTGGAGGAAGTCAAGGTCGATGACACAGTTGTATTGCCAAAAGGCGCAACGGCAATCGGAACGGTAACTGAAGCAGACCATAAGAAAAGTATGGGAAGGGCTGGCAAGCTGAATATAAGCATTTCGTATGCCCGGCTGAGTGACAACGAGAAAGTCGCTTTGCGCGCAACCAAAGACACCAAGGGTGGAGGGCATGTGGGCGCGATGACAGGTGCGATCGTGGCAACCTCAATCATTTTCTTCCCAGCGGCCCCGCTCTTCCTGTTCATTCACGGAAAGGACATTACTATCCCCCAGGGAACAGAGATCACCTCGTTTATCGAGGGCGATATGCATCTGGAGATGGCGCGCTTTGGAGCCGCAACCTCGCAGGCAATACCTGCTCTACCGGCATCAGGGGTAACCTCCCAACCAAAGTTGACAATTGATTCCAACCCTTCAGGGGCAGACATCGAAATTGACGGAGCGTTTGTCGGGAACACGCCTTCGACGATCGATGTAGCGGCAGGCAGCCACGACATCTCGGTCAAGAAGAAGGGATTTTCTGACTGGACAAAGAAGTTGAACGTTACTGGCGGCAATATACATGTAAACGCGGAGTTGGAGCAGGCGGCCAAGTAAGGACGTTTCTCATACGCAGTCTTGAGACCTCCATCTCTCCCCGAGTGGTACCGTAATCTCTGACGGCATCTCATGCTCAAACGCACTCGTAGAACTCTCTGGATCGTGGCCGCGGTGCTGCTGGTTTTGGCTGCGGCAATTTATCTGCGCTTCAAGGCTCCGCCTGAGGCAGCGCGGCTGCTGCCCGAGTCAGATGGCATTGTTTACGTGAATTTGCGGCCGCTGCGGGCGGTGCTGAAGAAGAAGCCTGTAGTCCGCGCCCCTGAGTACCAGACTTTCGTTGACGCTACGGGCATTGACTGGGAGCGCGATCTGGACGAGGTTGCGGTCTCGCTGCACCGGATGAGCAATCCCAATGGACCGAATGGCCCGGTCGCCTACTCCATGGTGCTAGAAGGCAAAGTGGACGGTAAGCGCCTGGCGTCGTACCTCGATGCCCACTCCGCGGGTAAGGAAAACTACGATGGTCAGACGGTCTACAGCCTGCCAAGCGAGGGCCGGACGGTGCGCGTGGTGCAGATTGGTTACGACATGATCGCAATTTCCAATGCGCCGAGTACCGAGCAGATCCACTCAATTCTCGACCGGCACCGGAGCGCAGCGCTTCCCTTCTCCGGGTCCACGCTGCTGGCTGAGCACTATTCTGAAATGCCCCTGCTCTCAGTCGCATGGGGGATGGGGCAGATCGGTCTTCCTTTCAGCGAAAGCGGCAAACTGCGGATCCTGGGTATGGACCTGCCTCTGGCTGCCGATACAACCTTCCTGGCCTCGGTACATTGGGCAGGGTCGCTCAAACTGCGGGTAGTGGAAATTGCCCCGACGGAAGCTGCCGCAATCAGTCAGGCGAATAACCTGAATTTGCTCCTAAACCTGGCGCAAGGAGCAACTGCGGGATTAGCCGACAGCCCCGCCAATAACACACTGAAAGAAGTGCTGCGGACGACGCAGATCACCCAGCATCGCGACCGGGTGACTGCCGACGCCACATTGCCGCAGAATCTGCCTGTAGAGCTATTGAATGGCGGCGACGGAGGAGATGGAGCAAATTCCGGGGCAGCGTCGGGATCGGGTTCGGAAGCAACCCCAGGCGCGAAACCTTAACTAATATCGACTAGCGGTGAGTGCCCAGCAGGCAAATTCAAAATAAATCGCTTCACTTGGGCCCTCAAGACGCACGCTTCGTCTGAATTTCTTACAATGATCGCGTTCGGATCGAGTCTAGTCAGAGCTTTCCTGCGTCGTTATAGCCAGAACACTTCCGTTCCGAAGGAGTCCCATGCGTACTACTTCCCTGTACTCTGCAGTTCGTCCACTCTCGCTGCTCAAAACTTTCCCCTTACTGCTCGCATCTCTTGCAATCGTGGCTAGTCCCGCATTCGCTTCAGGCCCAGCACCTGCAGATCAGACTCAGGCGAAGACCACGCTCACCGGCCAGTCAGCTTTTACTGACTACCTGCACCAGTCCCCCGGTACGCGACGCAAGGTGACTTACAGCGACCTGCCTGCTCCCGCGCCTTCTGAATCGGTGGACAATGGCGCTCATGTGGTTTCAAGGCCTGAAGGAAGTTGGCCGGTTGCTCCCAAGGGATTCAAGGTTGAACTCTACGCTACAGGCCTGGAAAATCCGCGGTTGATTCGCACCGCTCCCAATGGCGATATCTTTCTGGCGGAGAGCAACACCAACAAGATTAAGGTCTTTCGCGGAGTGGGGGCGGATGGCAAGGCCAAAGAGGTCTCTGAATTTGCGACCGGCCTGAATCTTCCCTTCGGCATCAATTTCTATCCCGAGGGTCCAAATCCCAAATGGGTATATGTGGGAAACACCGACGGCGTCGTTCGCTTTCCTTACCAGAATGGCGATCTCAAGGCACGCGGACCGGCTCAGCAGTTATTTGAGTTGCCGGGCGGCGGCCACCTACGCGGTGGAGGTCACTGGACACGCGACTTGGCTTTTTCAAAGGACGGAACAAAACTCTTCGTTTCCGTTGGATCGCTGACCAACGTAGACGGCATAGACAAGAATCCAGCTGAATTTCACCGCGCGGACGTGCTGGAATTTACTCCGGAAGGCAAATTCATCAAGGTATACGCTTCCGGCATTCGTAACTGCGTTGGCGAGACGATCAACCCGACTACCGGAGAGCTATGGTGCTCCACCAACGAACGCGACGGCCTGGGCAATAACCTGGTGCCGGACTACGTCACCCACGTACAGGAAGACGGATTCTATGGCTGGCCCTGGTACTACATGGGCGGACCGAGTGGTGGCAAGCAGGATCCGCGCCACGTAGGCGAGCACCCCGACCTGCAGGCCAAGGTCTTGACTCCGGATGTACTGCTCAACCCTCATTTTGCTTCGCTGGAAATGCTCTTCTACGAGGGTAAGCAGTTCCCTTCGAGCTATGACGGCGACGGTTTCGCTGCCGAGCATGGATCCTGGAATCGCGCTGCCCGTAGCGGTTACGAGGTAATCCGAATCCCAATGAAATCAGGTCACGCCACGGGCGAGTATGAGGATTTTCTTACTGGCTTCGTGCTGCCAAATGGCGATGTCTGGGGACGTCCCGTAGGAGTTGCAACGGCGACGGACGGATCACTATTCGTCACGGACGACGGATCGCGCTCGATCTGGCATGTGATCTATACCGGCAAGTAACCTGCGAATGCAGAAACGGCCACGCTGCTTGCGTGGCCGTTTTCATTGCTGAAAGCTCTCTTCCGCTGTTTACTTGCCTTGTTTGATGGAGACGGAAGCTGGCGTCGAAACGGGAAGATTGTTCGCTTCCATTTCGGCAAAGGTGGAGCGCAGGTATTTGTGTGGATTTACCGGGACATTGTTGATGCGGACTTCATAGTGCAGATGCGGCCCGGTGGAGCGCCCCGTCTGGCCTACATACCCGATGATCTGGCCCCTGCTGACATGCTGGCCGGCAATCACGATCATTCCGGAGAGATGCCCGTAAACTGTGTGGACGCCGTGGCCGTGGTCGACGATGACCTCGCGCCCGTAACCATTGACAGCGGCCGCTGAGTCAACCATGCCGTCGCCGGTTGCGCGAACCACCGTTCCGGTAGGGGCAGAAATATCCAACCCAGCGTGGAAGGCTCCCTCACCGTTGAACGGATCTTCACGCTCTCCAAAGGTAGAGGTCACGCGTCCCTCGACTGGCCAGAGGGATGGCGCATCGGCAACCTGGGTCCAATCGGTAAGGCTGGAGGTCGAACCAGAATCAAATCCACCCTCAAGGGCTCGCGAAACACGGCCCGACAAGGCCTGGGCGCGGAGCGAATAGAACTGATCGAGTGAGAGCTTGACCTGTTGCTGATTTACGTCGTCACTCAAAGCCAGAGTGTTAGGGGTCGCAGACGCGGCTACAGCAGCTGTGGTCTGCTTTCCGCCTAGGCCCGATTTGTTCGGTTTCAGGCCGTATATGGCGGTAACTTCACTGGCCAGTGCTCCCAGAGAGGCAACCTGCACGTCTCGTTCGTGAGCCACTTCGGCCATCTGCTTATAGTTCTTGCGGAGCGTCTCGCGCTCCTGGCGAATCTGATTAAAACTCTCTGTTTTCAACAGCATACGGGTGTACGATCCGGCCAATCCGACGATCGTAAACGCGCCCACCAGGGCCGCTGCAACAAAACCGTATACGTATTGCACAGGGAGAGAAATCTTACGTACGCGACCGTCCTCATCCCGAGCGACAAAAAGAATGTAATAGCGCTTACGCAGCATCCAAAAAACCTCAACATCTCCCATAAAAATGCGCTTGCGAGGGAAATCCTCATAAGGGACATTTAATTCCGAGCTCCCGCTCAGAGACGTTCTACTGAACAGACGTAGCCAGGATTGGTTAGGTTTATTGTAGACCACCGGGAACCGACGGCGAATTATTTGCGAGCCAAAGAGATCAGAAATCGCTGAGGCCCTTTTCACACAAACCGCCAAAAAATGAGTGAATACCGTCACCATCCCTCTTTCTGGACAAGATATGCTGCATGAGTGGTGCAATCGAAGAAAGACAAATCCGAGATGACGTTGCCGCGCGTACAAAAATCGGGCGAACTTGCCATTTTGAGCACAATCCGGGCGCGGGCAGCTGGAATCCCTCACCGGGGAGTGCGGCTGGGTATCGGCGATGACTGTGCGCTGCTGCGCCTGAAGGCCGACGAAGAGCTCGCCGTCACGACCGACCTATCGATTGAAGGACGGCATTTCCGGCTCAATTGGCACCCGCCCGAGTCAGTCGGACACAGGACGCTGGCTAGAGGCTTGAGCGACTTGGCGGCCATGGGCGCTAGCCCAGTTGCTGCATTTCTTTCCTTGGGCCTGCCTCGGCACCTCACGCAGCCCGGCAAAGCGTCAGGAGCAACATCAGCGTCATGGGTTGACCGTTTTCTTGACGGTCTGCTGAATCTTGCCGTGGAATACGATGTTCCGCTCGCCGGGGGAGACTTGGCCGAATCGCCGATCGCCATCGCGGACATCGTCCTCACCGGTTCTGTCCCAAAAAAACAAGCCCTGTTGCGCGGAGGGACCAAAGCTGGCGACCGCGTCTTTGTTACCGGTTCGCTGGGCGGAGCGGCGGCGGAACTGGCTGCACTCGCCAAATCGCCGCGGAAGTTTGCCCGCAAAACGATCGCCAGCCAGAATTCCCCACACCTCTATCCTCAGCCTCGGGTGGCGCAAGGATTGTGGTTGAGGAAACGGGGTCTGGCGTCGGCAGCGATGGATGTCAGTGATGGACTATCGACTGACCTGGCTCACCTGTGTGAAGAGTCAAACTGTGCCGCCGAGATCGATGCGGAAGCTTTGCCCCTTGGTGCCGGAGCGACACTGGAGCTTGCTCTGCATGGGGGCGAAGACTACGAACTGCTGTTCACCGCGCCGAAATCAGCGAGGCTGCCCCGTAGCATCGCTGGGGTTCCCATCACCCAGATTGGCCGCATGGTTCCCGTCCGCACAAACCGTGCCAGGGTCACGCTGATAACAGGAAAAAGCTCCCAGCCACTGGAGCCACACGGGTGGGAGCACTTTTCCTAAAGCATTGGTTGTTTGCTCTTTATTGAGCTATGGAAGCTGGAAATCGTCATCGTCGGATCCGATGGGCTGGCCGGGCGGCGTAGGCAAAGCCGGGGGGGCAGCAAACTTCTCAGGATCTTTGCGAAACTGCTCAATCTCGTCGACAGCTCCAGACCAGTGGGCTACTGCGCTGGCAGAGGCGGCTTCTTTAGCCTGACGTTGCAGCCAGGTCTCGAGTCCACCTACCTGCGCAAGTGCCTCGGCGCGGGCCTGCGGAGATGCTTCTCTATCGACGGCGAGCTGGAGCAAATGGTTTAGGAGAACCGATTCGACCGCAAACTGCGTCTGCCCCTGGGAACCGTCCAGGCGAGGAGACTCCCACGTAGATTTAAGCGTCTGGCTGATCACTTCTTCAAGCCCTGGCGACTCCGGATTTGCCGCGTGGTACTCGACCAGCCTGCTGGCCCGCGAGGGTTCAAAGAGCAGCGAAGCAGTGAGTTCCGCAGAGGCTTCGACTGCTGCCTCGGGATCGAAGGTGAGCCCGGTGTGCCCGCCAAAAGACTCACGCGTGCGCGGATAACCGGGAGGTCGTGGAGGCAATTGGGCCAGCAGCGCCGCGGGCAGAGTGAGTGCCTGCGGATCGAGTGTCTTCAGAACGGCATCGAGGGCTTTTCGCTGACGTTCGGGCGTGAGAGCTTCTGTCACCATTGCGCCGTCGCCGCGCACGGCATAGCGATAGTCGAGACCGCCGATAAGTTTTGCTGCTGCTTCAGTTTGATAACGATGCAGTAGATAGAGAGGCACCAGAGTGTCTTCGAGTTCGGCCATGGGTTCACCGGGGCGGATTGCATCCACGCCGAAGCGCGACAGGGCGGCCTTTCGAATGGCGAGAATTCTCTCCAGTTCCGCTGCCGCGTCCGGGCCGTTATCCCAGAGATGCCCATAGGGATTTGCGCTGCCTAACGGCCGCGAATCCTCATCGGTGATGAAGCGCAATCCCTCGGCTTCATTCTGTTTCAGCAGTTTCGACAACGCTGACGCCTCATCGGTTCCAGGCGCGAACTGCGAATATCCAAAGCGAATTGCCGCCTTATCCCAAGCGCCAATTCCAACTGCATATGCCTTGGCCAGCGTGGGCTTGCCGCTATCGTCGACGGTTATCCAGGGATGGGGATAGTCCATCACGGAAGTTCCCTGCCCCAGGCTCGACGCGGCGAAGTTGTGTTGCAGTCCGAGCGTGTGTCCTACTTCATGCGCGGCAAGTTGGCGTGTACGGGCCAGCACCATCTGCTCCATCTCTGCCGGAATCGGCTTTCCATCGAGATAAGGAGCCAGGAGTGCCTCGGCAATGCGATAGTCCTGCCGCGCGCGAAGGCTGCCCAGTGTGACCTGGCCTTTAATGATCTCTCCCGTACGCGGATCAGTCACGGCTTCGCCATAACTCCATCCGCGCGACGCACGATGGACCCACTGGATCATGTTGTAGCGGATGTCCATTGGATCAGCGCCCTCGGGCAGTACCTCAACATGGAAGGCATTCTTAAAGCCGGCGGCCTCAAAGGCCTGACTCCACCAGCGTGCGCCTTCGACCAATGCGGAACGAATCGGCTCAGGGGCGCCGCGATCAACGTAATAGGTGATTGGCTTGACCGGCTCACTGAGCGCGGCTTTCGGGTCCCGTTTTTCCAGACGATGGCGAACGAGAAAACGCTGGTCCATTCGGTCGTTCAATGGAACGGAATAATCACGATAGTCGAGCGAAAAGAATCCCGATCGCGGGTCATAGATGCGCGGCTTGTATTGATCGTCAGGAAGCTCGATCAGCGAAGTGTGCTCGCGCAGGGTAATTGCGTGAGGGTCGGGCGTGACCTCGGCAACGTACTGTCCGTGAGGTGTACCTTCGGCGGCAAAGGTCAGGATGGCTTCGACTTCGGTGTTTTTAGGAAAGTTTTTTGTGTTGTCGAGCGTAATCGCACTACGGCTGGCGTCGACGTGGTAGCTGCCTTGCTTGGTCGCTTGAAGACTCTCCGCTACGCCATGCGCGTCCCTTAGAAAGAAGTCCGTAGCATCGACGAGCAGGACGCCGTTCTCTTCGGCCTCAATCTTGAATCCCCAGAGAACCGACTCAGCGAAAGACTCCTTAACTGCGATACGCTCCTCCGGCTCAGCGGCACTGGAGCGGAAACTGAGATTTGGCGCGATCAGCAAAACTTTAGGGCCCACTCGCATGAAGTGAACGATACGGCCCTGTCCGAGTTGACCGCGATCCAGCCCTACGTCATTTGAGCCCAGGCCATACGGCAGCTGATCGAGGAGCAGAAAGTCTTTTTCTTTTTCGGGGATTTCGAGATACAGCTTGCCTGCCTTGCTATCCCAATCGAGAGGGAAAAAGCCGGCTTTGCGATCGAGCCCGGCGATCCTCTGCGCGAGGGGCTGGGGAGCATCAGGAGCAGCGGTAGAAGCGGCAACTGCAACCACCGAATTGGCAGATGAACCGATGATCGAGAGGAAAGCAAGAGTGCAGGCAGCGCGATGGAGCAAGGTAGACCTCACTGGAAAGGGACTACGTGAAGACTAGCGCATTGGCTACGAAAATCGCTTCGATTTCCCATTCGAGTGACGCGGGCGGTGTTTGCGGATCGGCAGAGGTGGAATTGGCAGGTTAAAAATTGGGTTGAAACTCTGTCGCCGCGGCTGATCCCAATGTTGTGCGCTTATCCTAGAAAAGGATGGTGATCATGAGTACAAATGCAGAGATTGATGAGCTTTTCAAACAAACCCTCGAAGGCGACTACGACGATGAGGATGACGAGGGCGGTCCCTGGGAAGCCGTAAGCAAGCTACAGGCGATTGCCAGCCGTGAAGTTTTTGACAAAGCGGTGCAATGGGCCCGCAACAACAATCCCGCAAAACGGCGGCGCGGCGTGGACATTCTTGCCCAGTTGGGGAAGACGGAAGATCATCCTGATGTGGTCTTCAGCGATGAGAGCTTCAAGATAGTGGCTGGTGTGCTGGAAGATGAACTCGACCTGCAGGTGATCGACTCCTGCCTGGTTGCGCTCGGCCATCTGGGCAACCCTGCGGCTGTCCCACTGATTCTGGAGCAACGCAAGAATTCCGATCCTGACGTGCGATTTGCTGTCGCCTTTGGGTTGAGCTGCTTTGCTGACCATCCGGATTCCATCCGTGTGCTGCTTGAGTTGATGGAGGACTCGGACCCGGATGTGCGTGATTGGGCAACGTTTGGCCTCGGCGTGCAGGGCAATGCCGATACTCCTGAGATTCGCAAGGCTCTGATCGAACGCCTGGACGATGGCAATCCCGACACGCGTGAAGAGGCCGTGGCTGGCCTGGGCAAGCGTAAGGAACTGCGCGTCCTCCCGGACCTGATTGAGCTATTGCAGCAGGAGGAAGTTTCCTATGGCGTTGTCGAAGCTGCCTGCAATCTGCTCGATCTGCCCGAAATCAACGAAGAGTGGAGCGCCGACGAGTATATCGAGGCTCTGACGGAACGCTACGCCGACGAACTGGAACGCTACAGCTAGGTCGAGACCCTGTCTCCTGCCTGGGCCGTAAAGGTGTAAGAGGTCCAGGCGGGATGAAAAAATGCTTTGCAGGCCTGCGATCCCGCCAAGCTGTCCTTATCCATCTATCATCAAAGCAGTATGGACATGAAAAAGACCCGCGTGCGTTTTGCCCCTTCTCCAACAGGGTTGCTGCATGTGGGCAACGCTCGCACAGCCCTTTACAACTGGCTTTTCGCGCGCAAGACAGGCGGAGAGTTTCTGCTTCGAATTGAAGATACCGATGTCGAGCGATCCGAGGTGGCTTACGAAGCGCAGCTGATTGAAGACCTTCGCTGGCTCGGCTTGAACTGGGATGAAGGTCCTCTGGGCGCCGGAGAACACAGCGGCGAAGCTGGCTTAGTGGGGCCGTACCGTCAATCGGAACGGCTTGCTATCTACGCTGAACACACGGCGAAGCTGCTGGTAGAGGGGAAAGCATATCGATGCTTCTGCACCCCCGAGCAGCTGGAAGCTGACCGCGCACTCGCGATATCCGAACATCGTCCGCAGGTCTACGTGGGGCGCTGCAGAACAATTGATCCAAAAATCAGTGCGCGCCGTGCCGAGGCTGGCGAAAGCTTCGCGGTCCGTTTGAAGATTGGAACCGAGCCGCTCCGTTTTCACGACATCGTCCGCGGAGCTGTTGAGTTTGCAGCGGAAACAGTAAGCGATCCTATTCTCGTTCGTGCTTCTAAAGGTGGCGGAGAGAGCGTCCCGGTGTACAACTACGTGGTCGCGGTGGACGACGCCCTCATGGGCATCACCCACGTGATTCGCGGCGACGACCATATTTCGAATACTCCAAAACAAGTTGCCATTTACGAGGCATTTGGCTGGCCGGTGCCCGAGTTCGCTCATCTCTCAACCATCCTGGGAGAAGACCGGGAGCGCTTGTCCAAGCGACACGGCGCAACCTCTATCGCTACTTTCCGCGAGATGGGCTATCTGCCTGAGGCGCTCGCCAACTATCTCGCACTCCTCGGCTGGGGCGCGGAGGACGGCAAGAGCGAAACATTCACTCTGCCTGAACTGACCGGCGTATTTTCGCTGGAGCGCGTGACGCCGTCGCCTGCCATCTTCAGCTTTGAAAAGCTCAACTGGCTGAATCGTCACTATCTCAAGCTCGCTGCTCCTGAGCGCGTTACCGAGTTGAGCTGGAGATATTTCTCTGACCACCTGCCGCCGCACGACTCTGCCTCGCCAGAAGTCAGAAGCTGGTTTACGAAGCTGCTGGCCCTGACTCTGCCAGCAGTGGATCGTCTGGACCAACTGCCAAATAAGGCTGCGGTCGTATTCGGTTTTGATGTGGCGGCCGCAGGTAGCGATCCCGAAAATCGGGCCGTGCTGTCGAGTGAAACAGCGTCGAGTGTGCTCGGCGAATTTGCGGCGCGGGTACGAACCTGCTCCGATCAGATCACTCCTGAACTGTTCAAGTGTTGGATGAATGACATCAAATCCGCCACCGGGGCGAAGGGGAAAGATCTCTTTCATCCTGTAAGGATTGCGCTGACCGGCTCGCACTCCGGGCCGGAGTTCGACAAGCTGCTGCCGCTGATTGAAGAAGGCGCCGCGCTAAATCTTGGAGTAATGGACGTGCGCGAACGCGTACGCCAGTTTACGGAAGGCTGATGGATGGTAGCTCCCTCATTTGACGGCACGTTTGCACACAACTGGACAGCGGAGATATTGCCGAACCGGCCGATGATTCTGCCCACCCGCCACTTTGTCTATCCAGGCCAGGTGGACGAGGTCGAGCTCGGCGCGCTCGAGGTGCTGGTGCAGCCGGGGGAAGCGGCCGAGCAGACAAGCGCGGTACCCGCATTGCAACCGTTTCTGGCGACATGTGCCCTGGGGTTTCGCGATCCCGCCGCACCTACCGGAATCTGGGCAATGCCTGATCCTGACTGGCTCTGCGCCGTTTCTGGAGGCTACGCATACCTGGTGAACGTCGCAGATCCGCAGCAGTTCACCATGCTGCGCTACCGACCTGTACTGGAAGTCAGACCTTACCTGCCGGAAGATCCGCAAGCGGTGCCGGGCGGGCTTCTTCTCTTCATCGGTCACAACTCGCTCCTGGCATGGGGTCGCGACGGCGAGGCATGGGAATCGGACAAGCTGTCGTGGGAAGGCGTGACCATCGACCGCATCGACGGAAGCACTCTGTTTGGCCATGGCTGGGATATGAGAACGGACAAGGATCTGCCTTTCGCTCTCGACCTAGCTTCCGGAAAGCGCATCGAGATCTGAGATCCATCGAGCCGGAATGTAACCAACGCCTGACTTGGATTACACTCTCTGTCGATGGATAACGAACGCATTCGCGCATTTTGCATGGGCCTGCCCCATGTGTCGGAGAGCCTGAACTGGGGTCACCACCTCGTTTACTGGGTCGGAGACAAGGCGATTGGCGGCAAGATGTTCGCCATGACCAATCTGGACGGCATCGGCACTGGCGTTCTCTGGTTCCACTGCGGAGGCGACCGATTTCACGAGTTGCTGGAGACGGAGGGGATCATCCCTGCGCCTTACCTGGCGAAGGCCTTCTGGGTGACGGTGGAGCGCTGGGATGCTCTGCGTCAACGTGCGATCGAGGACGAGCTGCGGCAGGCTCATGCGTTGATCTACGAGAAACTTCCCAAGCGCACCAAAACAGTTCTGGCAATGCCGGAGAAGGAGCGAAACAAGCTCATTCGAGAACGCCGGAAGCTGCTCGCAGAAAAAGAAAAGCCGAAAGGCTGAAGCGAGCGCTGCCCGAACCTCCGTTGGAACCAGCGCTGCCGGGTTGACGTACCTTTGATTGGGCATCGTCACAGATTTTCTGACGAGCCCATCAAGTCGTGCGGAGTCGTGTGATGATCAAGTTTCTTCTATGGTGCGTTCTGCTCGTGTTCTGCTGGCCCCTGGCATTGGCCGCGCTGGTACTCTATCCGATTGTCTGGCTGCTGCTCCTGCCCTTCCGCCTTGTTGGCATCGCCGTCGACGGCGCGCTGGAACTGGTCAGCGGAATCATCCTGTTACCAGGCCGGCTACTTAGAGCGATCTAACCGCGTGAGATGAAAATTCCCGGCTCGCCGGGTTTGCACCCCTCCGGCTAGCTGCGATAGCGTGAAGCCTATGGCAGGCGTTTCGCTCGAACTCAATGACAAAGTAGCGCTCATCACCGGTGGCTCCCGAGGCATCGGGGCGGAGACAGTGCGCTTATTTGCCGCGGCTGGCGCGCGCGTGGCGTTCAACTACCGCAAGGCACGCGAGCAGGCAGAGGCTGTTTCAAAAGCAAACGGGAGACGCGAGCGGTGCATTGCTTTCGAGCAGGAGTTGAGCACTCCGGCTCACGGTCGCGCGCTGGTCGAGTCTGCGGTAAAGGCGTTTGGCAGACTGGATATCCTCGTCGTCAATCACGGAATCTGGCCACCGCACGACGCTCCGATAGCGGAAATGGCGGAAGAGCAGTGGCGGCAAACAATGGCGGTAAACCTGGACTCCGTTTTCGGACTGGTCCAGGCGGCAGTAGCGCAGATGAAGAGCCAGGAACGAACCGAATCTGCCGGAGTTAAGCAGCCTGCCGGACACATTGTGTTGATCAGTTCAACGGCCGGTCAACGTGGAGAAGCCAATCATGCAGACTACGCCGTAACCAAAGGAGCCTTGATCAGTCTCACCAAGAGCCTGTCGAGCGAGCTAGCGCCCGCGGGTATTCTGGTCAACTGCGTAGCTCCTGGATGGGTATCCACAGAGATGTCGGCTGCTACATTGAATCATCCTGAACTCGGGCCAAAAGCTGCCGCTGGAATTCCCGTGGGGCGTGCAGGATACGTGAGCGAGATCGCCGGACCGGTGCTCTTTTTGTGTACGCCGCTTGCCGGATTCATCAGCGGCGAAGTTCTCAACGTCAACGGCGGCGCAGTGCTGGTAGGTTAAGCTTCGGACCGGATCTGGAGGAGAGAAATTTCGATGAAGCGGCTCGTATTGGCTCTGCTTGCTGTATTCCTGATCGTGAACGCTGCTGCGCAATCTCCGCAGAAGCCTGAGGATGATGCCGCTAAGAATGCCCGGCAGGCCAAGGCGACACTGGATGCCATGGTGAAAGCCCTCGGCGGAGATGCATGGTTGCATATGCAAAATCGCGAAATGCAGGGAAGGTCTGCCGCATTCTTTCAGGGCAAGCCGTCAGGCGGCACGACAGAGTATTGGGAGTTTCACGTCTGGCCAGATAAAGACAGGATCGAGTTCACCAAGCACCGGGATGTCGTTCAAATCTACACAGGGCAGGAAGGCTGGGAAATCCTCTATAACGGCAAGAAGCCGTTGCCCAAAGAACAAGTTGAGGATTACCTTCGCCGGCGCGACCATTCGATCGAAACAGTAGTCAAGCAGTGGCTGAATGATCCGGCAACGATCCTGATCTACGAGGGGCAGCGACTTGTCGAGAGTCACATGGCAGACCAGGTCACCCTCATTTCAGCACAAAACGAGGCAGTTACCATCCAGACGGATGTACAAACTCACCTGCCATTGCGGAGAAGTTTTCAATGGCGTGATCCCGTCTATAAAGATAAGAACGAAGATGCAGAAGAGTATGACAACTATCGTCCTGTGGATGGCTTCCCCACTCCGTATAACATCACACGATTCAAAAACGGAGATATGACCAATCAGCGGTTCCTTTTCAAGGCTGTTTATAACCAACAGCTACCTGGCGATGAGTTTGATGTAGAAGCGACAACCTCCAAAATAATGAAAAAATAAATCCAAAGTAATCAAAGTAGCTCGGAATTTACCCAAAAACCTACCTAGCATCATATTTTCTACAACTTTAGTGAGTTTCATCGTAAATCCGTGGGATGCCGCCCGTAACCGATTACTGGGTACTCTCAAAAAGTATTCCCCAGTCGCTGTAGATCAAAAGATCCCTTCGATGTCTGCAATTTGGCAATTGGGAACTCCTCATCCATGCTTCGCGTCGAAAGGGTTGGACCATGAATCCGCTGCCACACCAGACACTCGAAGCAGAGTTCCGAACTCAGTTGCAGGACTATGGCCTTCGTCATGATCCAGTAACGAGCCTTCCCAACCATACTTACTTTCGCAAATTAGTGAAAACCATGCTCGCCGAGGCAGCGAATCTGAATCAGGAAGTAGCGCTGCTTTGGATCGATGTGCTGAATCTGCGGAGAGAGTATTCAATCGGCGGTGACGAAGGCGCGGAACGGCTGATCTGCACCGTCGCAGACTCCTTGCGGCCGTGGGTAGAGAGCGGCGAGTTGATCTGCAGGTACAGCGACCGATGCTTTGTGCTGGCGCTTAAGCGGTCGGAGATTACCGACGCGCGGCTCAACCTGATCGTGGAAGAGGCCTCGCATCTGCACATGAGGGGATCGGAAGGAAAGCCCGAGGTAGCGGCGGGAGTTGCATTCTTCCCAAGTGACGCGGAGTCCTCGGATGAGTTGATCCGATTCGCCAGTCTGGCGGCAGTTTCTGCCAGCCGAACGCGTAGTCGGATTGCGATCCGGTTCAATCCCGAGATGAATGCCACGCTCATGCACGAACGCAACCTCGAAAAGGATCTGCGAATTGCATTGCAGGAACAGCATCTCACGCTGGCTTATCAGCCACAGATTGACCTGATGACTGGAAATATTCTTGGTGTCGAGGGACTTACACGCTGGAATCATCCAATACGTGGGCCGATCTCTCCCGCACAGTTCATTCCTGTTGCAGAACGCTCAAACCTGATCCACGAAATTTTCACGCATTCTTTGCGGCAGGCTTTGAGGGACGCGGCCGCCTGGCGGGCAGCCGGAATCGATGTACCCTCCGTTGCAGTGAACGCATCTCCTGCCAACGTTCGCCAGGAAGACTTTGTGGAGACGGTGGAGCGGGAGTTGACAGCGTATCCGCTGGGACCTCGCACACAATTAGATATTGAGGTTACGGAATCGCTGCTCATGGACGATGAAGCCCTGTTTGTTCAGCGACTCAAGGGTTTGCGTTCAGCCGGGGTGAACGTCTCTCTGGATGACTTCGGAACTCGCTACACGGGATTCAATGCGCTTAAAGGGCTGCCATTGAACACGATGAAGATCGACAAGTGCTTTGTCCATGGAGTAAATCGCTCAGCCCAGGCGCAGTCACTGTGCCAGACAATTGTGGTTATGGCCAGACAGCTGAATATGGTCACGATTGCCGAAGGCGTTGAAGATGTCGGCGAATTGCGTGCATTAAAGAATATCGGCTGCAATGCAGGACAGGGCTATTTGTTTCAGCGTCCGATTCCCTCAGAGCATCTGATGGAGTTCGTTCACAACTGGCCTGAGATAAAGAGGAGTGGACACTTCGTGGATACCTTCCTGGATGTTGAAGTGGACCCGGCCTACGAAATCGATCCCCTATTCGGCGTTATTCCCGCCTAATTTTCAGCTCTTGCGACCAGCTTCTCTTATGGAGGTCGCGGCTGCTTTATTAGGATCTTACCGGCGGCGTCTTCACAGGGCTTGCGATGTTGTTTGAACTCCTCTCATCCTTCCCCACGGGATGATCCCGGCTAATTCCGATGCCATCAGCCGTTTATAATTCCCTCTTGCGCCACTGCGCGCGGCAATCTGCCATCGGAGCTGTGCATGACGTCGGAAATCAAGACCCTCGATATAGGGCAGATCATGGATTTTTTGCCGCACCGGTATCCCTTCCTGTTAATTGACCGGGTGGTGGACATCGAGCGCGCCAAGCGGATCGTCGCACTCAAGAATGTGACCATCAATGAACCGTTTTTCAACGGTCATTTCCCTGGCTATCCGATCATGCCCGGCGTGCTGGTGGTTGAAGCGATGGCACAGGCCGGATGCATCCTGCTGCTGTCTGAAGTAGCTGACCGGGAGCAGAAGCTGGTGGTCTTTACTGGCATAGAGCGCGCCAAGTTCAGACGCCCAATCACGCCAGGCGATCAGCTGCGCATTGAGGTGGACGTGCTTTCGTTCCGCCCGCGAGCCGGGCGCATGGAAGGCAAAGCATTTGTAGATGGCAAGCTGGCCTGCGAGGCTACACTCACCTGCGCAGTGGTTCCACGGCAACGCCGCAGTGCTTCTGCGTCGTCAGCTGAACCTGCCGTCGAACCGGTGGCCGCGGAATGAGCATTCATCCCAGCGCAGTGATCTCACCGGGAGCAGTGGTGCCGGAATCCTGCACGGTTGGGCCTTTTTGCACGATCGGACCGGCTGTAATCCTCGGCGAGGACTGCAATCTCGTATCCCACGTTGTCATCGATGGTCATACGCGCATTGGCGCCCACAACACCGTCTACGCATTTACCTCGATTGGAATTTCACCCCAGGATCTGAAATATCAGGGCGAGCCAACCGAAACCGTGATCGGAGACGAAAACACAATCCGCGAGTGTGTGACAATCTCGCGCGGAACGACCAAGGGTGGCAAGGTCACCTCGGTGGGGTCCGGCTGCCTGATCATGGCCTACGCTCACATTGGCCACGACAGCCATGTCGGTAGCAATTGCATATTGGCAAATGCAGCCACGCTGGCCGGCCACGTGACCATTGAAGACTATGCAACTGTGGGCGCCTTTAGCCCCGTACACCAGTTCTGCACTGTGGGTGCCCATGCTTACATCGGCGGGGGAACGATTGTTACGCAGGACGTCCTGCCGTATTCCCTTACCTCCGCGCGTCGCGAGAATAAGGCATTTGGGATTAACAAAGTCGGCCTGGCCCGACGCGGATTTTCTCCCCAGCGTTTACAACTGTTGCAAAAAGCTTACCGGCTGCTATTGGCCGCCAAGCTGAATACCAGCGGCGCATTGGAAAAGATCAGGGAGCTGGAAAAGTCGCCGGACATCGAGGGCAGCGCACGCGAAGACCTCGCCTATCTGATCGCATTTATTGAGCGCAGTCAGCGCGGAGTGATCAAGTAACTGTGCCTTCCCATCCGAAACTTGGGCTGATTGCCGGTAATGGCAGGTTTCCATTTTTACTGCTGGAAGCAGCCAGGGCAGAAGGACGCGACGTCGTCGTAGCAGCCATCAAGGAAGAAACAGATCCAGAGATCAATGATCTCGCCGCGCGCGATTCCGGTATTGCCGTTCATTGGCTCTCACTAGGTGAGCTCTCCAAATTGATCGACACATTCCAGCGTGCGGGTGTGCGCCATGCGGTGATGGCCGGGCAGGTAAAGCATAAGCAGATCTTTTCAAGTATCCGCCCGGACTGGCGACTGGCCAAGCTGCTGCTCAACCTGCGCACCCGCAATACTGATGTCCTGCTGGGTGCGGTCGCTAAGGTGCTCGGCGACGAAGGGATCGAGCTGATCTCGTCTACTGCCTTCCTGGAGCCTCTGCTGGCGCAGGAAGGCAAACTTACAGATCGTGCGCCAAATGAAGAAGAGAGCAAAGATATCGAATATGGCCTTACGGTCGCCACCGGACTGGCAGGCTTCGATATCGGGCAGACTGTAGTCGTGGCTGCCCAGGCGTGTGTCGCCGTCGAAGCGATGGAAGGCACCGACGCTGCCATTGAGCGTGCCGGCGAACTGATGCGTTCTCTGCATGCCGAGGACGAACAGTCAGGACTCGCCGAGTCTACGCTGCAGCGCAGTCTGACTGTCGTGAAGCTGCCCAAGCCGAAGCAGGACATGCGCTTCGACGTTCCAGTAATCGGTCAGCGCACCCTGGAGACGATGATCCGCGCCGGAGCAACCTGCCTGGCGATCGAGGCCGGGCGTACACTCATCTTTGATCGGGACGTGCTAACCCGCAGTGCCTCGGATGCCGGCATTGCAATCGTGGCTGTCGCTTCCCGAATGCAGCCAGCAACAAAGAAATGACATTTGAATCGCATCCTGAGACCGCCTTGTAACGTCTCATAGGCCTGTCAGATCAAACTCCAGTACTTCGGGCCCCGTG
>Ga0302140_10004110_pt1 | contig 18516 bp, 15 predicted proteins | sample I_Bog_E1_1_FD_202095 | JGI IMG/M metagenome (GOLD analysis project Ga0302140, IMG submission 202095) | Peat permafrost microbial communities from Stordalen Mire near Abisko, Sweden - I_Bog_E1_1 | ecosystem: Environmental > Terrestrial > Soil > Wetlands > Peat | place: Sweden: Abisko, Stordalen... | reverse complement strand
CCGACGACCTGCTTTGCCGCTATTGTGTCGATGGAATCGAGGCTGATGAGGAGCGCTGCCGCGCGCATGTCGAGAACTCAACCGCTGCTGCTACGGCGCTGGTGCCGGTTCTGGGCTATGAGCGTGCAGGAGAGGCCGCCCGCCTGGCCAAAGAACAGGGCAAAACTTTGCGAGCGATTGTAGTCGAGAAGGTTTGGATGACTGCGGCGGAATTTGACGAGGCGATCAGCCCTGAGGCGGTTTGCCGGTTGGGATCGCCTCCACGAATTGCGCGTGAGGAGACGATGGAATGAGCACAGCGCCTAAAGGACTGCGCCTGCACATCGGCTTTTTTGGCCGTCGCAATGTGGGCAAATCGAGCCTGCTGAACGCCATCACGCGGCAGCAGGTTTCCATTGTCTCTGAGGTTGCCGGAACCACGACCGACCCGGTGGAGAAGCCGATGGAGTTGCTGCCGCTGGGTCCGGTGCTTTTTATCGATACGGCAGGCATTGACGAAGAGGGAACGCTTGGCGCGCTGCGTGTGGAGAAAACACGGCAGGCGCTGGAACGGACTGAGATTGCAGTGCTGGTGGCCGAACCAAGCGTTTGGGGCGAGTTTGAAGAGGGTCTGCTAAGCGACTTCGCGGCGCGGCAAACGCCCACAGTAGTCGTCTTCAACAAGTGCGATGTCACGATGCCGAACGAAGCCCTAGTCGAGCGTCTGCGCGCGGCAAAACTGTGCGCGGTGCAGGCTTCCGCTGTGACCGGGATTGGCTTGACGGAGCTGCGCGCGGCGCTGCTCGATCTGGCTCCGCCGGATTTCATTGACTCGCCCGCCATTGCCGGAGATCTGGTCGGCCCCGGCGAGCTGGCCGTGCTGGTGGTACCCATCGACAAGGAAGCGCCCAAGGGCAGGCTCATTCTTCCGCAGGTGCAGACCATCCGCGATCTGCTCGACTCCGACGCATTGTGCATGGTGGTGAAAGAGCGCGAACTCCGCACCGCTCTCGACCGGCTCAAGACACCGCCCAAGTTGGTCGTCACCGACTCGCAAGCCTTTCTCAAAGTCGCCGCCGATACACCTCCTTCTGTGCCGCTAACCAGCTTCTCCATCCTCATGGCGCGCTTCAAAGGCGATCTTGCCGCACAGGTCGAAGGCACGCTGGCCGTTGAAAAGCTGCGCTCTGGCGATCGAGTGCTCATCGCCGAGGCCTGCACGCATCATCCCATCGGAGAAGATATTGGGCGCGTCAAGATTCCTCGCTGGCTTACGCAGTACACCGGCGTCAAGCTGGATTTTGTGACGATGCAGGGTCACGATTTTCCGCAGGATCTGGCAAGCTATAAGCTTGTCATTCACTGCGGCGCGTGTATGTGGAATCGCCGCCAGATGCTGAGCCGCATCTTGCAGTGCCAGCAGGCGGGCGTGCCCATCACCAATTACGGGCTCACAATCGCCTACAGTCTTGGCATCTTTCAGCGCGCTCTGGAACCGTTTCCCGCGGCGATGGCGCTCTATCGTGCGCTCGCGGGCATCCGGTAACGAGCCAATAGATCTGCTAATTCTCAGAGATACTGAATAAGAGCCCGCTTCATGTACTTGCTCTCCAAGAGCTGTGCAATTCTCTTTACGATATTGCGCCGCAGGTCCAGCTCGACCGGGATGTTCGGGTCCTGATGCGCCTCGTTGATTCGGGTGCCCACGGCGAACTTTACAATGTCGCTATCCAGCAGCATCGTCGCAAGCCGAACCGCTGGATTCGACCTCATATCTTCCGGCGCGAATCCTTCTTCAAGTAGGCGGGCCACTTCTCCCAATGTGAGCGTGCCTTCCGTCACCAGATCGAAACCCTCCATGCGCGCCGAGGGCGGCACCTTTGAATGGAGATTCTGACGCATATCGATTTGAAGAGCGCGATTCAGCAGCCTTGAGATAATGTTCGCCGTCGTTCCGCCGCAAATGACCTTGCGCCCTGAGGTTCGCTCTGCCATTTTGGCAAGATCCTGATCGTGCGCGCGATTGAATGGAGCGCCGGTCATGACCAGCAACTGGCGGGGGCTGCGAAAGTAAACGACGGCGCAGGTGATGTCGTCCTTCGCGCTCAGACCGTCAACCTCTTCCGCTTTGGCAACCAAAAGACGCGACAACTCGCGGGCCGAGATATGAGGATGCCGGTCGATCTCTTCGCGCACAAATTGCTCGACACTTTTCATGCCCCATCCAAGCGGTGTGCGGTACTCGCCCATGCCTGCCTGCGATATCCCATCGGAAAAAAATATGATGCGGTCTTCGCGCTGCACATCGAAACTGGAGAAGCTTATGACGCGCTCCTCCCACCGCTTGGGACGCACCTCGGTCTTCTCAATATGCATCTCGGCATTGGGGCGAATCAGCAAGAACGGAGGATTGCCGTGCTCAATGATGCGAGTCTCGCCGGTGCTCGCCATATCCACAACGGTAAAGGTTGAGTAGCTGATTTTGCGCACACTGCAAATGGGCAGCGTGTCCATGATGATCTCGGCCGAGGTGTGAATGTCCATGGCGCTGGCCGTGAACTTCAAGGCCATGGTTGCCGTCATGGTAGCCAGCACGCTGGCCTTCACGCCGCTGCCCAGGCCGTCGGTCAACACAGAGATAATGCGGCCCTCTGGCTCGACTTTGCGCGAGAGAAATACGTCCCCGGAGATAAATTGGCCGTGCTTGGCACGCTGGCAGGAATCGACCTCGATAAAACTCTCAGTGCTGGTCACGGCTGCACCTTGTCATGGTTATCGTCAACATCTTCCGGACTGAAGGAGCGCACGATCGAATTCAATATGATCTCGGAGTCGGCCGCATTCTCGCCAAGAAGGTAGGCAATCTGCTGCACGGTCTTCAGATTTTTCTGGATGACTTCGCGGGCGCGCCCGATGATCTGCTCTTTCTGAAAGATGGGCTTGGTAATGTCCTGGAATATCCCGCACAGCACGGAATGAGGCTCGATGGTAAAGATGCTTGTGTTGAGAATGCTGCGGTGGTAGCGAATATCGTGGCCCACGATATCCTCGCCTGAGTCGAGCACGCGGCGGAAGAGATGGGCGAATGGGATCACGGCGTCCAGAGCGCTGCCCTCAAGACTTGCCGTCTCCACGTCCTGGTCGGCAAACAGATGCGCAAAATTCAAATTGCTCTCAATAATCTTCAGATCTTCATTCACAATCACAACAGCGGAGGGCATTTTCTGCAAAAGAGCGTTGGCTTTTTTCTGCGCTAGCTTACGCGTATAAGTGGCGCACATCATGCGCTCCGCGTTCTTGGCAATCAATGCGTGTGCGAAATCGCGACAGGAATCGTATCCGCAGCCACCGCAGTTCAGTTCATCCTCGGCAGAGTACTTTCCAACCGTGCGCAACGCTTCCTGCAACTGCTGCTCGCTGTATTCGTTGCGTGCAACAGGGGAAGCCGTATACTGCCGGTCGATCCCCAGCGATAGCTTGCGCGGAAACTCGCCGGCTGGCTTTGCGTAGTGGAGAATCTCGTACCGGCGACGCGCGACCGATGTATTGCGAGCCGCCTTGGGTCCGTTCACACAAGATCCAGAGCAGGCCGTCAGTTCAAAGAAGATGTTGTGCTCGGGCTTCCACTCGGCGATACCCTTCAGTGCCTGCTCGACATTTGCCAGCCCTGAGAACGCCATGTACTGCGAACTGTTGACCTCGCTTTTGCCGTCAGTCACCGGGACCATGCCGCCGTCGATGGGATAGAGCGCGCCTTCTTCTGCTTCGTCCGGTTGAAAACGGTCAGCGGACGTATCGGCGATCTTCGTCAGGACAATATCTTTTTCAATCAGCCAATTGTCCAGATCCTCGAAGGTGAGTACCGTATCAAGTAGCTCGGGGTGCTGCTCGGCCTCTGTCTTCTTGGCAATGCAGGGTCCGATGAAAACAATCGCAATCTCATCTCCATAACGCGCGCGTAGCATCTTGCAATGCGTCAGCAAAGGTGACAGCACGCCATAAATGTGCGGCTGACACTCGGGATGATATTTGCCGATGAAGTCTACAACAACAGGACAAGCGGAAGAGATCCATATCTTCTTCGGCTCGCTATGCATCATCGAATGAATGCTTGCCGAGACCTGCTGCGCCCCAAGCGCGGTTTCCGATACAGCGTAAAACCCCAGCTTCTTGAGCGCGTGAATCAGTTGCGCCGGGCGCACCTCTGCATACTGCGCCACAAATGAAGGCGCTAATGAAGCGATTACCTTACGCCCGCTTGTCATCAGTGCCTTGGCACTGGGCAAATCGTCGCGCACGCGCTTGGCGCTGCTGGGGCAGACCAGAACGCAATTGCCACACATGATGCATAACTGGGGTACCACGCGGGCATAGCCGTCCTCAACGCGAATTGCCTTGACCGGACACTCGCGGATGCACTTGTGGCAATCCTGGCACTCGCGCTCTTTGGTGTAGATGGGATTAAGACGTTCCATGTTCCTCCCGAAGAGCCGCGCCCGGCTGTTGCAGCAACTCGCGCAACCGAGCCGCGGTTACGCCGTGGTGCAACTCTCCGCCGATTGCCAGATTGGGTCCTTGTTTGCACTCGTCCTGGCAGAGCCTGCCCGTCAAATGAACTGTCGCGTTCAGTCCGTGGCGCTGTATATGCTCATGGATGAGCGCGAGATTCTCCGAGTTTCCACGCGCAAAGCAGGAGCTTCCAAGGCAAACAACAATTTCAATGGATCCATCGTCTGACGCCATAGTTCACCTCATTGCTCGTGTAACTGTACAAGCTGCGAAGAAGCGCCCGGCATAGCGCTCGGCAGACTCTCAATGGAACCCCGCCCACCCTGCCCCTGGCCTGCAAATCTTCCCAGCGAACGTATCTGGCCGCGCAAGCATTGATTGCAGTCCGTGGCGCTTTCCTCAATGCACGCCTTGTCGGGATAGATCTCGTAAAGGCGGCGATACTTTGTTGGAGTCAGATTCGGCATCACAACATTCGCGCCGGCCTTGAGCCCAAGCTTCCGCCCGTCGGTCCGGTTGATTGTGGCCAGCGCAGTCGTGCTCGGAATATTTGCGGTCGGGCAGACAATGCGCGTGAGAGCAATCATCTTGTAGACCATCTCCTCGCTGCTTTCAACTTGCTCTGAAGCTGCAATCGCAGGGCGCAGCGCGCCTGTCCCAAGTGGCGTTGCGGCGTGCGCAATATAGGGGCCGATGCCGATCATGTCGAGATCGAGGGAATGAAACATGAGAACATCGCTGGCCAGGCTCTCGTAGGATTGGCCGGGAATGCCGACCATGACGCCGCCTCCCGCTTCGTATCCCAGGCTCTTCAACTGCCGCAGCAGCGTCAATCGGCTGGGTCCGGCAGGAGAACGTTGAGGGTGAATCATGTGAAAGAGATTTTCATCCGAGGTTTCAAAGCGCAGCAGATAGCGGTCCGCTCCCGCGTCGCGCCACAAACGGAATTCATCTTGTTGGCGCTCGCCCAGACTGAGCGTCACCGCAAGCGCTGTCTCGCGTTTGATGCAGCGCACAATCTCCGCGATCCAATCGGCGGTAAGCTGATCGTCCTCGCCGGCCTGCATCACGACCGTGCCGTAGCCGAGTCTTTCAGCCTCACGCGCACAGTTGAGTATCTCCTCGCGAGTCATGCGATAGCGCGGCAGGGAGCGATTGCCCTGCCGCAAACCGCAATACATGCATTGCCGCACACAGTGACTGGAGACCTCTATCAATCCGCGCAGATGCACGGCATCGCCGACGTTTTCCCTGCGCACAGCGTCAGCCCGCGCATACAGATCCTGAAGGCGCGCGGGCCGGCGCTCGTGGAGCCACTCGAGAAGTTCGGCTTGGGTCAGCGCGGTCACGGACAATTCCCCACCCGGCTTCATCTAAACAAACACGTCGCGTTCGCCGCGGCGGACCTTATTCAGCATTGGCAGAGCGCAGGCGGTTTGCTGTCCATCCATCTTTTGCAATTCAATTGAGATGAGCTTCTCGCCGGCGGACTTTGCTTGAGGGCTGGCGTAGTCGCAAAGATACTCTTGAAATGTCGAGAGCGCATTTGGATGACAGTGATACTTGATCTCTCCCGGTTTGGCCAAATCCATAAAGTCCTGCCCGGTACGCCCCAGTCGATAGCAGGCGGTACAGAACGAAGGCAGAAAGCCGAGTGAGACGACATCGCTGACAACCTCTTCGACAGTGCGGTGATCGCCCAGTTGAAACTGGCTACCATTCGGGTCGCCTTCGCCATCCTTGTAGCCGCCCGGATCGGTGCGGCTGCCTGCGGATATCTGCGAGATGCCAAGTTCCAGAGTTGCGCGGCGCACCTCAGCCGTTTCGCGGGTAGACATAATCATTCCCGTGTACGGCACGGCGAGACGCATGATCGCGATCATCTTCATGAAATCCGCATCGCTCACCGCATACGGAGGTTTGGAAGCGATGTGGGAGCCGACTGCGGGCTCAATGCGCGGAAAGCTGATCGTATGCGGCCCGACGCCGAACGTCTCTTCCAGATGGCGAATGTGCTGCATCATCGCAATGATCTCGAAGCGCCAATCGTAAAGCCCAAACAAGACGCCCATTCCCACATCGTCAATACCCGCTTCCATCGCCCTGTCGAATGCGGTGGCGCGCCAATCGTAATTGCTCTTGGTTCCTTTCAGGTGGACCTGCGCATACGTAGGACGATGATAGGTCTCCTGGAAGAGCTGGAAGGTGCCGATCTCAGCCTGCTTCAATTGCTTGAAACGTTCCGTTGTTTGCGGAGCCAGATTGACATTGATGCGGCGGATCTCACCTGGACCCACGCGCGTGCTGTAAATTGTCGCAATACTGTCAACCAGGTATTGGAAGCCCTGCGGCGGCAGCGCTTCGCCCGCGACCATCAGAACCCGCTTGTGTCCCTGGCGGATCAGGATGCGCGTCTCTTCAGCGATCTCTTCCTGCGTCAGCGTGCGCCGGTTGATCTCAGTGTTCGTCGCGCGGAAGGCGCAGTATGTGCATTCATTCGAGCAGCGGTTGGAGATGTAAAGCGGCGCAAACAGAACCAGCCGTGTACCGTAGATCTCTTCTTTGATCTGCTTGGCTGTCGAGAATATTTCGCTCAGCAATTCAGGATTCTCAACATAAGAAAGACAAGCAACTTCTTCCATGGTGAGTCCCTGCTGTTCGCGTGCCTTTACAAGCAGTTCCCGTACGCGCGCCGGCGCTGGGCTGGCGCGATGCGCCAAGATGCCTTCAATCTCTTGCGGAACAATGAAATCTGCACACTCTTGCGTAATCAAGAGAATCTCCAGTTCTGAACCGTCAACGGCCGCTTATGCGTTCTCTATCCGCGGCTGCTGGATGGTCCTGGTTGCCGTTCTCGATCTTGCTGTCGATCACTTCAACTGCTTTCGCGGCCGTGCAGTGTGGAACATGTTGGCCGTCGATCATTACAGTTGGGCCGCACTCGCATTTTTCAAAGCAGAATCCCGCGCGCACATCTACGCGGCTTTCCAAGTTGTTCTGCTCCGCATGCCGCAGCACACCATTCAGCACTTCCTGCGAGCCTTTAAGGAAGCAATTCGTCCCCAGGCAGACGCTGACTTTGACTTTGTCCGCACCCGCGGACTGCATCAGAGCAAGCGATTCATCCGCAATGCGGCGGCGGCTTTGATAGCTGGTATGCAGAAGATGGTGAGCCTTCTCTCCGCCAATCTCGCCCAGAAACTTCGCATAGCATTCGGTAATGAATACATTGTCCTGCGACTTATGCAGTTGCAGCATCTTATCGGCTTGATAGAGTCCCTTGGTGCGCTGCTCCCTCGCATTAAGCTGCGTACTTACAGGCTGCCCCGCTCCGCCTACGCACCCACCTGGGCAGGCCATGATTTCGATCAGGTCGTAGTGGCTCTTGCCCGCCCTCACCTGTTCAGCGACAACGCGAGCATTGCGCAATCCGTGAACGACAGCCAGTTTGAGTTCGGTTCCATTGAGCGCAATGGTGGCTTCCCGCAGGCCTGATTCGCCGCGCACTTGCTCAAATTCAACCTGCTCCAGTTTCACGCCAGTCACTTTTTCCGCGGCGTAGCGCAGCACAGCTTCCATCACGCCGCCTGAGTTTCCAAAAATCACTCCGGCGCCTGTATAGAAGCCGAAGGGCATGTCGAAGGACTCGGGCTGCAAAGTGTCGAAGAGGATGCCGGCGGATTGAATCATCTGCGCGAGTTCCTGCGTGGTCAAAACATAGTCCACATCGGGGTCGCCATTGACGCCCATCTCCGGGCGCTGCGCCTCAAACTTCTTAGCCGTGCATGGCATGATGGCGACGACCTTCAAATCCTTGCGCTCGACCTTGAGCTGATCGGGAAGCATCGCCTTCACCAGCGATCCAAACATCGCCTGCGGTGAACGGCAGGTGGAGAGGTTCGGCAGCAGCTCAGGGAAATACTGCTCCGCATACTTCACCCAGCCAGGGCAGCACGAGGTAAACATCGGCAGCGTTCCGCCTTGTGCCTTGCGCTCCAGAAACTCTGTGCCTTCTTCAATCACCGTGAGGTCAGCCGCGAAAGATGTGTCGTAGATCTGATCGAAGCCGAGTTGCTTCAGGGCAGCGACAATGCGGCCCGTGGTAATGTCTCCTGGCTTCATGCCAAAACACTCGCCCAGTCCCACGCGCACAGCCGGCGCAATCTGCACAATCACTTTCTTCGTCGCATCGGCGAGCAAGCCCCAAACTTCTTCGACCTCTGACTTCACCGTCAGCGCGCCGGTGGGGCAAACGCTGGCGCATTGGCCGCAGTTGACGCATTCAACGTCACCTAACAGTTTGCCAAAGGCCGGTTGTACGCTGACTTCGTGACCGCGATGCGCAAAATCGATCGCGCCGATGCCCTGAATCTCCGCGCACATCCTGACGCAATCACCACAGAGGACACACTTATTAGGATCGCGAACCAGCGACGGAGAAGACTCGTCCAGCGGAACCGGTTGATGCACGGACTTGAAGCGCACCTTCTTCACGCCCAGCCGCAGAGCCAGGCTTTGCAACTGGCAGTTTGCGCTTCTAGGGCAGGTGGGGCAGCTCTGGTCGTGATTCGCCAGCAATAACTCAATCGCGATCTTGCGAATCTCGCGAATCTCCGGCGTCGTCGTGAGAACCTTCAAACCCGGCTCGGGCGGAGTAGAACATGCGCCCTGAATTCCACGACCGTCAATCTGCACCAGGCACAGGCGGCATGCGCCATAGACACTGAGTTCGGAGTGATAGCAGAACGTGGGCAAGTCGATGTTGGCCTTGCGGACAAGTTCCAGCAGGTTGCGCTCTCCCTCAATTGCTACAGTTTTTCCGTCGATCGTCAAAGTCGGCTGCGTAAGCTTGTTCATCTGGCTATATCCCCTCGACCGCGTGAATTTTGCAGGCTGTGGCGCATGCGCCGCACTTGATGCACAGCTCCGGATTGATGTGGTGAGGCTGCTTCTTTTCTCCGGTGATGGCTCCCGTCGGGCAGGCCTTGATGCACAGGCCGCAGCCTTTGCACTTCACTTGATTGATCTCCGGGCTCAGCAGCGCCTTGCAGCGGCCGGTGCGGCAGCGCTTCTCAAAGACGTGCTCTTCGTACTCCTTGCGGAAGTAGCGCATTGTTGAAAGCACCGGATTCGGCGCCGTCTTGCCCAGCCCGCACAACGAACCAATCTGCACGGAGTGTCCCAGCTTCTCCAGCAGATCCAGCGTGCCTGCATCGGCCCGCCCTTCGATTACGTCGTCCAGCAGTGCCAGCAGTTGCCGTGTTCCTTCCCTGCACAGCACGCACTTGCCGCAGGATTCGCGCTGCGTAAACTCCATGAAGAAGCGCGCAATGCTCACCATGCATGTTCCCTGATTCATCGCAACAAGCCCGCCAGAGCCGACCATTGCGCCCACGGATCGCAAAGATTCATATGCCAGAGGAAGATCGAGATGGTCTTCAGTCAAGCATCCGCCAGACGGGCCGCCAATCTGCACGGCCTTGAAGCCGTTCTTCCAGATCTTTCCCGCGTCATCGGTCACGCCGCCGCCGATGTTGTAGACAATCTCGCGCAAAGGCGTTCCAAAGGGAACCTCCACCAGACCGGTGTTGGCCACATGGCCGGTGAGAGCGAAGGTCTTGGTGCCGGGTGAGTCCTTGGTACCGATGCTTTTGAAAACCTCGGAGCCCACGTTGAGAATGCGAGAGACATGCGCCAGCGTTTCCACGTTGTTGATGATGGTCGGCTTGCCCCACAATCCGCTTTGCGCAGGAAACGGCGGCTTGGGCCGAGGCATGCCGCGTTGGCCTTCGATCGACGCGATCATAGCGGTCTCTTCGCCGCAGACGAATGCGCCCGCGCCTTCCATCACTTCGCACTTTACCGCTAGGCCGGTTCCAAAGACATCCTTTCCAAGGATGCCTTCACGCTCCGCATCCGCTACGGCATTCCTCATGCGCTCCACGGCCAGCGGATACTCGGCGCGAACATAGACCAGCATCTCGTTGGCGCCGATTGCCCGCGCCGCAATCATCATGCCTTCGATCACGCTATGCGGATTGCCCTCCATCACGGAGCGGTTCATAAACGCGCCGGGGTCGCCTTCATCGCCATTGCAGATGATGTACTTCTTTGCCGAGTTCTGCACACGCGCCGCATCCCACTTGCGCCCGGTCGGAAAACCGCCGCCGCCTCTACCGCGCAAGCCGGAATCCGTAATCGTTTTGCAAATCTCCTCTGGCGACATTTCGACAAAGGCCTTGCGCGCCGCGCGATAGCCGCCATGCAGCATGTATTCGTGAATATCCTCGGGATCTAGAAATCCGCATTCGCTGAGCACAAGCCGGTTCTGGAGAGCGTAGAAAGGATTGTCCTCAAGCCCACGGCAGCTCTTGCGCGTTGACGGATCTTTGTAGAGCAGCCGCTCCACAACCTGCCCACCGGCGAGGGTCTGCTGCACAATATCGGCTACGTCTTCACTGCGCACTTTGGTGTAAAGAATGCCGTCCGGCACCACAGAAACCAACGGCCCCATCTGGCAAAATCCTTGGCAGCCGCTCTTGGAGAGCCGTATCTCATCGCCGGCGGCTTCGGCGCGCAGTTCAAGAATCACGCGGAGCCCGGAACCGGCGATTTCACGCTTGAACTGTTCGTAGACCTTCATCGCGCCGTTGGCCATGCATCCGGTTCCGGCGCAGATAATCACCCGGCGCACCTGGGCATGCGTGGAGATTCCAGTTCCCTTCCCTGTAGTAGAGAGAGCTTCAGTGTTATTCATGGCACTCCTCCCCTGAGGGCTGCTCAGACGCTGTAACTGTTGCGGGCGATGCCTCCATCGCTTTGATCTCATCCACCAAAGCCACTGCGCGATCCGGAGTGATCTGGCCGTAGACTTGCTCGTCTATCACGATCACCGGAGCTAACCCGCAAGCGCCAAGGCAAGCTACTGTCTCGACGGTGAAGAGCATATCGGGCGTGGTCTTGCTTTTCTCTGTGGTACCCAGCTTCTCGCGCAACGCATTCAGCACAGGAAGAGATTGCTTCACATGGCAGGCCGTTCCGTCGCAAATGCGAATCACATGCTTGCCCTTGGGTTCCAAGGCAAAGTGCGCATAGAAGGTGGCCACGCCAAAGACGCGCGCCGGAGGAATATCCAACGAGGTGGCTACATACGTCAGCACCTCTTCCGGCAGATATAAGTACTCGTGTTGGATCGCTTGCAGAATCGGGATCAACCCCGATGGACGGCGGGCATAGCGGTCAAGAATGCTGACCACCTTCTCAAATCTTCCCGCGCCATCAACGGCAATGGGCGTCGTCGCCATCTAAACAGCCTCCTTCTCTTGAATGGGCACTCGGAATCGCCTCGCCAGTTTCCATGAGAGCGAGGCCAGCGAATTGTAGAGATCTTCGTTATGCACGATGATGTGTTCGGGAACCTTTAGTTTGACGGGAGCAAAGTTCCAAATTGCCTGGATGCCGCCCTTGATCATTTCATCGGCCACACTCTGCGCCACGTCAGCCGGGGTCGTGATGATTCCCAGATGGATGCTCATCCGCGGAGCCAGATCGGCCAGCTTGTCCAGTGACAAGACAGCCTTGTCATGTATCCATTGACCAATTTTCACTGGGTTGGTGTCGAAGGCAGCTACAATCCGCAGCCCAAACTGGGTAAACCGCTCGTGACCCAGAAGCGCTGTGCCCAGATTTCCAACCCCAACAAGAAACGCCTCATTGACATTGTTCCAGCCAAGAAATGTCTCAATGGCCTGGATGAGTTCTCGCACTGAGTAGCCGGTCTTCGGCTTGCCGACAATTCCCGTATATTGCAGATCCTTGCGGACTTGCACTGGAACAAGCCCAAGATCCAGGCCGATCACGCTGCAAGAGATCTGATGGATTCCCCTAGCTTCCAAATCCACCAGGTAATGGTGGTATTGAGGCAGCCGCCTCAGGCTCGGCTGTGGAATGGACGGCGCGTCCGGCCGTTTGACCATGAGCGCATTCGATAAATCTATACCGATAACCATGTATCGAATCTATCGCGGATGCGTTTTGTAAACCGTGACAGCGGTCACGGAGCCCAATTGGGTGAATTGGCTGCCCGGCTGCCGCCTTGACGCGTTCGCCTCCGGTGACGTGTGCCCCCTGTGGCGCGCACTTGGCAGCGAGGTCGAAGCGCTGGCCCTCCCCCCACTGCATGATTTACCCTCATACACGGCATGAGATTCCCACGCTCACTTCAAATTTCCGCTTTGGCCGCAGGCCTGACTGCCTCGGGGGCCTTCTGGGCTTTCTCCCAGCAGACCGCCAAGCCGGCTGACGAACTGCCAGACGCGCCGCAGGCCACCGCCGCCGCGCTCATTCATCCCAACGGACCCACCGTGGTCATGGACACCTCCATGGGCCGCATCACCTGCCAGTTCTATCAGCAGCAGGCTCCCAAGGCGGTTGCCAACTTCATCGCCCTGGCCGAGGGCACCAAAGACTGGACCGACCCCGTCACCAAGAAGCTCCAGCACCACAAGCCGCTCTATGACGGCACAACATTCCATCGGGTCATTCCCGAGTTCATGATCCAGGGCGGCGATCCCGCCGGCACCGGCATGGGCAATCCAGGGTACGAATTCAATGACGAGTTTGATCCCAATTTGAACTACGACGCGCCTGGCAAGCTGGCCATGGCCAACTCCGGCCCCAATACCAACGGCAGCCAGTTCTTCATCACCGAGGTGCCTTTTCAAACAGGCAATCAGGTGTACACGCTGTTTGGCCAATGCGACGACGCCAGCGTGCTGGTCGTCAAGACCATTGCCCGCGTCCAGCGCGACGGCCAGGACAAGCCGCTGACGCCCGTGGTGCTGAAGAAGGTCACCATCGTCCGCGAAGGCCAGCCCATGCCGCCCGCCCCAGGTGAAGCTGCTTCGCAAGCGGACCAACCTCGAATTGTCTCAATCTCGGCAGGCGTCGCGGTGGGGATGCTAGATGACCACCGGGCTCCGTTATATCCGATTGATGCAAAGAAGGCCGGTGTCTCCGGAATGGTTGTTCTGGGAGCAGTGATCGGCACCGACGGCAGCGTCAAAGAGCTTCATGTAGTCAGCGGCCCAGAACTTCTTCAGCAGGCCGCAATGGATGCAGTTAGGAGTTGGCATTATCGGCCTTATCTGCTGAACGGGCAACCGGTCGAGATCCGCACCACCATCAACGTCATCTTCACCCTGGGTAGATAACCGCCCGTTGCACTCAAAGTTGATCGGAAATACGCATTTCATCGATCCTCTTCATCGCATCGGGAATACCAAATCAGCACATTGCGCAAACACAGGAGTTTTCATGGCCCTTCTAGCAGGAACCTACGCCGTCTTCAACACCACTGAAGGCAAGATTACCGTCCGTCTCTTTGAGACCGAAGCACCCATCACCGTCGCCAATTTCATTGCTCTTGCCGAAGGCGCCAAAGAGTGGACACATCCCACCACCCGCGCAAAGTCCACCAGCAAGCTCTATGACGGAACCATCTTCCACCGTGTGATTCCCGATTTCATGATCCAAGGCGGCGACCCCGCCGGCAACGGCATGGGGGGCCCCGGCTACCGCTTTGAGGACGAAACCAAAGGTTCCCCGCACAAGTTCGACACGCCCGGCAAGCTGGCCATGGCCAATTCCGGCCCCAATACCAACGGCTCCCAGTTCTTCATTACGGTCGCGCCCACCACATGGCTAACTGGGAAGCACACCATCTTCGGCGAAGTGGTGGAGGGCCAGAACATCGTAACCAAGATCTCCCTCGTCCCTAAGGGAGCTCAGGATAAGCCCCACAAGCCCGTCATCCTTGAATCCGTTGTGATCGAACGCGTCGCCTGACGAAGTCTCCCGCGGACATGAAACCCCCAGCCTTAGTTGGGGGTTTCATGTCTTGGTGCCTGCCTATAGGCACTTTGCCATCGCGTTTTTCTGATCGGGGTTCGGTTATAGTTTAGGCAAGGACTTGAGCCGGGCAATCGCGATTCGCATCAAATCCCGAAACATCAAGGAGGCGGCAGGGTGAGAGGCGGCGCGGACTTCAGCAGGAATAACCTGGACTGCCTGCGCTTGATCCTGGCCTCCATCGTGGTGCTGTTTCACGTCTATGCCTTGACGGGAATTACCGCCTTCACTGCCTTTGGGACTTATCTTTCCCCGCATTTCGCTGTAAGAGGTTTTTTCGTGATCAGCGGACTGCTCATTTATCGCAGTTATACCCGTTCATCGTCTTTCGCCTCCTATCTCGAAAAACGGGTCCGGCGCATTTATCCGGCTTACTTTACTGTTGTTTTCCTCGCGGCCATCTCCCTGTGGACCTTGAGTACTCTTCCTCCGTCACAATACTTTGGCTTTGGGTTTTGGAAATACCTCGGCGCTAATCTCGTGTTTCTTAACTTCCTAGCTCCTTCCCTGCCGGGAGTTTTCACCTCGAATCTCATGACTCCCGTCAATGGGGCGCTCTGGACACTGAAGATAGAGGTCGCGTTTTATCTGCTTGTTCCTGCGATTCATTATCTTTGCGGCCGCTTTGGAACCAAGAAGATCGTGGCGGCAATCTTCTGCCTCTCCTGCGCATGGAAATACGGCTTTGCATGGCTGGCCTCAATGGATCGCCTTCGAAGCGCTTCTCCTTTGGACGATTCGCGAAGCATCTACTCTCAACTGGAGGTGCAGTTTCCGGCCCAGCTCGCCTACTTTGCCGCGGGCATCCTGCTCCTGCTCTATTTCGACAAACTTAAAACCCATTTCCTGACTATTTCCTGCATCACAGGGTGCCTGTACCTTATCGACCATTTCTTTGCGGGAGGCATCCTCGACATTGCATGGATTTCCGGATTGGTGTTTGTCTTCGGATTTTGGCGTTACTTTGGAAACTTCTCAAAATTCGGCGATTTTTCATACGGCGTCTATATCGTTCATTGGCCGATTTTGCAAACCATAATTTGCTTTGGGCTTACAAAGCTGCCGCCTGCCTTGTTTTTCCTGCTCAGCGTGGCCTCTGTTGCTCTTGCATCGATCCTGATGTGGCATCTGGTCGAGAGCAAGTTTCTGGCAAGCAGCTCGCATTATCGCCAGGTAACCCAAAAGACGTAAGCCATGATATGCAAGCCATTTTCCGCCCGCCGGAGCATTCCTCGGTCCACATGAGCACTTCTGTTATGCCGGCTCGGCTTCCCCGCCGGCACTCCAGGGCGTCAGGCTCTTCCCGCCCCGATCACACCGCAGTTGCGCCTTTGCTAGAATGAAATTTAGAAAGAGACACGCAGGTTGCAGGCTCCCTCACTTCGGACCCGTCCCAATGAACGGATCCGGCATTGTTTGGGTTGTCATGCTTGAGCCCGCCGCATTCCCTCAGGCCATCCACAATGGGCTTTGTTTTAAGCATTCTTTATTTCGTTACATACTACCTCACGCCCGGCACTGTGTTCGGGCCGCTTGCCGAGTATCATGTCGAGCTGATTCTTGCCTTGCTGGTTATTGGCGTCTCACTGCCACAGCTCTTAAAATCGTTCATTTTAAAGACACCGCAGTCGCTTGCCCTGCTAGGGTTGGCGCTGGCAATGTTTTTGTCGATCCTCATCGGGATGCATTGGCTAAGAGGAGCTGCAGTCTCCATTCTTGGGTTCATTCCGAATGCCTTTGCATACTTTCTTGTGTGCCTGCACTGCAATTCGATAAAAAGGCTGAAAATCATCGTCTTGATGCTGCTGTTTGTATGCCTGTTTGTCATCGGGCATGGGTATGTCGGCCAGCTGCGCGGAGTCGCGGAGGGCGCCATCCCGCCAGGCGGAACTGTGGGGGCTCCTCTAGAATCGGGACCCACTGAGACGCCATATTTATTGAGACAAATGTCCAATCCCCAGGATTGGTTTTACCGGTTGAGGGGACAGGGAGAGATCAACGACCCAAACGACTTTGGCCAGTTGGTGGCCTGCGTCATTCCGCTGGTGTTCATTTTTTGGCGGCCTAAGAGAATACTCTGGAATATCACATGTGTGGTGCTGCCCGAGTGTGTCCTGCTTTACGGAATTTACTTCACGCACTCTCGCGGCGCACTCCTGGCCTTGATGGCGATGGCGGTCGTGTCCGCACGCGAGCGCATTGGGACGGTGCCTTCGCTGTTAGTGGCGGGTGGGCTGTATATTGCAGCGATGGCCCTGCACTTCACTGGGGGGCGGGATATCTCTGCCAGTGCGGGCGGAGACCGAACGGCTCTGTGGGGAGAAAGCCTGCAACTGCTGAAGTCTCATCCGTTGTTCGGAGTGGGCTTTGGAACTTTGCCTGATTATCTCGGCCTTACCTCGCACAACTCGGTTGCGGTCTGCGCGGCAGAGCTTGGCAGTTTTGGCTTGTATTTCTGGTCCCTGTTTCTCTTCCCGACACTACGGAACGCGCTAACCATCGCTTCGGCAGCCAAAGTGAGCGAGGGAGAGCCGATCGTTGCCGAGGAGGAACTGTTTCCCCAAGATGCGCGAACGCCTGAGTTGCTCGATAAAGCCGAGATCAATCGCCTGGGACGCTTAATGCTTTTGTCCCTCACGGGCTTTCTGGTAACCGGGTGGTTTCTGTCTCGCGCATTTGTCCTGACGCTGTTCCTGCTTGGCGGGATGACTGAAGTGGTCTTTGAGATGGCCCTTCAAAGAGGCATGATCGCTCCCCGCATGAGGCTAGGGGCCGTGCTGCGCTATGCAGGTGTATTAGCGGTTGCACTGTTGCTGATGATGTACGTCATGCTCCGAATTCTGAATGTGATGCACTGATTCAAGCTGTGGAAGAGTTCGCCTCGACGAATATTGAGATCTGAGGGGAGTAGCATATTGCGTTGTCGGAGACACAGGCAACCCGCATGAAGATTGCTCATGTAGTGGACAGCATGGAAGTCGGTGGCGCCGAGACGGTGGTCTGGCAGATGTGCCGCCTACAGCGGGAACAAGGGCACGACCCGAGTGTCTATGCGGTCGCTGCCCTTGGCGAACTTGGCGTACAAATGCGGGAAGAAGGCTTTTTCGTGCAACCAAACGTGGGCCGCAGCCTGCCAGACGCTACCCGCAACTTCTTTCGCATCTTTAAGGAATCCGGGTCCGATGTCGTCCATCTTCACAACCCCACGCCCACAATTTATGCTGCCATCGCTGCCCGAATGGCCGGCGTGCCGAGCATCGTGTCGACCCGGCATAGCTTGGTGGCCCCTCCGCACAAAAAGATCGCAGAGCTGAAATACGCATTTGCGGCCACCTGCTGCGATTGGATCGTCGGCATCTGCGACGCAACAGTTACGAATGTGAAAAGCCTTCACAGCGTTCCGGCGCGCAAGATGGTGCGCGTTTATAATGGCGCCGTGCCGCTTAAGAGAACACCCGCCGAGCAGTGGCCGACCAAGAATGGGTTCACGCTGGTTTATGTCGGCCGGCTTGCGCCAGTAAAGAACCACCCCTTGCTGCTCCATGCCTTTCGCGCTGCGCACTCGTCTATGCCGGATCTGCGCCTGTGGATGGTGGGCGATGGCAGTGAACGCCCGGCACTCGAACGACTGGCGGCGGAACTGGGCATCGCTGCGCAGGTAATATTCTGGGGGCAGCAGCTCGATGTGACGCCGTATTTTTCCGCTGCCGATGCCTTCATCATGTCGTCGAAGTCGGAGGGATTACCCATCTCCCTGCTGCAAGGATTCTCACTCGGTGTGCCGGCAATTGTGACCAGCGTCGGCGGAATGGAGGAGGTTGTGCGGCTGGCGAAGGCTGGAATCACCGTGTCTGCGACAGATCCCGCGGAGATGACCGCTGCGATTCTTCGGCTGGCAAACAGCGATACAGACCGGAAGCAATTCTCGAGGAACGCGGAAGCTGCGTTCCAGGAATGGTTTACCCTCGAAGCCATGGTCGATGCCTACATGGACCTTTACCGGAACACTCCTCGGGCCAGGAAGCTCGCCACCAAGAGATAATCGCCTGATCTGGTCCCTGCGCGCCTCTCGGTGAGGTCCGCGAAGATCGCACAACCCACAGCGCCCGCTCTGCGCGG
>Ga0302140_10004109_pt1 | contig 18518 bp, 13 predicted proteins | sample I_Bog_E1_1_FD_202095 | JGI IMG/M metagenome (GOLD analysis project Ga0302140, IMG submission 202095) | Peat permafrost microbial communities from Stordalen Mire near Abisko, Sweden - I_Bog_E1_1 | ecosystem: Environmental > Terrestrial > Soil > Wetlands > Peat | place: Sweden: Abisko, Stordalen... | reverse complement strand
CCGGCCCGCCAAAATGAACGCCGGCAATGCGTGTTGTAACGTCTGCCAGCGCGCCATCTCGATGACTGACTGCAATGCACGCTCGCGAATCATATCAAGCGTCTCCTGCTTGCGGTCCTCCGTTAAGTCAACCAGTTGTTGCGCCGCGCTAATCCGGTCGGACCACACCACCGAGTTCAACATCTCCACAAACCACGTAGGCTCAACAGTCATTTGCTGTTCAGGATGCAGTTTCGCGCCTACACAAACGGCGCGCAATGCCCGCAAGGCGTTTTTGCGGACGACGTCATCCTGATCGCGCAAGGCATATTGCAGTGCATCGGCGATGATTTGCGACTTCCGGCCGCGCGGGCCGTATTGCAGAAGATAGGCCGCGGCGGCACGCTGTTCGGGGTCGGACGATTGGCGCACCACCTGATCGAGCAAAGCAAGCTTGTCTTCCACCTGCGGAATGAATCCTTGCTGCACGATGCGCGCGTACGGGTCGGCCATCAGCGAGTAGCCATTGGTAAGATCCTCGTCGGCATTGCGGCCGCGAATACTGCCTTCGGCATTTTCGAGCAGGCTCAGGTAGCCGTCGTACAGTTCGCTTGGCAGCCGCACATCGCCCGTGGGCGCGGGATGAAACTCCAAAGTGGGAACATCGCGTTCCTCAATGCCCACGTAGAGGATCATTTTTCCACCGGTCATACAGCAAACCGCTTCTAGTCTGGACGCCAGCACGCCGCTGATTTTGTTTATGCGATCTTCCGTGGCTTCCGACGACGGCAGCGGATCGCCCGGCTTCACCCAAGTCGCGGCCACAACCTTCTGCACTGAAACCTTGCGTGCGCCAAAAACCTCAATAAGCCCGACGCGCGGCGAAACATCTATAGCGCCGGGTCCCGGCTCTTGCGCTTGGCAAAGGCAAACCGGCAGCACAAACGCAAGCAAACGAAAGTTCTTCACAGTCTCAGTATGAGACGTGCGCGGCGGTGATTCGGTTAAGCTTGCTTTTCCGCCAGATCTCCAATCACCGGCAGCTTGATTTTCCTATTGTTAAAAGACGAGTACATCATGTACAGCCATAAGACGATGCCCGCCAAGCCAATAAGCGGAGAAAGAAAAATAATCAAGCCGTGCGTGAGCAGACCGAGCAAGATCCACAATACAAACCACGCCACATTCAGAAAGATGGATTGGAAGGCATGGAAGCGCACAAACTTGCTTTGATTGTATGGCGCCAGAATGAGGAAAATGATACCAGTGACGAAGCCAAACAGGTAGCACAAAGCCCCTGCGACATTGTCACTCAAGCCCGGCGCGCTCAAGGGCTGTGCCTGCTGATACTGCGGTGCCGCGTCGCCTCCGGGCGGAGGGGCCGCCGCCACTGCCGCGCCGCAGTTCGGACAAAAAGCACCCGGAGATTGGGTTCCGCAATTTGGACAATAGGCCATAATGCTTAGAGTCTAGTGCAATCCCACCGAGAATGCTAGACCGTTACAGGACTAGGCTTGTGAAGTGCAGACCGAAGTACCAAACTGACAAGTACCATCGCTACACCGAACACCGGCAACAAAAGCAGAGCCTGCTGCAAAGTGCTGCCGGCCGCAATTTTGCCGATAATGGGCGAACTGACAGCCAAGCCGATCCAACCGAACGTAATGGCGATGCCCAAAGCGGTGGCAGTCCCGCGCGGCGTGGTATCGGCCACCGTGGCCAACGCCGTCGGAAAGACCGGGGCCATGGCCAGGCCCGCGCAGAATACGGCAATCGTGAGCACCGTCGGCCCGAGGTTCTGCAGGACCGCGAAAGTGGTGATGGCAATCAGCGCGGCGGAAGCAGTGAGCACGGTGATGCTCTTCACCGTAGTAAGAATTCGAGAAACAACCACCCGACCTACTAGAATGCCGAAAGCAAAGCCGTAGCTCACCACGCCTCCAGCGCGCTGCGCAGTGAAGCCGTTGCTAATCAAGTAAATTTTGAGCCAATTCCAAACGCCGACTTCGCAAGCGACATATAAAAACAAGAAGAGCGACAGCAAAATCAGAGACGGGCTGGAAAGCAGGCTAGGAATCTCACTCGGTCGGAACGCGACTTCGCCGGAAGCTCCGGGCATCTTGGCAATGGCGTTAACGATGAGCGCAATGACCGTCAGCCCGGCCACGGCATAACACAAAACCAGCGGCGTGAAGATATAGCTGGCAGCCCAAGTAGTAACGATGCCGCCTAAACCAAAAAACAAATTCAGAAAATTGAACGCCGAGCCGCGGGCTTCCGGCGATAACGTGCCCACCAGCGAATTGGCGCCAGTTACCACAATGCCGCCACCCAAGCCCAGTACAAAATAAACGCCGAGCAAACCGCTATATCCGCCGGCATTGGGCGCGGCAAACAGCGAAGCGGCCACCAGAAACAATCCCAAAAGAAGAGCCAGTTTGTTGCCGCGTAAATCAATCACCGGGCCTGCTGAAAGCGAAGCAATGATCAGCCCGGCTGCTTGCGCAAAGCCCAACGTGCCTTGTTGTTCCGGGGTGAGCGAATAGCTGGGAAGAAGCGCACCCAGCATGGGCGCAATGAGTCCATAAACGAAAATTGCTAAAATTGCCGCTGTAATAAGCACGAAACAAATGTTATCAAAACCGCCAAGCCCGCTAGCGCCAGAGACGCTACCGCATCGGCTGCCTGCTCGCAGTCCACGCGCGAAACGTCCATGTGCGTAACCATGCGCATGTTCGTCGGGCTGATACTATTCGCCAGGATTCCCTTCTCTTTTAGCCCACGGCTGAACTCGTCCGCGCTGATTCCCAGACCGGAGACATCGAAGATCACAATATTGGTGCGAACCTTAGAGGCGTCGATCTTGATGGGGTGAACCGCGCTCAAGCGCTCCGCCAGGAAGCGCGCGTTCGCATGATCCGTTGGCAAGAGGGCCGGTGATTCCTCCAGGGCGATCAATCCCGCCGCCGCCAGCACGCCGGCCTGCCGCATGCCGCCGCCCAAACGTTTGCGATACAACCGCGCGCGGTCCATCGCTTCGCGCCTTCCAACCAGCAAGCTGCCCACCGGCGCGCCAAGGCCCTTGGAAAGGCAAAACATCACCGAGTCCGCGTCGCGCGCGATACGCGCCACCGTGCTCTTAGAAGCGGCCGCCGCGTTGAAGATTCGTGCGCCGTCAATGTGCACTTTCAAGCCGCGCGCGTGCGCTTCGTGGCAGATCTCGTCAATGGTCTCCTGCGGATAAACCATGCCGCCGGACATGTTGTGCGTGTTCTCCAAGGCAATCAAAGTGGTGGGAGCGTTGTGCGGCCCTTTGGGGCGAAGCTTGCCGGCAATCTGTTTCCATCTGAGAATGCCATCGGGCGCTTCAATCGGCCGGGCGAGACAGCCGGCAAACCAAGCCATCATCGATAGCTCCCAATCCAAAACGTGCGCGCGCGCGTCGCAAATCACTTCTTCGCCATGATCGGTGTGCAGCTTAATAGCGATGACATTGCCCATCGTGCCGGTCGGCACAAACAATGCCGCTTCTTTGCCGAATATTTCAGCCGCGCGCGCCTCGAGTTTGTTGAGCGTAGGATCTTCGCCGTAAACATCGTCGCCCACCTCGGCATTCGCCATGGCCAAGCGCATCGCCACAGTAGGCTTAGTTACCGTATCGCTGCGTAAGTCAATCAGTCGCTCAGACATTCAGGAACTCCTGGAATATTTCGTTCGAGACTAACACGGCTGCTGCCGTCAGCCGCAAGCGTGCACCCGCGCGCTCCAGCATGCCGGCGCGCTCCCACTTCTCAATCGGTTCGGCGAAGTTTTGCCATTCCGCCGCTGTCGGTTCAATGCCATCCAACAATCGCAAGCCCACAAAAAAGCGCTCTTCCTCGGCATTGCTGCGCGTGCAAGCGGGTTTCTCGCCGCTGAAATAGCCATCGAGCGCTTCTGCATTGCTCCAGCGCGTTTGCCCATCGAAGGAATGTGCATCCAACCCGAAACCGATATACGGCTCGAGCAGCCAGTACTTTAAGTTGTGCCGCGATTCGAAACCGGGCCTGGCATAATTCGATATCTCATAATGGTGATAACCCAAGCGCCGCAACCGAGACGATGCCCTTTCGTACAACTGCGCCGTCAATTCGTCATCGGGCACGTGCGGCGCGCCGTAGCGCTGTCCGCCCAGCAAAATCTCGTTGCCCAACCGGCTATCTTCGTCGATCTCGAAAATGTAGAGCGAAACATGCGGCGCGGCAAGCTCTTCTACCCACCGGAGCGACTCGTCCATCGACTCCAGTGTTTGCTCCGGCAAACCGGCAATCAAATCGATATTTATATTTTCGACGCCGCCGTTTCGCAGCAAAGCTACTTCGCGTCCGACTATTTCGCAGTCGTGCCTGCGGCCGGTTTGGCGCAATTCCTTCGTCACGAAGGACTGCACACCCAGGCTCACCCGATTGATTCCGCAGTCACGCCAAGCCTCAACGGCTGCGCCCGTAACATCGCCCGGCGCGCATTCAAGCGTAACCTCAGTCAGATGTTCGCGGGGAATCGCGGCCATGATCTCTCGCAGCAAATCCAGCGGCATCAAACTCGGCGTACCGCCGCCGAAATAGACCGTCTCCGGCTGCCACAACCATTTATGGCCGTGGATCTCCGCCAGCAACCCTTCCCGGTACCGCGCGACGATCTCCGGCCCGCTCACCCCCGAAGCGAAATTACAGAAAGTGCACTTCTGCCTGCAGAACGGATAAGAAATGTATACGCCTGGCACAAAATTAAAGGTGGAATTCTTCGCCCAAATGCTTGCCAATCGCGGCCGCGACCATCTGCTCCAAAGTTTGCCCCGTGTCGGGCAGGACAAAAGCTCTTTGGGGCGGAATCCATTCAAGCTTGAAGCTCTTCGAATGGGCCGAAACCCAAATTTGGCGAACCGGCGAATTCGGACTCACTACGAAACGCGCCTTTGGCTCTTCAAACTCAATCGTCAGCGCGCCCGCGTTGAAATCCGGCTCAAAATCATACTCGTCCGTGGCGGCCGACAATTTCTTGTAGAGAGATTCCAGCGCCAGGTCGCACTCTTTCTTGAATTCCTGTTCGTCCATGCTCAATTTCCATTGTCGCTGAACCAAGTTTAAACATTCGCCGTAACTTTCCCCGCTTGAATGTCATCTGGTAAAGGCGGCCTTTAGAGCTATGCAGCCTTCGTGTGTTCGCCAAGACCAAATCCCGGGAACGAGTGCGCTTTTTGCCGACTATTTATACCAGTTCGACAAGCTAAGCGCTTTCTTCCCTTACAGTTCATGGCATGCGGATGCCGTCGCCTCGGCCGCCCAATCGGTCTCATTTCCAGCCGAGCGGCGAACGCAAATCGTAGCCGCCCTCGCCAAACAGAACCATAATCCGGCCGCCTTAGCGAAACTGGCCCAACCGGATACGGTGGCCATCGTCACAGGCCAGCAGGTTGGTTTTTTACTAGGTCCGGCCTATACCATTTTCAAAGCTCTCACCGCCGTTAAACTTGCTGATTATTTGAATGGGCAAGGCATATCGGCTGTGCCCATTTTCTGGTGCGCGACGGAAGACCATGATCTCGCCGAAGTGGATCACGCCTGGCTTTTCAATCACGACGCGACGCCATCCAAAGTTGGTTTAGCCGGTAGTCTGGTGAACGGCGGACCGGTCGGCGACGTCGCACTCAACGAAATTCCCCTTCCTGAAATACGTTCGGCGCTCGGAGACTTGCCATTCGCGGACGAGGTGATGAAGCAGATCGGCGCTGCTTACCAACCCGGCGTCACGCTCGGCGCAGCGTTTCGCCAGCTGCTGGAAGAAACGCTCAAAGGGCTTGGCTTGCTGTATCTCGATCCGTTAACCGCGCCCGTGCGCGCAGTGGCCGCGCCGTTCCTTTGCGATGCCGTGCAACGGGTCCCTGAATTGCTGAACGCCTTGCGCGCCAGAAATAACGAAATCGCCACTGCCGGCTATCACACGCAGGTTCATATCGACGACGATTCCTCTCTGTTCTTTCTGCTCAATAACGGGCGTCGCTGGCCGATTCGTTGGAAAAACGGCCGCTTCACTAGCAAAGAGTCGTCCTATGCTCCCGCGGAACTGGGCGCCTTGACTGGACAGCTTTCGCCTAACGCACTATTACGGCCCGTCATGCAGGATTATCTTCTGCCCACCGCCGCTTACGTGGCGGGTCCCGCCGAAACCGCTTATTTTGCGCAAAGCGCCGTGCTGTACGACAGGCTTCTCGGTCGCATGCCGGTCATTTATCCTCGTAACGGCTTTACGCTGGTTGACGCGCGCGCCGCCAAACTTCTCACGCGTTACGACGTGAGGGTGCCAGACCTGCTCGGCCACCGCGACAATGTGAAAGGTATGCTGGCCGCTCGTTTGGTGCCGCCCGCCTTGAGCGAGCAAATCAAAGCCGCTCACGCAGCGGCTTCGCAAGCGTTGGCCCAGTTGCAAAGCGGCTTACAGCACTTTGATCCAACTTTACAGGCCGCCACAGGCAAGAGCACTGCGAAGATCGCCTATCAATTCGCCAAGCTCGAACGCAAAATCGCCCGCGAAACCATGCGCCGCGATGAACGCGCCACCAAAGACGCCGATTACTTGCTCAACTTAATCTATCCGCAGCGCCATTTGCAGGAGCGTTTCTATTCCATCATTCCGTTCCTGGCCAAACATGGCTTCGATCTGCCCCGCGAATTGCTTTCGCAAATTCAACTGAGTTGTCCGGACCACATGCTGCGCGCGTTTTAAACTGGTGGTTGCCTTCTCGCCGTTCATTCATCCGCTCGCTGTGCTCGACCCTCCCCGTTTTTTCGCTAGATCAACTTCTTTCGGCCGCGCCGCTGGGCGTGCAATTCGTCAACGTAGCGAAAAACGCCGGACTGACGAAGGAAACGATTTACGGCGCTGAACAAAGGAACCGTTTCCTGCTCGAGACCACGGGTTGCGGCGTGGCTTTTATCGATTACGACGATGACGGCTGGCTCGACCTTTTCTTTGTCAACGGCACGCGCTTCGAAACCAACTTTCCCAAGGGTTCGGAACCCATCAGCCGCCTGTATAAGAACAATCGCGACGGCACGTTTACCGACGTTACTCTGAAAGCTGGCCTGGCACGCACCGGCTGGGGCCAAGCTGTCTGCGCCGGCGACTACAATAACGACGGCCGCGTGGATTTGTTCGTCACATATTGGGGCAATTGCGCCCTCTATCACAACAACGGTGACGGCACCTTTACCGATGTAGCGGAAAAAGCCGGCGTGACCACGCGCACGGCAACTGGCCTGCAACGCTGGAACACCGGCTGCGCCTTTCTCGATTACGACCGCGATGGGCATCTTGATCTTTACGTGGCGAATTACATCGACTTCGATCCCAAAACTGCCCCACTCCCGGAAAGCGGCCCCTGTCTTTACGAAGGTTTTATGGTGGCTTGCGGTCCGCCCGGATTGCAAGGCGGTAAAGACATTCTCTTCCACAACAACGGCGACGGCACCTTCACCGATGTTTCCGAAAAAGCCGGCATCTTGAAGAAGCAAGGCACCTATGGTCTCGGCGTCCTCGTGGGCGATTTCGATAATGACGGCTGGCCCGATATCTACGTCGCGGACGATTCGGCCCCTTCGGCGCTCTTCAAGAACAACCACGATGGCACCTTTACCGACATCGCCCTCGAAGCCGGCGTAGCGTTCGGCGCCGACGGCAAGACCCAGGCCGGCATGGGCGTAACAGCGGCGGACATATTAGGCAACGGCCAGCTCGAAATTTTCAAAACCAACTTTGCCGGCGATACCTCCACGCTCTACCGCAACCTCGGCAATGATAATTTTGAAGACATGACATTCCAATCCGGCATGGGCCGCAACACTCGATTCCTGGGCTGGGGCGCATGCTTTTTGGATTTCGACAACGACGGTTGGCCGGATGTGATGACGTGCAACGGGCATGTTTATCCCGAGATGCGTGAGAAGGCGAGCGAATCCGGTTACCGCGAGCGCAAGGTGCTGTACCACAACTTAGGAAATGGGAAATTTCAGGATGTCTCGCTCGAAGCCGGCCCTGGCATTCTGGAAATGGTAGCCGGCCGAGGTTGCGCCGTCGGCGACTTCGATAATGATGGCAGCCAGGATGTTGTGGTGAACTGCGTGAACGACGTTCCACAGTTGCTCCATTGTGAGTCGACATTGAAGAATAACTGGCTCAAGGTGAAAACCGTGGGCACAAAATCCAACCGTTCCGGTATTGGCGCGCGCGTGTTCTGCCAGCCCGAGGGCGAGCACCGCCAAATGGACGAAGTGCGCAGCGGCGGCAGTTACTTTTCGCAGAGCGATCTGCGCCTGCACTTCGGATTGAATAAGGCGAAAAAGGCGGATATCGAGGTGCATTGGCCGAGCGGAGTAGTAGATAAGATCGAGGGAGTGGCGGCGAATCAGGTCGTAACCGTGGTCGAAGGTCAACAGCATTAGGCTGTCTCCCGCTTGTGTCACTATTGAGTTATGGCGGAAAGAACGCATGGCGAGCGTATCGACCGTTTGGAGCAAATAGTCCAGATCCTTGCGGAAGACCAAATTTCTCTACAGAAATTAATAGCCGACTTGGCTACCGAAACCCGGCGCGGTTTTGAACAGGTGAGCGAGCAGTTCAAGGAAATCAAGGAGCAGTTCAAGGAAACCGACCGGCGCATGCGCGAAACCGACGAGCGCATGCGGCAGACTGACGCCCGAATCGACAAACTTGTCGTTGCCTTGGGCGAATTTATCAGCCGCTCATCTCTATAATGACAATTGATTGACGGTTCTTCTCGCACTCTCGGCCGCGCTTTTCCTAACTTCCCAAACGCCTTTAGAACTGGCCAACAAAGCCGAAACCCTCATCCGCGCTGGCCACGCGCCCGACGCCTTCCCGCTTCTCGAACAGGCCGCTAACGCTCCCGGCGCTACCGCCGAATCCGAGGACCGCATTGGCTTCCTGTTAGCCGTCCTGGGGCGCAGTGCGGACGCGCTGGGTCATTTTCAGAAATCCATCTCCCTTAACGCCGATTATGCGCCCGCGCATTATCACCTCGGCGCTGCTCTCTTCGTCGCCAAGGACTATAGCCGCGGCTTGCCGGAACTGCAAGCCGCCGTCAAACTAACGCCCACTTCTTTCGACTATCGTTACCGGCTCGGCTGCGGCTATCTGGAAATGGGCGATTTCGAAAAAGCCGCCGTTGAATTGAAACAGTCGGCCGCCCTCGACTCCACACGGCCCGAGGCTTGGTCTCAACTCGGGCTCGCCCTGCGCCGCCGCGGCGATCTGGTCGGCGCGGTCGACGCCTACGCCCGCGCCGTAAAACTTAAGCCGCAGGACGACGACCTCCGCAACAGTTACGCCGCCATGCTCGTTCAAACCCGCCAAGCTGCTCGTGCTCTTGAAGAATCGCAGAAGGTCCTCACACGCGACGGCTCAACGCCTGCTGCGCGCATCAACGCTCACATGAACATGGGCTACGCCTATTTGAATACCGGGGAATTCGAAAAGTCGGAGACCGCCTACCGCGCAGCTGTGGCGCTCGATCCCGCCTCGCCGGCAGCGCATTACGATCTGGCGATCGCGTTAAAGATGAAGGATCAGATCGAAGCTTCCCAGGTAGAGTTCCAAAAGGCCATCGACCTCGATCCAACGCTAGCGGAGGCCCACTACTCCCTCGGAATCGCTAACTGGCAGTTGGGCGACTTTGCGGCGGCGATCGCACAAATGAAAGCCGCTATCGCGTTGCGGCCGGCTTACGCTGAAGCGCATTACATGCTGGGCATCACCCTCAAGCAAAACGGCGATCTGGACGCTGCCATTCCCGAACTGAAGGAAGCCATACGGCTCGATCCCACGACGCCCGGACCGTTCAACACGCTCGGCCAGATTTTGCGCATCAAGGGCGATAAAGCCGGCAGTGAAGAAGCTTTTGCCACCGGTGCCCGCCTCAAGAAAGACAAGGACGCTGAGCTAATGAACAATCTGGAACAAGGCATGCGCGGAGGCGTATTCCCCAAGCCGTTGGAAGGAGCAAAGTAACCGCGGCGCTCTCAAAAAATAAGAGCCGGACCGATTGCCCGGTCCGGCTCTCTTGTTTTAGCTAAGACTACACCTAGAAATTGACAGTTCCGGAGAACTGCAAACGGCGCATGTAGCCGCCGGTGCCGGCGGCCAAGCCTGTGATTTGCCCAACGTTGGCTTGATCAATGTTGGTGTTCGGCAGGCCCAGGTTAGTGTGATTAAACACGTTCGTAGAATCGGCGCGGATAGTAAAGCCGAGTTTCTCCGTGAATTTAAACGTCTTCGCCAAGCTAATATCCTGCTGGATGAAATGCGGTCCAAACAGGGTGTTGATCGGGTAGTTGCCGAATGTGTTGGCCGGCGCATAAGCAATCGTCGACGCCGAGAACCACTCGTTACGGGTCCTTTCGTAATCAATAACAGTCCCAGTTTCAGGCCGGTTGTTCGGACCGGTACCCGGCTGGCCCGGATAGCTGTTCGCGAGTGTCGGCGAGAACGGGAAGCCACTGTAGATAGTGGTGATTCCGCTGATGTTCCAGCCGCCAATCAGACCATCCTCGATCCGGTTCATGCTACCCATGAATTTCCGCCCCTTGCCAATCGGAATATCGTAGTTTTGTGCGAAGGTCCACTGCTGGCGGGGCAACGTATTGCTGTATCCATAGCCGGCAGCGCGGTCGTACACGAAGTAGTAGTTGCTATTGTAAGGATCCCAACCCGGACCCCACTGACGTTGATAGGTGTAATTGCCTTGCAACGTCCAACCAGCCAAAGCATTGATTTTGAAAGTGGATTGGAAGGCGTTGTAGTCTTCGTTTGAGCAATCGCAATAGTAGGAGAGACTGGTGTTCCCCAGGGTGGTCAACGTGCCATTGGGACCGGTTGCCGGCAGGTTCCCATAGGGATAAATAATGGGACCTCCTGGATTGAACTCCCCGATGTTGGTGTTGAAAGAATCGCCGGTTCCGAGGAAGCCGTGCCGGTTCGCGTTGCCAACATAAGAAAAGGTCACCGCAAACTTGTTGGTTACCTGGCGCTGAATGGATGCATTGTATTGATAGATTTGCGGCAAGGTGACAGTGGACGGGCGGTATTTGGGAGAAACACCCACCGGCAGATAGAAGGTCCCTTCCGGACTGATGGTGGGGTTCGCCGGCGCTGGCGGACCTTGGGCCAAATTAAACACATCCTGGAAATTGCCGTTCTGCGGATTGATCGACTGATTGGACAGCACGGGCGGATTCTGCGTCACGTTGTGGCCGAAGTTCGACCCGAACACTCCCAAATCGTAACTCCAGCCGTAGCCCGCGCGCACAACCGTCTTTTCATTGAGCTGGTAAGCAATGCCAACCCGCGGCGCGAAATCGTGATAGTTCGGTGTCTGGATGCCGTGTGGTGATACTGCGTTGTTATAACCGAACACGTACATCAAGCCATTTTGAATATCGAATGTGGCGCCGTTGCCTGCACCGTTAACCGATTCTGGCGGAATGAATTCATATCGGACTCCCAGGTTAAGGGTCCATTTCGGCGACGGATGCCACGAATCCTGACCGTAGAAAAAGAGCCGAGGTTGGGATTCTTTCGCATTCGTGCTGCTGCTTACATAACGGTTGAAGTTTCCTACGTCGCCCAGCAGGAAGGCAGCCAAGCCAACGCCCGGAGTGGCGCTCGCGCCGACGGCGCTCACGTCCCCGACTTCTTGTCCGTTGAACGTTAATTCGCCAGCGCGGTGGCTATCGCTCGGGACGCGCAAATTCTGCGCATAACGGATATCAGCGCCAAATTTGAAAGTGTGTTTTCCGCTGATCTTGGTGACGTTATCAACCAGCTGATACTGGCTCTCCGTTTCCGTCAGCGGGCAATTACACTGATTAACGCCCAGCGAGTAGCCGAGCTGTGTTTGGTTGCCAACTGGGTTGTTGACATAGAACGCCGGTAGCCCGGAGGTATATGTATTATCCAGGTTGAGGCCAGGAATACCGGCAGCAGTCGCGGGATCTGTACCGTAACCGTTCGGAACGTCAAAGACATGATATTTCTCCCAACCGAAACGAAGTTCGTTGACCACCGTCGGGCTTACGGTATAGGTCCATCCGAGCGCGAGACTTTGATTCAGCGCTTGCGAACTACCTGCATAATAACCGAACTCCGGTCCGCCGGCTACCAAGCCGAATGCTCCCGGCGCGGACTCGGTGAAGGCGGCGTAGCTGTAGCGGCCGAAAAAGGTGTTTTGCGGATTCAGGTAATAATCCTCGCGCGTGTTCCAGGCGTTGCCGGTAACGGCAGTTTGACCGTTTTCGGCAAAGTTGTTGGCAAAATCGGCCCCGGCGATCTGCGGAGTGAAGTTGGGCAGCGGGAAATAATTGAGCAAGTTTGCCGCTTGAGTAGTAATCCGGTTGGTAGGAATGATGTTACCTGCAAACGGCGTGCGGCCAATACCAGTGCTGGGATCTCCCGTAGTAGGATCATAAATCTGGTATTGCGAACCAAGCGCCAAGGCATCGGAGAAGTTTCCCGCCCGGTTAGCCGCCGTGGGAACGCTCGTCAAAACCGAGCCGCCCTTCGAGGCGCGCGTAATCTGCGCGTCGCCAAAGAAGAACAATTTGTCCTTAATGACTGGTCCGCCGATCGCTCCGCCAAATTGGTTCTGGCGATAGAGCGCGGGTGGCAGATTATTAAACGGATTGGCGGCGGACGTAGTGAAGCCGGGAGTATTCAATTGCAAATATTCAAACGCATCCGCATGAAATTGATTAGAACCCGATTTCGTTGAATACGTGATCATGTTCACCGCGTAATCGAATTCGGCGTCAAAGTTCTGATTGGCCTGTTTGATTTCGGCCAGCGAGTCGAAAGTAGGATTGACGACGATGATGCCCAGAATCGGATCCTGGTTCGTCGTACCGTCCAACTCATAACCCATGGAATCGAAGAGCTGTCCATCGGCTATCAACTGAACCGAACCTTGCGGGTTCTCGTCGGAAGCGTGCTGCCAGCCGGTTCGCGCCGTACCGGGCTGCAACAGTTCCATTGACTGCGCGTTGCGGCCGATATTCGGCAGGTCGTTGATCTGCTCGGCGCTGAACGTCTGGGCCACATCGGCGCGATCGGTTTGCAGCAACGGAGCGGCGGCGGTCACTTCCACTGATGTGCTCACATCGCCGACTTTAAGTTGGGCGTCGTAACGCACGCCCTCGTCCACGTGCACCACCAGCGCGTTCGAAACGACTCGTTGGAAGCCCGGCGCTTCAATCGAAATCGTATAGGTGTCGGGAATCAACTGGCCTTTGAGGTAGTTGCCCTGCGCGTCCGTATTGACCACGAACGTCGTACCCTTGTCCGTATCTGTGATTGTTACTTTGGCATTCGTCACGGCGCCCCCTGAGGCGTCCGTTACGGTACCGTTGATGTTACCGAAAACTTGCTGCGCGTTGACGCTGTTCGAGCCAATTAGGGCTGCGACCAGTGCCAACAAGGGAATTAATATTCCCCTGCGAGACTTATACATACCTTCTCCTTGGAAGCATTACAAATTTTGAAACTCTCAAAAAAACGCCCGGCCCCTGAGCCGGACCAAACTAACCACTAGTCAGTTTAACCCGTTTCCCTTAGAATTGTATATCGGAAAACTGCTAAGATTTCACAAAAAACTAATCGAATCATAGCCCCACTATAGATACTAGTCAAGCGCGTAGTTTTGCCGCTGTCTGCGCTTGTTGCTATACAGCCTCGCCGCGAGATCTCAAGTTTATTTACTGTTTTCTTTATTTTACGACTCCAATCGTGATCCTTAAGCTGTATAGGCAGTATAGGGAGAAATCTAATTGTTTTGGAAAAATACTAGCTTCATACTGATTTACCTTGCTTTGTCGGGGCGCTTGGGTTACAAAATGGTCTAGTCAGTCTCAGTTAACTACGCCGCAAGTTGTTTAGTGGCTCTGTATGCCCCTATGGAAGACCTTTCGAACAACACGAATTCGCCCGCCAGACCCAACAAATATAAGAAGATCTTCGAGCAACTCAGGCAAGCGATCAACGATGGAAAGTACAAAGAAGGCCAGCGCATCCCGAGCGAAACACAACTCAGCCGCAGTTGCGACGCCTCGCGGCTCACTGTGGCGCGCGCTTTGAAAGAGCTGGAAACGCTGGGCTTAATCGAGCGAAGGCCGGGTTCCGGCAGTTATGTCCGGCAGCAAACCCGTAGCCAAGGCCGCACGTTCGGCCTCCTCATTCCGGAATTAGGACAAACCGAAATATTCGAGCCCATTTGCCAAGGCATGGCGCGCGCGAGCCGCGCCACGCACGATGAGCTGCTCTGGAGCGCCGCCAGTCGCGACGTGGAATCGCATGAGCAACAGGCGCTGCAGCTTTGCGAATACTACATGTCCAAGGAAGTATCCGGGGTGTTTTTCGCGCCTTTGGAATTTACCCCGAATCGCTTTGAGGTAAACCGCCGCATTCTGGAGGATTTTCAAAAAACCGGCATCCCGGTGGTTCTGCTCGACCGTGATGTTTGCCCTTATCCGGGCCGCAGTCACTGCGATCTGGTCGGCATTGACAACCGGCGGGCAGCTTATCTGGTCACCGAACACCTCTTCCGCCAAGGTTGCCGGCGCGTAGTTTTTTTTGGCTGGCCGAACTCAGCCACAACGGTGGACCAGCGCATTGAAGGATATCGCGAGGCGGCGCGCCGCAGCGGCCAGGCCGAAATCGTCGAAATCGGCGACGCTGAAAGCCGCGAATCCATTGCCGCGCTGCTGGCCAAACACCGGCCTGACGGTTTTGTTTGCGCCAACGACCGCACCGCCGGACAAATCATGGTCCGGTTGAATGAACTCGGCGTCGAAATTCCCGGCAAAATGAAGATCACTGGTATCGACGATGCCAAATACGCCAGTTTCCTGCACGTCCCGCTGACCACGGTTCGCCAGCCCTGCCATGATATTGGGGCGGCGGCCATTTGGACGATGATCGAGCGGATTGAACATCCGAATATGGCTGCCCGCGACGTTCTTCTCGCTTGCCAGTTGATCGTGCGCCGCTCGTGCGGGGCGGCGTCCGGGTGAAAGAAAGAAACTGCCCCTAAAAACCATTGTGAGAAGGGACACGAGGTTTCCGCAACGTTGAAAATACGTTGCCGCTCGTTCACATTCCGCTCGGTTGGGGTTGTACGCGCAGGGAACCTGTTTAGTTTTTATGCAGCGGCGGCTGCGGCAACCTCCGGGCAATTATTTTGCAGAATCCGGTCCAATTCGGCTACGTATTGCGCTTCGAAGCCAGGATTTTCGCGAGCGGCCTTGAGATTTGCGAGGACGTTTTCGCCGGCGCGGTGACAAAGTTGGGCGTCTTTAAGGTGAATATCCCATTCGTGGCGCTCTTTCTTCATTTCATGGCGTTCGTTCTTGATGCGGAGCTCTTCTTTTTTGCGTTCTTGCGCTTCGAAGCCATTTTCGGCTTTGCGTCTTTCGGATCTTAGCTTTACGAACTCAGTCAGGCATTTGTGGAAAGAGCGAGTGTGGGTGGTTTGGTAGCGGAGGTAGAGCCCGAAGAGTTGGGCATTCGTGATTTGGCCAGTTTGCGGGTCGAGGCAGGTGTTGTGCAGGGTTTGAGCACGATTGGCGAGCCAGTGAGACTCGGCCATGCCGTTGATTAATATGGATTCGGTTTCGGTGGAGGGTTGATGTTCGTTGGCTAAAGAGGCTTTTAACGCTTCGAAGCCATTGGGGTCTTCAGATGGGAGCAGTAGGAAGGTTCCGTTGTGGCGAGCGAGGCCATGGGTGGTGCGGTTTTGGGACGAGATGGCGCGGCCGGTTTCGGATCTCGGTCCCGTTGAATGTAGCGCATTGGCGCGGTTGGCGTTGAGTTGCGCGCCAGAGATGGGCGCGATGGGTTTGGGATTTTCGGACGCCGGTACGACGAAGGGCAGCTCGGGTACCGGAGCGGGTGCGGGAGTTTGAGGAGCGGGGAAGCCGGCTTTGCGAGCGAGCTTGCGATCTTTGTGCGCGGCGGCACGGCGTTCTTTGCGATTCATATGGATGATGGTCCTTTCGCTCGAAGTAGAAAGGCCCTCTGAGGGCTTTCTGGCTTCAAAATACCTGGGGGCTGAGAGTTGGTGGTACGCGGAGGGGTGTTTTTGAAGGTCGAAAATTGCCCGCAAACTACAAGGGGGATTGAACTTATAAGTATTTTCAAGTTTTTTTGAAAACTTGTGACAGATAAAGATCGCATCAGCTTTTGCGGATTCGGATGTTCAGGAACGGAGTAATGGTGGGGCCGCAAAAGGTGATGTGATCTTTATCAGTCACAGGTTTTGATTTTTTCCACAGATAAATTTTATCTGCCTCATTCCACAGTGGTTAGCACGGCTTACATGTGTGGAAAATCCCTCCGCTGCGTTCCAGTCTCCTCCTGCCCCCATGCGATTTGTGAGTCAGGAGTGATCCCCATGTCAGCACGTGCCATCCGTCGCGCCGCCGAGCGCCAAGCCCTCAAACAGGCCCGCCAAGCCGGTATCCCTATCCCTGCCAATTCCGCTCATCTTGTCGTCGAACACGCCGAGCAACAAGCTGAGCAATTTGAACAAGCTGCCCAAACCTTCGCCGCCAGCGCCGACTGCGGCTTCTCCGAACCCTCCGCATGCCAGTCGTCGCCACTATCCGACGCCCGCCTCGCCGCCAATCACGCCAATTCCCAGCGCAGCACCGGCCCCAAGACCGAAGAAGGCAAAGCCAAATCATCCTTGAACGCCGTCAAAACCGGCCTCACCGGCCGCATTGTTTTATTACCCACCGACGACGCCAAGGCCTACCAACTCCACCTCGACCGCATCTTCCGCGAACAATCTCCCGCCACCGACCGCGAAAGCGCTCTCACCCAGACCATCGCCGACGCCGAATGGCGTCTCCTCCGCATTCATCCCCTCGAAGAAAGTCTCTGCGCGCTCGGCCATCACAAACACGCTGATCTTTTCCCCGAAGAAAAAGATCCCGTCCAGCGCGCAGCGCTCATCCACGCCGAAATCTACTTGATCTACCGCAAGGATTTCTCGAATCTCAGTCTCCAGGAACGCCGCCTCCGCAGCCAACTCAAATCCGACCTCGCCGAACTCAAGCAATTGCAAAAAGACCGCACCGAAAAACAAGCCGCCGACCTCAAGCGCGCTAAAGAGCTTTACAAGAAGGCCAAAGAACTCGGCATCCCCTTCGATCCCTCCCTCTTTGGCTTCGTTTTTTCACTTGCAGAACTGGAGGAGACGATCAATCACGAACAGGCCCTCGCTTTCGCCCAAGGCCAGCCTTCCAGCTTCACCAAAGACCAATTTGTGGCTTACATGGCCGAAAGGAAGACGAATCAAACCCCGCAACCCGTCACGCAACACACAATCGAATCGCAGCGGGAAGCGTAAGCGCCCTAATTTGGTCTTTCCTCTCCATTGCCGCACGGTAACTGCGCCTACGCATCGCCATCATACCTGGGTAGGGGCTCACTCTGAAAAAATGCAAGAATAGTATCCAAGTCTGCCGGACCATATAGTCAGAATTTTTTCAAGGAGCTTCCAGATGTTGAAGTTGATACTAGCTTGCGGGGTAACATTCGCCGCCGCGCTTGCCGCCCAAGTTGTGGATATCCCATACGAGAAAGTTGTCCTCGACAACGGCCTTACGGTGCTGATCCACGAAGACCACAAAGCGCCGATTGTCGCGGTGAATGTGTGGTATCACGTTGGCTCGAAGAACGAAAAGTCTGGCAAAACTGGGTTTGCGCATCTGTTTGAACATCTCATGTTCGGCGGCAGTGAGAATCTCAAGGGACGTTACATTGAGGCGATGGAGAAAATCGGCGCGACCGATTTAAATGGCACCACCAATGAAGACCGCACTAATTATTTCGAGAATGTGCCCAGTACCGACATAGATTTCGCACTCTTTGCGGAGTCCGACCGAATGGGTCATTTTTATAACACCATCAACAAGGAGACGCTTGATCTACAGCGCGGAGTAGTACAAAACGAAAAAAGACAGGGCGACAACCAACCGTATTCGGTTACGGAGGAGTTGATTGAGACAGCTGTGCATCCGGCCGGCCATCCTTACTCGCACACCGTGATTGGCTCGATGGACGATCTCAATGCGGCTGCGCTTGACGATGTAAAGGAGTGGTTCAAGACTTACTACGGGCCATCGAACGCGGTCCTGGTGATTGCCGGAGATATCGACGTCAAAACCGCGAAGGAAAAGGTAACGAAGTATTTTGGCGACATTCCGGCCGGCCCTCCCATCGCACACCCGAATGTGTCGATCGCGAAGATGACGGGTGAAAAGCGCGCCACGGTGGAAGACCGGGTTCCGCAGGCGCGTCTCTATAAGGTCTGGAACGTGCCTCAGTTCGGATCGGCGTCGACCGACTATCTGAAACTCGCCGCCCTCGTCCTTTCCTCCGGCAAATCTTCGCGGTTCTATAAACGTTTGGTATACGACGAGCAAATTGCGACT
>Ga0302140_10004105_pt1 | contig 18523 bp, 15 predicted proteins | sample I_Bog_E1_1_FD_202095 | JGI IMG/M metagenome (GOLD analysis project Ga0302140, IMG submission 202095) | Peat permafrost microbial communities from Stordalen Mire near Abisko, Sweden - I_Bog_E1_1 | ecosystem: Environmental > Terrestrial > Soil > Wetlands > Peat | place: Sweden: Abisko, Stordalen... | reverse complement strand
CGCGACGTGCTCGTAGCCGAGCCGCCGGAAACGCTTGAGCGGAAAGGCGTCATCGATGCATTTGGTTTCCTGCAGGCACAGCACGTCCGGCCTGGCCGATTTCAGGAATTTGGCGACGAGATCGATCCGCAGCCGCACCGAATTGATGTTCCAGGTGGTCAGGGAAAAACGCATCGCCATGCTGTATCAGCGCGGCGGCGGAATGAAAGCCCCCATCCCGAGCCGCGACCATGCCGGCCGGCCGCGGCCTAGCCCGGCGCCGCGCCCGGATATTTGGTCAGGTCGATCTTGAACAGATTGGGGTCGAGCTTCTTGGAAGAATCCAGATTGTAGACCGCAACCGTGGTGTCATAGCCCTGCGGATCGGTCACCGTCCACTGCTTGAGCTGGCCGTCCTTGGCGCCGATCATCAGCATCAGGCGGCTGGTGCCGATCAGCGCCTGCTTTTCCTCGATGGTGACGCTGATGAACAGGTCATCGGCCGTCACGCTGACGACGTTGGTGTCCTTCATGAGGTCGATGCGGTCGGACAGCAGGTAGCGCAGCGGTGTCTGCGACAGCGGATAGACGTCCTGGGTCGCAAGCTTGCGGTCGCGCACCACCAGCGACGATCCGTCCGAGACGATCGCGATGGTGCTCGGATCGTCATATTCGAACCGCACCTTGCCCGGCTTCTGGATGTAAAAATCGCCCTTGGTCTTGCTGCCGTCGGGTCCGACCTGGACGAAGTTTCCCACCAGCGTCTGCAGCGACGACAGATAAGTACTCACCCTGGCGGCTTCGGCCTTCTGGTTGGCGTCGAAAGTCGAGAAAATATTGACGGGCAGATTGCGGCGCGGATCCGGTATCACCGGATCCGGCGCCGGCGTGGTTCCTGTGGTCATCGGGCCCGACGCACTCAGCTGCATGCCACGGGCTTTTGGCGCGGGTTTGGGGATCGGGACGCTCTGGGCGCCAGACGGCGTCGCGAGGCAGATCGCGGCGACCGCGAGCAGCCCGCTCCACCCGCGGCGGCGGGCCGCCGCTGGAAATTTCGGATTTCTATTCAACGAGTCGCCCTGCCTGTTTCCGCCATTTTATCGCGCTTTCCGTCAAAGGAGGTATCGTTTTTCCGTGAAAATAAAATTTCAATTCCGGCAGTTCCTTGTCCGGTCGCGATCAGAACCGGCCTTGTTCCTCTTCTTCCACCAGGATTTCGCGCTTGCCGGCGTGATTCGGCTGTCCGACGATGCCTTCGAGTTCCATTCGCTCCATCAGCGAGGCGGCGCGGTTGTAGCCGATCTGCAGCCTGCGCTGGATGTAGCTGGTGGAGGCCTTGCGGTCGCGCTTGACGATCTGCACCGCCTGGGCAAACAGGTCGACGCCCTCGCCGCCGCCCATGCCGGTGGAATCGAACACCGCGCCGTCTTCGTCGGTCGGCTCTTCCGCGGTGACCGCTTCGAGATATTCCGGCTGGCCCTGCGACTTCAGATGGCGCACCACTTTCTCGACTTCCTCGTCCGAGACGAACGGCCCGTGCACGCGGCTGATGCGTCCGCCGCCGGCCATGTACAGCATGTCGCCCTGTCCGAGCAGCTGCTCGGCGCCCATTTCGCCGAGGATGGTGCGGCTGTCGATCTTCGAGGTGACCTGAAACGAAATGCGGGTCGGGAAGTTCGCCTTGATGGTGCCGGTGATGACATCGACCGACGGCCGCTGGGTGGCCAGGATCACATGCAGGCCGGCGGCGCGCGCCATCTGCGCCAGGCGCTGCACCGCGCCTTCGATGTCCTTGCCCGCCACCATCATCAGGTCCGCCATCTCGTCGACGATGATGACGATGTAGGGCAACGGCTCGAGGTCGAGCTTTTCGTTTTCGTAGATCGCCTTGCCGGTCTCCTTGTCGAAGCCGGTATGCACCGTGCGGGTCAGTTCCTCGCCCTTCGATCTGGCTTCCACCAGGCGCGAATTGTAGCCGTCGATGTTGCGCACGCCGAGCTTGGACATTTTCTTGTAGCGCTCTTCCATCTCGCGCACCGCCCATTTCAGCGCGACCACGGCCTTCTTCGGATCGGTCACCACCGGCGTCAGCAGATGCGGGATGCCGTCATAGACCGAGAGTTCGAGCATCTTGGGATCGACCATGATCAGCCGGCATTGATCCGGGCGCAGCCGATACAGCAGGCTGAGGATCATGGTGTTGATGGCGACCGATTTGCCGGAGCCGGTGGTGCCGGCGATCAAGAGATGCGGCATCCGCGCCAGATCGACGATGATGGATTCGCCGCCGATGTTCTTGCCGAGGCAAAGCGGAAGCTTTGCCACCGATTCGTTGCCGTCCTTGACCGCGAGCAATTCGCGCAAATAAACCTTTTCGCGATGCGGGTTCGGCAATTCGATGCCGATCGCGTTGCGGCCGGGGACCACGGCGACGCGCGCCGACAGCGCGCTCATCGAACGCGCGATGTCGTCGGCGAGGCCGATCACGCGCGACGATTTGATGCCGGGTGCGGGCTCCAGTTCGTACAGCGTCACCACCGGGCCGGGATGGGCCTTGACGATTTCACCACGGACGCCGAAGTCGCTGAGCACCCCTTCGAGCGCGCGCGAGTTGGTGTCGAGGTCCGATTTGCTGAGCGGCTGGCGATCGGTCGCCTTCGGCGCGGTAAGCACGGAAACCGGCGGCAGCTCGAACTTGTCGGATGATTTGCGCTGCGGTGCCCGCGGCGCCGCCTTCTTGCGCGGCACGCGGGCGGCCGGAACTTCCGCCTCGTCGGCTTCGGTCTCGTGGACGTCCTCGTCCTCGTCCTCGTCCTGGTCCTCGCCCTGCGGCGCCAGCGCCGGGCTGACGCCGCCGCCCAGGCTGGGCTCCTGGCGTTCAAACAAGGGGCCGCGCGGCGCAGGCCCGCTGGCGACCAGCCAGCGATAGGCCGAGGTCAGCCATCGCCACAGTCGCGCCTTGGCGCTCATCGCGGCGTGGAACGCCCAGCCGAGCGAGACCGAACCGCGATCATCCTGTTCCACGAACGGCGCGTCGTCGTCGGGCGCCAGCTCATCCTGCGGCGGCCGCGAACCGATTCCGCTCGCGATCAGGAAGCTCGCCGCCATCGCGGCGCCAAGGACGATACCGAGCACCAGCCGATCGATGATTCCAGGCGGCCCGAACAGCATGGCGGGGGCGCGCACCAGTGCGTCGCCGACCACGCCGCCGAGCCCGGTCGGCAACGGCCAAGCTCCGCCATGCGGCCAGCAGCTTGCAAAACCGGCCGAGATCACCGTGCACAGCAGCCAGCAGGCGATCCGCAGCGCCTCGCGGTCGAAGTTGCGATGGGTCAGCATGCGCCAGCCCCACACCGCCAAAGGCAGCACCAGCATGATGGCGCCGAGGCCGAGAATCTGCATCAACAGGTCGGCGGTGATCGCTCCAGGATAGCCCAGGATGTTGCGGATCGCGCGCGAGGTGGCGTGGCTGTAGCTTGGATCCTGCACCGACCAGGTCATCAGCGCCGCCGCCGCCACGCCGGACAGCGCGATCATGCTCAGTCCGGCGAGTTCGCGCAGCCGTCGCGCCAGCGCCTCGCGGATCGACGCCGGCAATTGGCCGACCAGGGGAATGACGCGCTCGAGCGTTGCCATGCTCATGGCGCCCCGCGGGCGAAGCCGGGAGCGACCGGCCCAAGCCGCCGCGGCGAACGCGCGCGCTTTCTCTCCGGGAAAGATTGGAAATTTGTGCCGCGCACCGCTAGCCGATCCATCAAGCCGACCCTAATCCAGAATGTTTACCAGCCGGTGCAACGCCTCGGCGGTTGTTTCACTGTCCTGCACCAGCGCCAGACGGATATAGCCGGCGCCGGGATTGCTGCCGTCGGGTTGCGGACGCGCCAGATAGCTTCCGGGCACCACGCGCACGCCGCCGTCCCTGTAGAGCTTGACCGTCGCCGCTTCGTCGCCGCCATGGGCCGAGACGTCGAGCCAGACGCAGAAGCCGCCGGCGGGCCTGGCATAGCCATAGCGGTTGCCGAGAATCCGGTCGGCGAGATCGAATTTGAGCCGGTAGAGCCGGCGGTTCTCCTCGACATGGGCCTCGTCGCCATAGGCCGATATCGCGACATGCTGCAGCGGCACCGGCACCTGCGGAGCGGCGACATTGCGCAGTTCGTGAAACAGGCTGAGAAAGTTGCGGTCGCCGGCGGCAAAGCCGACCCGCATGCCCGGCAGGTTCGAGCGTTTCGACAGCGACTGGAATGCGACCACGTTGGTGAAATCGGGCCCGGCGCATTCCAGCATGCTGCCGGGCGCCCGCTGGGTGTAGATTTCCGAATAGCACTCGTCGCTCAGGATCATGAAGCCGAAACGGTCGGCGAGTTTTTTCAGGCGGCTGAAATAATCCCGCGAGGCCACCGCGCCTTGCGGATTGGCGGGCGAGGCGAGGTAGATCGCGACCGTGCGGGCGAGCGTGGCGTCGTCGAGCGCATCGAGGTCCGGCAGGAATCCGTTGCCGCGCGTGGCCGGCAGAAAGATGGTCTCGCAGCCTGCGGCGCGTGCGCCGGCGCCATAGGCCGGATAGAACGGATTGGGCACCAGGATCGCCGGCCGACCCTGCCGCTCGCCGACATGGCGGACCGCGGTGATGGCCGCAAAAAACAGGCCTTCGCGGCTGCCGTTGAGGACCAGAAGCTCGGTCTCGGGATCGATGGCCCGCGGCAGCTCGAACCGGGTGGAGAGCCAGCTCGCCGCGGCCCGGCGGAACGGCTCGATGCCCTTGGCGATGGGATAGCGGCCGAATTCGGCGATGTGCTGGGCCAGAACCGGGCCGACAAAGCCGGGCACCGGATGCTGCGGTTCGCCCAACGATAGCGTAATCAACGGCTTACCCGGCTGGTAGGGGGCCAAAAGCTCGGCCAGCCGCGCAAATGGCGAGCGTTCGCTTTCCTGACTGCCGGCGCCGAGCGGGGCGCGGGATGAAGCGGTCATAGCCATAGTTGAAGCGCCAGCACTGTTGGAGTGGCCGATCGCACCACGAAACCAGCCGGAAATCGATCCAATCACCATAGATACGGCGAGGTTAAGACGCGATTAACCATCGGCCGCTCTGGAGATCCCGGCCGGTTTTGCCAGATTGAAATCCGGTAGCCGCGCCGATCGCCGGGGTTTCCTGCAAAAAGAAAGGGGCCCCAGCTTGCGCTGGAGCCCCTCAACGGTCGGAGCATTGCCGGGTATGTGCCCTGACCGTAGTTCTGGGCGCGATCGCGTGCGATCGCGCCCCGGGAGAGCCTTACATGTTGTAGGCGCGCTCGGTGTGCTCGGTGACGTCGAGGCCTTCGCGCTCCACTTCAACGCTGGCGCGCAGGCCGACGATAACATCGACGACCTTGTAGAGGATCGCCGAACCGATGCCCGACCACACCAGCGTGGTGCAGACGCCCCAGATCTGCGAGATCATCTGCGCCGAGAAGTCGTAGTCGGCGATCTTGCCGGTGGTGTAGTCCATGATTCCGGCGCCGCCGAGCGCCGGATTGACCAGGATGCCGGTGCCGAGCGCGCCGACGATGCCGCCGATGCAGTGCACGCCGAACACGTCGAGCGAGTCGTCGTAGCCGAGCGCGTTCTTGACCACCGTCACCATGAACAGGCAGACCACGCCGACCACCAGGCCGAGCACGATCGCCCCCATCGGACCGGCGTAACCGGCCGCGGGCGTGACCGCCACCAGTCCCGCCACCGCGCCCGACAATGCGCCGAGCACCGAGGGATGGCCCTTGACGATCCATTCGGCGAACATCCATGACAGCGCCGCCGCCGCCGTCGCGACGAACGAGTTGGTCATGGCGAGCGCCGCGCCGCCATTGGCTTCGAGGTTCGATCCGGCGTTGAAGCCGAACCAGCCGACCCAGAGCAGCGAGGCGCCGATCATGGTCATGGTCAGCGAATGCGGGGCCATCAGATCCTTGCCGTAGCCGGTCCGCTTGCCGATGATCAGCGCACCGACCAGGCCGGCGATGCCGGCGTTGATGTGCACCACGGTGCCGCCCGCGAAGTCGATCGCACCCTTCTTGAAGACCCAGCCGGCGTCGGCGTTGACCTCATCGAGCTTGGCCTGCGCCGCCGTCTTGGCCGCCGCGTCACCCGCCGCCGCCAGCGCCTTGACCGCATCCGAAATCGCGTCCGGTCCGGCCCAGTACCAAACCATGTGCGCGATCGGGAAATAGATCAGCGTGACCCAGAGCGGGATGAACAGCGCCACCGCGGCAAACTTCATGCGCTCGGCGAACGCGCCGACGATGAGCGCGGGGGTGATCGCCGCGAAGGTCATCTGGAAGCAGACATAGACCAGTTCCGAGATGTTGGCGTCGACACTGAATGTCGCGGCCTTGGAATCCGGCGTCACGCCCATCAGGAAGGCTTTCGAGAAGCCGCCGATGAAGTCGGATCCGCCGGTAAAGGCCAGGCTGTAACCGTATAGCGCCCAGAGAATGGTAACGACGCAAACGGTGTAGAACACCTGCATCAGCACCGAGAGCATGTTCTTGGAACGGACCAGGCCGCCGTAGAACAGCGCAAGGCCGGGGATCGTCATCAACAGCACCAGCACCGTCGACGTCAGCATCCAGGCATTGTCGCCCTTGTTGACGGTTGGCTCGGCGTAAGCCGCGGTCGCAGCGAACAGGCCGACTGCGAGGGCCGCCAGTCCCGCGCTATAGGGACGTTTGAACGTCATTTCGTTGTACTCCTGATTGGAAAAGTAGGGTTGAGCGCGAAATCAGAGGGCCGCCGCATCAGCCTCGCCGGTGCGGATGCGAACCGCATGGTCGAGATTGATGACAAAGATCTTGCCGTCGCCGATCTGTCCGGTCTTGGCCGCAGACGTGATGGCTTCGATGGTCTTGTCGACCTGGTCGGAGGCGACAGCGACCTCGATCTTGATCTTGGGCAGGAAGCTCACCGCATATTCAGCCCCGCGATAGATTTCCGTATGGCCTTTCTGCCGGCCGTATCCCTTGACTTCCGTCACGGTCAGACCGTGAACGCCGATGGCGGTCAGGGCGTCACGCACTTCTTCCAGCTTGAATGGCTTGATGATCGCCATAACAATTTTCATGGGTCCTATCCCCGCTTGGGCTCGGTCCAGACTCGACCGGGCGTTCTCGACTGAGGTTCACCACGCGGAGAAGTTCACTACGCGGGCACAGCCAGCGCAGATAGAATCAAATGCCGTGCCAGAACGGCGGCAATGCCTAACGGACTATGAACGCGGGTGTTTTCGGGGTTTGCCGGTTTCGTCCCGGGTGATGCTTTGCCGCTCCGCACAAAATATAGCCAGATCGGTCCGAAAAGTAGGCACGCCAGACTCCTGACATAATTCTGCTCACATGACGGGCAGAAAAACGGTATCGGGATGACGTTTTACTGCAATGCCTCGCCGTGTTGCGAAATATCGAGGCCTTCCAGCTCGCGCTCCCGGGATACCCGCAGCGGCACGAACAGGCTCACCAGCCTGAGCAGGATGAAGGTCACGCCACCTGACCATGCCAGGGTGACAGCGACACCGTAGAACTGGATCAGGAATTGTTGCGGATTGCCCTCGATCAGGCCCGAGATTCCGCCAATCGAGGCGGTCGCGAACACCCCGGCGAGCAGGGTTCCGGTCAGTCCGCCGACGCCGTGGACCCCGAACACATCGAGCGAATCGTCATAGTCGAAACGGTGCTTCAGCCAGGTACAGGCCCAGAAGCACACCAGGCCCGCGATCACCCCGATGACGATGCCGTGCCACGGCGCGACGAAGCCGGAGGCCGGCGTGATCGTGCCAAGGCCGGCGACGGCGCCGGAAATCATCCCCAGCACCGACGGCTTGCGCCGGATCGTCCATTCCATCGCGCCCCAGGTCAGCGCGCCGGCACAGGCCGCGAGATGGGTGGCGACGATGGCCATCACCGCGCGGGAATTCGCTCCCAGCGCCGATCCGCCGTTGAAGCCGAACCAGCCGACCCACAGCAGCCCGGTGCCGATCATGGCCAGCGACAGGTCGAACGGCGACAGATTCTCGGTGCCATAGCCGAGGCGGCGGCCCATCACCTTGGCCGCGACCAGGCCGCCTATTCCGGCGCTGAGATGCACCACCAGGCCGCCGGCAAAATCGATCACCCCGACGGTCGCAAGCAGGCCGCCGCCCCAGACCCAATGGGCGAGCGGAACGTAGACGAACATGAACCAGCCGATCGAGAACACCAGATAGGCCGAGAATCGCATCCGCTCGGCGACCGAGCCGGCCACCAGCGCCACGGTGATCACCGCAAACGTCATCTGGTAGAGCATGAACAGGGCTTCCGGAATCGTCTTCGCTGCCGGATTGACGCTGTCCATGGTCATGCCGGCCAGGAATCCGCGATCCAGCGTCCCCAGCCACGGCCCGTCGCCGACGAACGCCAGCGAATACCCGAACGCCACCCAGAGAATGGAAATAACGGCCACGGCCGTGAGGCTTTGCGCCATGGTCGCCAGCACGTTCTTCTTGCGCACCATGCCGGAATAGAACAACGCCAGGCCCGGTATCGTCATCATCAGCACCAGCGCCGTCGCCACGATCATCCACGCGGTGTCGGCTCCGCTGATGGTCGAGGCTTGCGCAAACGCCGGTGTCGCGAACGACAAGGTCGTCGCCAGTCCGACCGGCGCAGCCAGCCGCACGGCACGACGCGAGAGTGCCTCCATGGTATTTCCCCAGCCCGTTATGATTTTATCGGTCGCGCTCCAGGCTTCGCTGCCGGGCGCGACAAGTCGCGGAAGTTCAGAGCGCGTCGCTGTCGGTTTCGCCGGTCCGGATCCGCAGGGCGTGATCGATCGGCGTCACGAAGATCTTGCCGTCGCCGATCTGGCCGGTGCGGGCGCTGGAGGTGATGACTTCGACCGCCTGGTCGGCGAGGCTGGACGCGACCGCGATTTCGATCCGCAGCTTGGGCAGAAAATTGACGACATATTCGGCGCCGCGATAGATTTCGGTGTGGCCCTTCTGGCGGCCGTAACCCTTGACCTCGGTCACGGTCATGCCGGTGACCCCGATCGCGGTGAGCGCCTGGCGCACCTCGTCAAGCTTGAAGGGTTTGATAATGGCAACGACGAGCTTCATGGTAAGGCCTTATGTTCCGCATTCCGAAGGTCGATGACGCCTTGATTTGCGTCCCGCGCAAGTCTGGCATCTTTCTGGGCGAATGGCACAAAAACTTTGGGAAAACCTCGCAAGTCTGGCCCGAAAAATAGATTCGGTCCCCGGGCCGGCGGCTTTCCGGTACAGCAGTGCCGATCATCCGCCAAGAGCCGGTTTGCCGCCATGGGTCGCCGCGGGCAGACAAGGCCTTGGATGCTCCATCGGCCTCGCCGCCGCTATTTGCGCTCGCGAAGCGAGCCTTCCTGGGCCACCGAGGCGACCAGCGTGCCGTCCTGCTTGAAGATCATGCCGCGGGTCAGGCCGCGGCCGCCCTGCGCGCTCGGCGAGTCCTGGGCATATAGAAGCCATTCGTCGGCCCGGAACGGACGGTGAAACCACATCGCATGGTCGAGGCTTGCCGGCATCATGCGCTTGTCGAACAAGGTGCGGCCGTAGCGCGCCATCGCCGCATCGAGCAGCGAGAAGTCCGACGCATAGGCCAGCGCGCACATATGCAGGGCCGGATCGTCCGGCAGCTTCGCCGCGGTGCGGATCCAGACATGGATGCGGCCGTCGTCGATCTTCTGGCCGAAGTAACGGCCGAGTTCGACCGGGCGCAACTCGATCGGGCGGTCGGATTCGTAGTAGCGGCGGATGAATTCCGGCATCTCGCGGAACATCGGCTGCTTGGCGACTTCCTCGGCGGTAAGCTTCTCCGGCGGCGGCACGTCCGGCATCTTGTCCTGGTGGTCGAAGGCGCCGGCCTCCTCGACATGAAACGACACCATGATGGAGAAGATGGCGTTGCCGTGCTGGATCGCGGTGACCCGCCGGGTCGAATAGCTCTTGCCGTCGCGCAGCCGCTCGACCTCGTAAATGATCGGAATCTGCGGATCGCCGGGCAGGATGAAATAGCAATGCAGCGAATGCGGCAGCCGGCCTTCGACGGTGCGGCATGCCGCCACCATCGCCTGCCCGATCACCTGCCCGCCGAACACCCGCTGCCAACTCGTCTTCGGGCTGTTGCCGCGAAACAGGTTTACCTCGAGCGGCTCGAGATCGAGCACCGAAATCAGGTCAATCAGGCCTTTGGACATGGCAACGCCTTCAATTTGAATTGCTTGGTGATTCCCGGCTGCGCCCCTGGGCGCAGCCGAGGGCGCGAGCAACGGGTCAGGCCTGTGGCACAGGCCCTTGTTTCGCCATCCGCTTGGCCCAGCTATAGCCAGGTATCGAGCATATCAGGTATCAAGCATACATGTCCTGAGTGAGTAAGGTAGCGAATGTCGGCACAGCGAAGCATCGTCATCGGCGGCGGCGCGGTTACCGGACTGGCGCTGGCGCTGGCGCTGCGCCAGGGCCTCGGCGCCGACATTCCCGTGGTTGTCGCCGACCCGGCGCTGGCGACGCGGCCAAGCCGCGATTCGCGCGCCACCGCCATCGTCGCGGCCTGTCGCCGGCTGTTCGATGCCCTCGGGGTATGGCAGGAGGTCGCCACCCGGGCGCAGCCGATCCTCGACATGGTCGTCACCGATTCCAGGCTGGAAGACGCCACCCGTCCGGTGTTCCTGACTTTCGCCGGCCAGGTCGAGCCGGGCGAGCCGTTCGCCCATATGATCGAAAACCGCTATCTGATCGATGCGCTGGTTGCGCGGGCGGAAGCCGGCGGCATCGGCCTCAGCGCCGCCTCGGTGACGGATTTCGCCGCGCGCTCCGATGGCGTCGATGTGACGCTGAGCGACGGCCGCGTCATCGCGGCGAGCGTGCTGGTGGCGGCCGATGGCGCGCGCTCGAAATTGCGCGAGCGTGCCGGCATTGCCACCCATGGCTGGGATTACGATCAGTCCGCCATCGTGGTCACGGTCGGCCATCAGCGCGATCATCACGGCCGCGCCGAGGAACATTTCCTGCCCGCCGGCCCGTTCGCGATCCTGCCGCTGACCGGCCTGCGCTCGTCGCTGGTGTGGACCGAGAAGCGCGCCGAGGCCGCGCGCATCGCCGCACTCGGCGCCGACCAATTTCACCGCGAACTCGAACAGCGCTTTGGACTGCATCTCGGCGAGATCACCGCGCTGGACCAGCCGCGCAGCTTTCCGCTCGGCTATTTCGTCGCCCGCTCGTTCATCGGCGAGCGACTGGCGCTGGTCGGCGACGCCGCGCATGTGATTCACCCGATCGCTGGCCAGGGCCTCAACATGGGGCTCAAGGACGTCGCGGCCCTGGCCGAGGTGATCGTCGATGCGGCGCGGCTCGGCATCGACCTCGGCCAGGCCGACGTGCTCGATCGCTACCAGCGCTGGCGGCGGTTCGACACCATGGCGATGGGGCTCGCCACCAATTCGCTCAACCTGCTGTTCTCGAACCGGTCGACGCTGCTGCGCACGGTGCGCGATATCGGGCTCGGCCTGGTCGACCGGGCGCCGCCGCTGAAGAGCCTGTTCATCCGCCAGGCGGCCGGGCTTGCCGGCGAGATGCCGCGGCTGCTGCGCGGCGAAGCGCTGTAGCGGCCGCTTTTTTCACCCGGCTTGCGCGTCGCGCAAAGGATTCAACGGGCGCCGGCCAGGATGAAAGCCGCGACCGCATCGACCATCGCAGGGTCGAGCGGCCGATCCGACTGGCTGTAGGCCTGCAGATCGTCGGCGTCGTCGGAGACATCGACCAGGACATGATTCATGTCGGGAAGCCAAAGCGTCTTTGCGACCTGTGACGCGGCGGAGAGCGCGGCGAAATCGACCCGCGCCACCTGGCGGTCGCGGCCGCCGCCGACGATCAGGGTCGGCTGTTCGATCAGTTTCAGGGGATCGACCGGGTCTTCGGTGAAAGCCGAGGCGATGCCCGGCTGCATCGAGGGTGGAATCGCCAGCCCCTGCGGCGGCGGATCGACGATCTGTCCAGCCATGATCGCGTCGATCGCCTTGACGATCGGCTGCAATATGTCGGGAGGGATCTGCTTCTTTTCGAGCTGGGCCTTCAGCAGGTCACCCTGCCGGCGCGCGGCGGTGACCAACAGCACCAGGCGGTCGATCGGAACCTGCCGCGCCGTCAGAATCGCGACCAGGCCGCCCTCGCTGTGCCCGACCAGGTCCACCTTGGAGAATTTCCCGCTGCTGCGCAGGTAATTCACCAGCGCCGTCGCATCGCCGACGTAATCCCTGAAGCGGAAATCCTCCGGCCGTCCGAATTCCGGCTTCCATCCGCCGGCGCCGCGCTTGTCGTAGCGCAGCGTCGCGATGTTGCGCGCCACCAGCTGCTCGGAGAGTTTCTTCAAGGTCGCGGGCTTGGCCTGCGGACCATTGCCGTCATGGTCGGTCGATCCCGATCCGGCGATCAGCAGCGCCACCGGCGGCCGTTCGACACCGGCCGGCACCGTCAGCACGGCGTCGATGGCGCCGACGCGAATCATGGTTTCATCGGCGCGGGCGCTCGCGGTCGTGGCGGAAGCGAGGGCGAGCATGGCGAGCGCACGCAGGATCGCGGCAATACCCATCGGTCAGTCGATCTTCCGGGCTTCTTCCGGCAGCATGATCGGGATGCCGTCGCGGATCGGATAAGCGAGTTTCGCCGACCGCGAAATCAGCTCCTGTCGCACCGAATCGAATTCCAGCGGTCCCTTGGTCATCGGACAGACCAGGATTTCCAGAAGTTTTGGATCGACGGTGCCTTCAATGCGTTCGGACGGGATTGTCATGCGTGGTCTCCGGCTGGGTCCTGCGACGCTGTAGCATATTCGATGCAAAGCTGTCGCCGGGCGGTCGTCATGGGGTGTCGATCCGCGAGCTGTTGGTCGAGCAGAACGGGATCGGCCAGCCGGCGCGCGACCGCGATTCGCCGTCACTGCAGCGGCGGGTCGCCGCTGGTGCGCTTTTTGGCGAGATCCATTTCGGTGACCGCGATCAGGATCTCGGCGCGGGTCTTGAGATCGGGCGCCTCGAGCATCGCCTGTTTCTCGGGCGGGCCATAGGGCGACATCATCGCCAGCGCATTGACCAGCGCCTCGTTGGGCGCGCTCTCGACGCCCTCCCAGTCGACCTTGAGATTATTGGCCTTGAGAAAATCGGTCAGCACCGCGAGCAGCGCCTCGCGATCGACCGCCTCCTCGCCCTTGCGCGCCGTGAAATCGTCGACATAGGGGAAATAGTCCACCCTGCATTGCCGGTAGGGTGTCAGCACGACTACTTCCTCGATCACCTTGAAGCGCGCGATGCCGGTGAGCTCGAGGATATAGCGGCCGTCGCCGGCCTCGGCGAGCTGGGTGATGCGCCCGACGCAACCGACCCGAAACAGCTCCGGCCTCGCCGCGTCATGCGAATGCGAAACGTCCGGCTGGATCATCCCGATCAGCCGATGGCCGTCGCGCAGCGCATCGTCCACCATCGCCAGATAGCGCGGCTCGAAAATGTTGAGCGGCATCTGGCCGCGCGGCAGCAGCAGCGCGCCGGGCAGCGGAAACACCGGAATCACCTCGGGAAGGTCGGCGGGCCCGCGATAATCGGCGTTGATCGGCATTGCTGGTCCCGGTGTTGGCCTCAGGCGCATCCGGCGGTGCGCCTGCGAGCGTAGATCAATCCACGCGTGAGCCCGATGGCCACGCAAAACCGGCGCCGATGGTCGCCGAATCCGAACGCCGCGAGAACAAAACGCTACGAAAACAAGATGGTCGACAGCCGCTTGCGGCCATCGACGGTGGCTTCATCGGTCGGTCCCCACGCCTCGAAGAACTGCACCAGCTGCTTGCGCGCGCCGTCCTCGTTCCATTTGCGGTCGCGTTTGACGATCTCGAGCAGCTGATGGGTGGCCTCGCTGCGCTTGCCGCTGGCATTGAGCGCGGTCGCCAGATCGAATCGGGCCTGATGATCGAGCGGGTTTGCGGCGACTTTCTGTTCCAGCTCGGTCACCGGGCCGAGCGCCTTGGCCTGTTCGGCGAGATCGATCGAGGCCTGCACCGCCTTGACCGCCGGGTCGCTGCGCTTTGATTCGGGCACCAGGGCCAGGGTTTGCCGGGCCTGCTCGATGGCGCCGGTCGTCATGTAGCATTTCGCGAGCCCGGCCAGCGCGGCGATATTGGTGGCGTCCGCCGCCAATACCTCGGCATAGATCGAAGCCGCGGTGGCGGGATCGCCCTCGGTCAGCACCGCTTCGGCCTCGGCCAGGATTTCGGCGATATTGGGCTCGCCCGCCCCCGGCATGCCGGCGGTCAGCTTGTCGATGAAGGCCGTGACCTGGCTTTCCGGCACCGCGCCCATGAAGCCGTCGGCGGGCTGGCCGTTGACGAAGGCGATCACCGCCGGAATCGACTGGATCCCCATTTGGCCGGGAATCGCCGGATGCTCGTCGATGTTCATCTTGACCAGCCTGACCTTGCCCTTGGCGGCGCGCACCGCCTTTTCGAGGATCGGCGTGAGCTGGCGGCAGGGGCCGCACCACGGCGCCCAGAAGTCGATCAGCACCGGCTGGCGCTTCGATTCCTCGATGACGTCCTTCACGAAGCTCTGGGTGGTCGTTTCCTTGATCAGATCGGCAGCCGCCTGCGGCGCCGCTCCGCTACCCTGCTCAATTATCGTCACGGTATCCTCGCCTGATGTCTTGCCGGATTGAGGCTGTTCTAGCACGGCCCGAGCCCTTAATTGGCGCTTGAAGGCCCAATTTGCAATCGGTGGAACCCGGTCGGGCCGGATTTGGGCCGATTTTGCCCGGGCGCCCGGGGCCAACCCTCGGGGCGCCCCGGGGTGGCCCCGCCCGGCCTGCCGGTCTGACCGCCGCCCGGCTGTTGCATTCGAGGGCGGCATTTGGCATAGCTCTGCCCGTTGCCGGCGCGCGGTTGCCGTCGGTCGCTCGGATGCGGGTGTAGCTCAGTGGTAGAGCACGACCTTGCCAAGGTCGGGGTCGAGGGTTCGAATCCCTTCGCCCGCTCCAAGATTTTTCTGTCCGGCCCGGACAGATAGGTAACACCACGTACCTAAGACATGGGTGACAACCTCGTGCCGAACGGGTTGTCGAGGGGTTGCAAGGTTTTTTGCTCCAGGTCGAAGTATCCGAGATCATATTGCATGAAGCTCACAAGCCAAATGCCGTCGTCGACCTCCTTGATGCCGAGTCTCTGACCGGCCAGCACGGTAGAGACGTTGATCCTTTTGCGATGCAGGCAGAGGCGTCCGCAAGCGGTGACGAGCACGTCGCGGTCGTGGAACGGATAGGTCAGTTCCGGCAAGCCGGCATAGCAGCGTGGAGAGGCGGTGTAGAGCTCGGCAGGGCACTTCATGTCGAGAGCCTCGTGGGGGCGTTCGGCATTGAACTCGCAGACGAAGGCATCGAAGCGGCCCTGCTGCTGGAGGCTATTGAAGCCCGGCGGTCGGGTGGCTTCCTTTTTGAGGGTGAGATGCATGCGCTCGTGGCGGCCATGTTGTTGCGGCCGGCCGGGCTTGATTCGTTCGATGGCGATCCCGAGACGGAGCCACCAGACCGAGAGTTTCGAGAGATTGAACAGGGCATTGGGACTGGCGAAGGGCACGCCGTTGTCGGAGCGGATGGCGAGCGGCAGGCCACGCTCGCGGAACAGCTGCTCGAAGGCGGTGCAGGCGGTGTCTTCGCGGGTCGAATCGAGGGCTTCGCACAGCAGCAGGAAGCGCGAGGCATGGTCGGTGACGGTCAGCGGATAGCAATACCGCCCGTTGCCGAGTTTGAACTCGCCCTTGAAGTCGGCGCACCACAGCTCGTTGGGAGCTGTCCCCTGCGCAGGCGTTCTCTGACCTGAGACCCGCAAATTCCGCCAAAAATGGGTAGAGTCCGTCACCCGTTGGGGATGGACATGAAGGCAAGTCGGTTCACGGAAGAACAGATCATCGGGGTTTTGCGGGAGTAGGAGGCTGGGGCAAAGACCGCCGGCCTCTGTCGCAAGCATGGGATCAGCAGCGCGACATTCTACAAATGGAAGGCCAAATATGGCGGCCTCGGAGTCTCGGACGCCAGGCGGCTGAAGACGCTTGAGGACGAGAACTTCAAGCTGAAGAAGCTTTTGGCCGAGGCGATGCTCGACAACGCGATGCTGAAGGATATCGCGTCAAAAAAATGGTGACGCCCGCCGTCAGGCGAGAAGCCGTCGCTCACCTGCAGGTCACCTACCAGGTCAGCGAACGGCGGGCGTGCTAAGACCTTTCAGGTCGATCGGCTTCGGTTCGAGCGGCCGCTGCCTGGCAAAGGCGAGCAACCTAAGAACAGCCAAGATTGCCGCTACGGGCGCTGGTCGGCATGTTCCAGAAAAATTTTGCCAAGTTCGAGAGCTTGGTGGACGCTGACGTCCGGGCCGCGGCGCCTGAAGTAAAGCTCGCGGCGGAGTAGATATATCGTCGACGTAACAGTGGCGCGATGCAGTTCGCGGAACTGACCTTCGTTCGGCATTCGGCGATCGGCGCGTCTGCTGGGAAGCGCCGATATATTCCGGCGCAGGCGCGCGCTGCATATGACGTACGCCCGAAATTGCTGAAACTGGCGTCCTGGGAATTTAGCTAGTTGGAAATTTCGAAAACGAAATACCTTTGCGCGAGGCCAGCTGGCCGTTTTCTGCACACTAGTCTCCAGGATCCGATTTGACCTTTCCCAGCAGGGGCGCAAGCAGCGCAACCAGTTCAGCCTGCCGGTGAACGCCGGTTTTTGCGAAGATGCTCTTGAGTTGAGTTCGACTGGTTTCCTTGGCGATGCCAGATTGATCCGCGGCCGTTTCAAGAGCCTGGCCCGAAGCCAGTTGCGCCGCAAGCCGAGACTCGGCCTCACTCAATCCAAAGGCGACCCGAAGGGTGTCTAGCGGCGGCACGCGGGCATCGTCGGGATCGACCAGGATGACAACCGCCTGACAATCCGCCAACGCGTTGGCGGTCATGGCTGCAAGCTTCGCTGGATAAGCGAGCAGAGGCCTGCGGCCGTCGCGGGTTAGCGCCACGGGCGGCGAGAGCGCAGCCCCGACGCGACGCCACATCAGTTCATAGAGCGCGCGGTCCAGCTTTTCGGTCGCGGCCTTGTCCTTCGCGGTCAATCGCCGTTTGATGATCGTGACATCGCCGGTCAGAAGCCGCTCGGCGGTTCGATTAGCTTTGAACACTTCGCCCATTCGGTTGATCAATACCACGCCGGTGCTACTCAGCTCGAATGCCTCGAGCGCTCCGTTCGCAGTTGCGCCGCTCATGGCGCGCGCAAGCGCTGCACTTGTCGAAAGGGCGTTCGAGAGCTGCGCCAGGCGTTGCTTCTCAGCTTTGGAGAACGGCCCCTGATCAAATGTTCGCTGGATCGAAAGACACCAGAGGTCGTTTCCGCAGTGCACTTTCACACCCGCGAACCAGCGCAAACCGTGTGGGGCCAAGAATTCCTGATAATAGGGATGCTTTTTTATGCTCTGCTCGCTCAGAATATCCAGGTCGTCTATTACGCCACGCTTCACGAGAACGCCGAGGCCGAGTTGACGCTCGTCACGCAAGTGCCAGCCGTCACAAAAATAGCTCTCGGTCGTTTTGCTTAAGCTTTCGGTGAATGGCACGTTTGGCAGTTGATCGCCTTTTACAGGCAGGAGGATCGACCCGAAACTGCCGCTAACCGCGGTAGCCGTATCCAGTGCTTTTACCCAGGCGACAGGATCAAGAGCCGCCTCGCCAAAGGCTCGTTCAACGAGTCCGAGATCCCACTTCGACATCAGTACTTTCAAGCACTTTTTGCAGAAGGCTCTGGGGTCAGCACCTTGTTTGCCCGGCTGACACTAGCATCAAATCGCTGGTTGTCTAACCCAAAGGGGTGAAGACCTAAAACCCACGCTCTGATCTACTGGATCGGCGCCTGACAGGATTTCAAAGGGCGGATTGCCATCGTTAACTTCTTTACCTTTGGCCGGCAGATTGGTTGGCCATCAAGCTTACACAACAGCGGTGCGGCATCAGGATTCAGCGCGCGGGATCCGACGTGATGCTCTTGCGCGTGAATTGAATCATTTGGGCGCTTCATGACAACGACCTGGTCGCCAGCATCTGAAATCGGCACGGAGGGGTCTTCGATTGCGCTCGGCACCATTGCGGGCTTTGGCTCCTCGTTGAGTCTCAGCGGAATTCCGGTTGGCGCGACCCTCACCGACGGGCACGGCCATACGTTCACAGCCACACCCGGGAATACCTCGGTTAACCTTGCGGGCTGGACCGTATCGAGCTTGCATATTACACCGGTTAACGATCAGAATTTTACGTTGACCGCGGTTGGCGCAAATGGATCGGCCACCGAGCTGGTGACGGTTGACCCTCTGGCGCCGGCGTTGGCGCCGCTAGCGGTGGTCGGGGTTGAAGGCCAGGCGATTGCGCTCAATCTGGGGGCGACGGTCAACGGCCTTACGGGCGATGCCAACACATTGTCGTCGCTGGTCGTCAGCGC
>Ga0302140_10004103_pt1 | contig 18527 bp, 8 predicted proteins | sample I_Bog_E1_1_FD_202095 | JGI IMG/M metagenome (GOLD analysis project Ga0302140, IMG submission 202095) | Peat permafrost microbial communities from Stordalen Mire near Abisko, Sweden - I_Bog_E1_1 | ecosystem: Environmental > Terrestrial > Soil > Wetlands > Peat | place: Sweden: Abisko, Stordalen... | reverse complement strand
GCAACATGGGCATGGTGAGCGCGATCTCGACGAGAGCGCTGCCTTCTTCACCTTTGCGGAGAAGAGCGCGGACGTGGCGGCGCATGGAAAAGCCGGTAAGGCTCCTGGCCTTTGATGTGCGCCGATCGTACCCGAGACCCCGCGTACGCAAATTGCTTTGCGCAAGAAAACCACTGCGAACCTTCATCGTTATCCACCTCAACCACGCTCGATCTTGATCGAGTGCTTGCTGGACCAGCTTGCGTGTCTGACGTGCGACTCAGGCCCGAAGAAAACAGTGCATCAATTTTGCGAAATCAACTCAAGGCCTGCGCCCCAGCGCCATGCCGATCCAGAGCCAACCCCGATAGCGGAGATAGTAGCCCCTTTTACCAATGCCCTTGAATGCCTCTCAAGGTCAATTGCCTACAACTTTGGTTCGAGGCGATTTTCGGCGCGCAAAAGGGACGGTAATTCGTGAGAATTCAAAGGGAAATGGTCAATCGGGCTACGACAGGTGGAGTGGAAGGTGGATCGTCGCGCGGGCCCCTTCGCCGTCGAGGCGGTTGGCGAGTGTGATCTCGCCGCCATGGGCGCGGGCGATCTGTTGGGCTAACGCGAGACCGACGCCGCTGCCGGCGGGTTTGGTCGTGTAAAACGGCACGAAAAGGTTGTCGGCGTTGGCGATGCCCATGCCGCGATCGTCAATAGTGACAAGAGCCGCAGAATCGTCGAGACGCCAGCTGACTTCTACTGGCTGGGCGCCGTTGGCGAGCGAGGCATCGACCGCGTTCCTGAGCAGGTTGATGAACATTTGCTCCAGCTGATCGGGATCGGCGTCGATTTCGAGGGGCGGTCCAGACTCGAGCACGACAGGGAGCCGCTGCTCGAGAAGAACGACGCGCTCCATCAAGGGCGCGAGCGGCACTTGCTTGAATTGCGGCGGAGGCAGCTGGGCGAGAAGTCTGTAGGACTGGACGAAACGGTGGAGCGAGTCGGCACGGCTCTCCACGACGGCGAGGCCGCGGCGGAAATCGCGCAGGGTGTCGTCTTCGCCTTCCATGTGGTCGACGCGGGCCAACAGGCTGCCGGCGATGGACTTGATAGGAGCGAGTGAGTTGGAGAGTTCGTGACCGAGCACCCGAATGAGGCGCTTCCAGGCGATTTGCTCTTCTTCCTGCAAGGGCAGGCTGACGTCGGCAAGAAGGAGCAGCGTGTGGGGCACGCCATCCTGGCGAAAAGCGGCCTTGCGCAGAAGCCATCGCGTGGATCGCGCGCCAAAAGAATGAATGCTTTGATCGGGAGCAGCCAGAAGCACTTCAAGGCCCAATTCGTGCGCGGTGTGTCCAAAGCTTCGCGCGTAGGTTAGGCCGAGTAGTTTGACGCCGGCGTTGTTGACGAGCTGGAGAAGATTTTCGCGGTCGAAGGCAAACAGAGGCGCGTGCATGACTTCGAGGATGCGGGCGAGGAGGGCCGTGGCTTCGAGAGAGCGTACGCGCTGCTTTTGCAGCAGGTCGGCGAGGGCGTTGATTTCACCGGCGAGCTCGCCGAAGGCATCGCGCGTGGCGGCTCCGCGGGCGCGAAACGAGTAATCGCCCTCGCGCAGAGACGAAACGACGTTGGAGAGGGTCTGGAGCGGGCGCACCAAGCCTTCAACCAGAGCGGCGGCGACGATGATGAGGTAAAGAAAGAGGCAGCCGAACAGAAGAATAGCGGGGGCCAGCGAGACGTCTTTTTGATAGACGAAAATCGCGGCGAAGATGAGGGCGGGAAGGGTGAGGAGCAGACAGTTGAACCAGGCGCGCCGCACCGCCGAGCGGCGGGTGCGAGGCCGTCGCCGCCGTGGGGAACGATTAGAGGCCATACTTTTCGATGCGGCGATACAGGGCGGCGCGGCTAAGCCCGAGCGACTCAGCGGCCTGAGAGATATTCCCATCGCAACGGCGCAACACCTTGCGGATGAGCAGGGCTTCCACATCGTCGATGCTCATGTTTTCGAACGATTGCGGGGCGGACTTCTGGGCGGCAATGGCCAGGTTCGAGGGCTCGATCTCTTCGCCGCGCGCAAGCAGGACGGCGCGTTCAACGGTATGCTCCAGTTCGCGCACGTTACCTGGCCACGGGTACTGCATCATGTGCTGCATGGCCGCGGAGGAGAAACCGGTCACCTGCTTGCGATAGCGGGCGCGGTTGCGATTGAGGAAGTGCGCGGCGAGCAGGGGAATATCTTCGCGGCGATCGCGCAATGCGGGCAGGTGAATTTCGACCGTGTTGATGCGGAAGAGCAGGTCTTCGCGGAAGTTGCCCGATTTGGATTCTTCGAGGAGGAGCGCATTGGTTGCGGAAAGCACGCGCACGTCGACGCGCCGGGTTTGCGAAGACCCCACGCGCTCAAGCTCGCCGGTTTCAAGCACGCGCAGAAGCTTGGCCTGCTGACGCAGCGGAACGTTGGCGATTTCATCAAGGAAAATCGTTCCGCCGTTGGCCAGCTCGAAGCGGCCAATGCGGTCGGTACGCGCGTCTGTGAAAGCGCCCTTGACATGGCCGAAGATTTCGCTTTCGAAAGTCCCTTCGGGCAGGCCGCCAGCGTTGACGGCAACGAGCGCCATGCGTGATCGAGGCGAGGCGGCGTGAAGAAGCTTGGCAACGATCTCTTTGCCGGTGCCGTGTTCGCCGGTAATGAGCACGTTGGCGTCGGAGGGGCCGATCTGCGCAATGAGTTCGAGCACGGGCTGCATGGCGGGTGCGCCGGCGACGAATTCGGGCATGCCTTCGGCGCGCAGCAGGCGATTTTCAAGCTCGAGATGACGGGCGCGGCGAAGGGCGGAGTGGAGTTCGGCGTGCACGCGAATGAGGGAGATGAGACGCTCGTTTTCCCAGGGCTTCTGGATGAAATCGCGCGCGCCGCGCTTGATGGATTCGACGGCGAGATCGATGTTGCCCCAAGCCGTCATGACGATGACGGGCAGGCGCGAATCGTACTCCTGAATGCGGGCAAGGAGGTCGAGGCCCTCCTGGCCGGAGGTGGTGTCTCGGGTGTAGTTGAGGTCGATGAGCAGGACGTCGTAATCGGTTTGGCCCAGTGCTTCAAGCAACAACTGCGGCGAGCGAACGCAATCGACCGCAATGCCCTGGGGGGCGAGCAGCAATTCGACAGCTTCAAGAATATGCGGCTGGTCGTCGGCGACCAGGACGCGGATTTTTTCCTGCTTGCGTGAGTCGGACATGGGATGGATTAACCTCGGCCCGATGCGCCATACAGCGCGCCCGGTGCCGGCTTCGGTGCTGCTGCGATTCTACGGCACACGCGTGACCACCCCTGACTTTGCGTCGTCGATGGAGACGCCTGTGCGCTCGAGGGTTGCGCCGATTGCGCGATCAATGTCGACCTTCGCTTTCTCATAGTTGCTTTGCGCGGTGTCGAGAGCGGACTCGGCAACGGCAAGCAGGTTTTCCGCCGCCAGGGTGTCGGCGCTGGATTTGGCGCCTAGTTGCTGCTCTTGCTTCACGATGTCGAAGGTCTTCTGCGCCAGGTCGCGCGCTTTCTGCGCCGATTCGACATGAGCCTGTGCCTGCTCGAGCGCGAACTTCGAGTTGCGGACATCGAAGAGGATCGTCTTCTTCTGCTGCTCGGCGGAAATCTGGCTCTTGCGATAGTCCAGGACGGCGCGGAATTGGTCGGCCTTGGCCTGCCGGTTGCGGAGGTTGATGGAAAGCGTCATGCCCACCTGGTACTCGGGCGATGAGTAGTTGAAGGTGTTCGCAAACATTTGCGGAAAGCCCGTTGGCAGCGTTGTAGCGCACTCAGAGCCGAGGGAGCAGATCGGGTTCGCGGGACCCGCGGTACCGGCGCCGGCATAGTAGCCGTACATGTTCAGCGTCGGCAGCAGCTCGCTATTGATGTCCTTGAGCGACTGTTTCTGCACGTCGGCCTGCATCTGATATATCGCAACCTCGGGCCGCTTCTTTTCTGCTTCAGAGATTAGGTCATCGATGGGCTTGTCTGCGTTCGGGTCAGGATCGGCCTTCAGGTCGAGTGGGATGACGGGCATCTCGTCGATAGTGGGGTCGTCGACCTTGGTGAGCGCGTTTTTCATCAGCAGCTCGTTCAGCCTCAGGCTGGCGCGGGCCACGGTGAGATTGCCCTCGGCCGTCGCTACAGCCGCCTGGTCGGTCATCACCTGCATGGCGGGAATGGCCTTGAGTTCAAGTTGCTTCTGATCGTCGGCAAGAGTCTTGTTCGCGAATCCTAGACTCTGTTCGCTGATTTGCTCGCCTTCGTAAGCGTTGACGAGGTCCCAATAAATGCTCGCCACCTGTGTGACCGTGGCGATGACCTGGGCTTTGAAGGCGAGGTCGGTGATCTGCAAATTGCGCTTGGCGATGCGGATATAGCGTTCGTTGGTGGCCACGCCAAACCCGGCCAGCAGCGACTGAGCGACAGTCACCGCGAAGTTGGAATAAAGTTCGGGGTTGATGGCGTTGTACGGCGAGTTGCTGGCCACACGCTGACCAAGATAACTGACCTGCACCTGGGTACCGATGGGGAACGATTGAGTGTAGTTCGACTGCACCTCAATGGTATTGGTCTTGTAGACCGGAACACCGGTAAGGAACTGGTTGGCTTCCTGAACGACAGTGTGATCGACGTATCCCTTGAAGGTGAGGAATGGATCGAACGAGGAAACCGATGTACCTGCTCCAAGGGTCGACTGAACGATGCCACCCGCGCCTGCCGAGAATCCGGAACCTGACCCGCCGCCGCTGGAACCGGAGAAGCCGCCCTGTGTCGACTGGACAATTGCAGTGTTGACACCGTTGGCCGGGCTGCCCGCTTTGGTACGCAGGATATCGGTTTCGGCGATGGGGAAGTTATAGCGAAAGGAAGCGAGATCGAGGTTGTTCTCGATGGACAGCGCGATGGCGTCGCGCAGTGAAAGGTAGATCTTCCCGTCGCGAATCATGGCCTGCAAACGCTGGGAGTTAGTGAGATTGATTTCAGGCGCGGTGGACGGCCGATAGGGCGAGATCGGGTTACGCGAGTGGGGCATTGGCACGTTAAAGGGCTGCGGCGGAGCAAAGGACTGCTGCTGCGCCTGCTGCATCTGCTGCGCGAGCGTCGGGGGCGCGGGCGCTGGCGTGGCGGCCGGGACAGCCGGTGCATCCGGAGCCGGCTGCGTCGTTGTTGGCGGAGGCGGCGTTGTTTGCTGTTGCTGAACCGGCTCCGCGACCAAGGCAAGATTCACCTGCAAAAGAAGTATGGCCGCTGCCGTCTTGAGGAAACGTGCCGAATTGGATTTGAACTGATTCACTGTGCACCGACCTCCGTGGCTCTGGGCTCAACCGCTTCATCGCGCGTGAGCCATCCATCGCGCAGTTCGAGAATGCGCTTGCCGAATTTGGCGTTTTCTTCAGAATGCGTGACCTGCACAATGGTGGTTCCGGCGCGGTTCAGCTCACAAAAGAGTTCCATGATTTCGCGAGCCTGCGTCGAGTGCAGGTTGCCCGTCGGCTCGTCGGCAAGCAGGAGCGAAGGCGCGTGGACCACGGCACGGGCAATGCCGACAAGCTGCTGCTGGCCGCCGGAGAGCTGGTTGGGATAGAGATCCTTTTTGGCGACGATCTGGAATCGATCAAGAATATCGGCCACCATGCCCTGGCGCTCTTTGGCCGGCAGATTCTTGTAACTCAGCGGTAAGTCGATGTTCTCCGCTACCGTGAGGTCGTCGAGCAAGTGATAACTCTGGAAGACCATGCCGATGCGCTGGCGGGCCAAGTCGGCGCGTTGCTTGCGATTGAGCTTGTGGGCGGGCGTTTCGCCGAACCAGTATTCGCCAAGCCAACCGTCGTCGAGCAAGGCAAGCACGTTCAGGAGCGAGGACTTCCCTGCTCCGGAGGGTCCCATCACGGTAACGAATTCGCCTTCGTTGATAGTGAGGCGAACCTGGCGCAGCACCCACGTTTCGGTGTGGCCGGTCTTATAACTGCGTTCAATGTTTCTTAGTTCGATCATGGTTTTGTTTTACTCCGATCTCAAAGCGATGATGGGGTCGACGGCAGCGGCGCGGCGTGCGGGCAGCCATGCGGCGAAGAAAGATGCAACGGCGAGCAGTGCGGCGACGGCGGCAAAGGTTGCGCCGTCGTGTGCGTTGACTCCCCAGAGGTAGCTGGTGGCGAGCCTGCCGGCAAACCAGGCGAGCGTCGTTCCTAATGCCAGGCCGGCGGCAATCATAAGCAATGCGCGGCGCAGCACGAGCGAGAGAATGTTGGCTTGCGGCGCGCCAAGGGCGATGCGCAGGCCGATTTCGCGGGTGCGCTGGGCAACCGTGAATGAGAGCAGGCCGTAAAGGCCGACCGAGGCGACCATGAGCGCCAGTGCAGCAAAGGTCTCGAGCATACGCGCGATCAGAAGTTGGCTTCCGAACGAGTCTTCAACAGCTTCGTGAATGGTTTTGACCTCGGTGGTGGTGGCGTCGGGCGCAACCTCGTGCAGCACTTTGTCGAACTGCACGCGCAGCAGGTCAGCCTTAACCGAACCGCGAATGGCCACCTCGATGAATGCCGTGGCAATGCCATAGAGCGGAGAGCCGGGCTCAATTTGCGCGAGGCAGAAGTAAATCTCAGGAACCGTTTTGGACGTGAGGCTTCCCTGCTTGACGTCGCCGATCTCTCCAACGATGCGCGCGTCAGCAAAGCGGCCTTTGCCCATTCCGTAAATGTGCCCGATGGGATCGACGCCGGGAAGATATTTGTCGGCAAAAGCCTTATTGATGACGACAACGACAGGCGCACTTGCCGTGTCGTCATTCGAGAAAAAGCGTCCGCGCAGCATGGGGATGCCAAGGGCCTCGACCATGCCGGCCGAGGCGAGGCGTCCGTCTGCGGTGGCGGCCTTGTCGCGAGGCAGTTCTTTGTGGTCGAGGTCTCCGCCAATCATAACCGCGAACTCCGAACGCATGGGCAGCACGGAGCTGAGTGCGGCCTGCCTTACGCCGGGGATGGCGCGAAGCCGGTCGAGAAGGGGCAGATACATTGTGCGAACGAGATCGACCTGACTAGCCTGGCCGTTGTTAAGATTGACGGCGCCGTTCAAAATGACGCCGCCCGTGAGCACATTCTGTTCTGAGAAACCGAGCGGCACTTCGCGCAGAGCATTGATGGTGCGGAGGAACAGGCCCGCTCCCACAAGGAAGACGAGCGTGAGCGCAAGCTGCGCGACCACGAGCAGTTCACGCGTGCGAGACTGGCTGACCGACGCCGTGCTGTTGACACCGTGCAGCGACTCCTGCACTGTGCGGCTGGAAGCGCGAAGCGCCGGGATGACGCCGGTGATTGCGGCGGTGAGCAGTGCCAGAGCGGTCATGGCCACGGACACGCGCCAATCCACGTGGATGGTCGATGTCATGGGAAGGAGGCGATCGATCTCATGCCAAAGCAACTTGATGGTGCTCTGGCCCAGCAGCATGCCGGCGGCAGCGCCCAGTGCGCTTAGCAATAGGCTCTCGAGGATTGATTGTTGGAGCAGGCGGGCGCGGCTGGCACCGAGTGCTGAACGCACGGCCTGCTCGCGCTGGCGACCTACGGCCCGCACAAGCAGGAGGCTGGTGACGTTGAGGCAGGCAAGGGCCCAGATGCCCGCAACCACCGCATACAGAAGCAGGATGGGCTTGCGCACCTCATGGTTCATCGACTCCTGGTAGCCGGTCACTTTTACGTGCATAGGAAAATCCGGCTGACCGGCCACTTCTTTGGCGATGCGCGCCTGAGCGCGGGTAAGGATGTCGGCTAACTGCGCAGTCGTCATGCCGTCGGGCAGCCGCATGGCCGCCGAATTGATCGTGAAGTCGTTGCTCATGGACGCTCGCGCGGCGGGCGGAATCTCAGCGGGCGACCAAACCTGGGCTGCATCGCTAAACGGGAACGAGAATCCACGCGGCATGACGCCAACGATGGTGTACGCCTGTTCGCGGATGGTGAGGGCCTTGCCGAGGACGGAAGGATCGGCGTTGAACAAGCGCCGCCACACGGGGTCGCTGAGGATGATTTCGCGATTGTGGCCGGGCTGACTTTCTTCGGTGCGGAAGTCACGGCCGAGTACGGGCTGGACACCCAACATCGAAAAAAGGGCGGGATCGGTTTCGTGGCGTTCAATCTGGACGCGCCCGGCGGGACCGACGACGCTTGCATGGGCGCTTCCAAACGTCCCTGCCGCGCGGAGACCTGGACCAGCTGCATCACGCAGCTGCAGCAGGTTGGAATAACTCATCATCGAATCGAAGAAGCGTGCATCGTTGCTGGGTAGCTCGATCATGACGATGCGATCGGGCCGCGCGTAGGGCAGCGGGCGCAAAAAGATGCCATTGAGGACGGTGAAGACGGCGATGTTGGCGCCCAGGCCCAGTGCCAGTACGGCAACGGCCGAGGCGGTGAAGGCAGGCGATTTACGCAGCTGGCGCAAGGCGAAACGCAAGTCTTGCAGAATCGATTGCATCGTAGGTCTCCCTTCTCGCGCGGGTGTTCTATTCGTTGCGCAGAGCGTTCATTGGTTGCACCAAGGCGGCGCGGCGCGCGGGCAACGCCGCGGCGAGCACCACCATGACGGCGGTAAGAAAAACAGCGCCGCCGAGGGTGATTGGATCAAACGTAGTGACGCCATAGAGCTGGCTGCGGAAGAGCTGCGCCAGTCCGACTACAGACGGAAGAGCGACAATAACGGCGATGGCGGCGATGAACGCCATCTCGCGTACCACCAGCAGAACGACAGTGGAGCGCTGCGAACCAAGCGCGAGCCGAACCCCGATCTCCCGTGTTCGTTGTTGCGTCGAATAGGCGAGCACGCCATAGAGGCCGACAGCGGCAAGCAGCATAGCCAGGAACGAAAAGCCAATAGCGAGAAATGCAAGAGCCTGCTCGTCAGACGCGCTGCGGCTGATCTGCTGATCCATGGTGCGCAGGCCGTCGACAACCAGCGTGGAATCGAGTTGATGAATCACCTGGCGAATTGATCCCTCGATGGCTGCGGGAGCCTGCGCGGTTTGCACATACATCACGACGCCGGTGGGATGGTTCTGTTGCAGGAAGGGCATGTAGACCGTTGCGCCCGCAGGGGTACGCAGGTCGCTGTGCATGGAGTTGGCTACCACGCCGACGATCGTCACATCGTACTTGATGTTGTCGCCGGCGCCCTCCGCAAGAGCGCGGCCCAGCGCGTTCTGTGGCGTGCCAAAAAACCGCTTCGCGAAGACCTGGTTGACCACGGCCACGTTGGGTTGGCCCTTGACGTCCGCGACGGTAAATTCCCTGCCCACCAACATCGGCTGCCGCAAGGTGGCGAAATAGGCGGGTGTAATGCGCGGCTGCTCGAAGTTCATGTTCTCTTCTTCCGAAGCCTTATATCCCTGCACGGAAAAGTTGGAGGTGTTGTTGTTGCCGGCGAGTTCCGGATCGGTGGTCGCCGCGACGGAGGATACGCCAGGAATAGCGCGCAGTGCGTCGATTGAATTGGAAATGATCTGGGGAGTGCGGTCTTCGCCATAACCGGAACTCGTCGGGTCAAGGAAGAACGTGGCCAGGTCAGAAGTTTGAAAACCTACGTCCTGATGACGGAGATTGTTGAGCGTGCGCACAAACAGCCCTGCGCCACCAAGCAGCATGACGCTGAGGGCAATCTGCGCGCCCACCGCGAGTTTGCGAAAACGCTGCGAAGACTTGGAGGCGGTGCCTACGTTCTGCCGCAACGCGTTGGCCAGGTCGGGACGCAGGAAGTGGAACACTGGAGCAAAGCTGAACAGCAGGCTTGCCACAAGAGAAATAGCGAGCGTGAAGAAAAGAATGCGCGCATCGACGGTGGTTGAGTAAGGCTCGCTACCGGGGTCGGAGGAGGTCATGATGCGCACCAGCGTACGCGCCACGGCCGGCGCCAGCCCAAGGCCGGCCAGAGCGCCGCCAACGCCGAGAAGAGCACCTTCGACGAGCAACTGCGAGATGATGCGGCTACGCTTGGCGCCGAGCGCGTAGCGCATCGACATTTCGCGAACGCGGCCCATGGAGCGCAACAGCAGCAGCGTGGCCACGTTGATGGCGCAGAGGGTCACGAGAAGACCCGCCATGCTCATCAGGATGAGGAGCGGCTTTTGCAGATCGAGTCGGCTGGGATTGAAGCCTTTGGAGTCATCGACAACGGTGAAACGCGACTCGTCAATGAAGCGCCTGCGAAAGCGTTCCGACCGCGATTTGTAAAGCTCGAATTCCGCAGTGCGCAGCGCACGCCAGAGAGGTCCCATGGCAGCTTCAGCCTGGGAACGGGACACATCGGGTTTGAGCCGCGCCACAAGGGTCAGCCAGACCGACTGATGATTGTTCAAGTCGTCGCGCGGAGCCATCCACGGCATGGCGATCTCGACCATACTGATGGGAACGAAGACCGCGGGTTTGTAGCCGCCGATGGCCGAGTCAAAGTCCTCTGGGGCTACGCCGAGAATGGTAAACGTGTGCCCGTTAACAAGCACAGTCTGGCCGACGATATCCTGCGCTGCGCCGAAGCGGCGCTTCCAATAGTTGTAGCTGAGCACGAGAACGGGATTGGCGTTTTTCGCCGTATCGTCCTGCGGCGCGAGCAGCCGGCCCAGCGCGGGCCGCAGGCCGAGCACCTGAAAGTAGTTCCCCGTGACCACTTCCGCATCTTGCGCTTCCGACTGATTCCGCCACGAGATACCCACTTGCGACTTGTCGGCGCCGATCATCCCCGCGAAGACCTGGTTCTTATCTCGCAGATCCTTGTACATGGGATACGAGAAGTAGTTGTGATGATCCTTCGTGTCCCCGCCGAAGCTGCTCATGGAGCCGGAGAAGGCTCCGTTCCACTCGAAGCGCACCAACTCTTTCGGCTTTTCGACGGGCAGCATGCGCAGCAGCACCTGATCAAAGAGCGTGAAGACGGCGGCGTTGGCGCCAATGCCCAGGGCGAGCGTGACGATCACGGTGAGGGTAAAGGCCGGCGACTTGCGCAACTGGCGCAGTGCGTAGCGAATGTCCTGAAGCAGCGTGTTCATCGAGTTTGTCCTCCGTCGTCATCAAAAAGCGGACCGCATCGTTCGCGGCTGTTGGTTAATTCGTGCGCAAGGTTTCAATGGGGTCGAGCCGCGCGGCTTTGAACGCAGGAATCAGGCTGGCGAGCGAAGCGATCAGAAGCAGTCCCAAAGGCACGAGGGCGAAGACCCAGGGGTCATTGGGCTTGATCTGAAAGAGCATGCCGGCAAGGAAGTGGGTCAGCAGCGCAGAAGCTGCGAGGCCGATCGACAGGCCGATGCCCGAGAGAACCACGCCGCGTTTCAGGATGAGCCCAAGCACGTTCGAACGCTGTGCTCCAAGGGCGAGGCGCAGCCCGATCTCCGGCTTGCGCAACGCCACGATGTAATTCAACAAGGCATAAAGTCCGATGGCGGCAAGCAAAAGCGCGATGGCCGCAAAAGCGCTAAGGAGCACGGTCTGAAAGCGCTGTTGCGCGGTGGTGCGGGCAAGATCCTCTGTGTATGCGCGCACGCGGTACACGGGCAGGGCGCTATCTTCCTGGGTAACCGCGGCACGCACCGTCTGTTCATAGGCGGCCGGATTGCCGTTCACACGCAAGGCCACAGCCGGCGCGGTGATGGGCGCCTGTTCGATGGGGATGTAGTACTCCGGCTTGTCGGCCTCGGTAAGATTCGACCGCTTCACATTCCCAACCACGCCGATAATCTCGCGCATGGGCGGAGTATCGCCAATGCCCAGGCCGGAGCGCATGTGCTGGCCGATGGCATCGGTCGCGCCGAAGTATTTTTTCGCGAATGCCGCATTCACTATGACCACGGGCTGCCCTTGCCTGCTGTGCTCTTCGCTGCGGAACCAGCGGCCGCGCACCAGCGGGACTTGCAACGTCTCAAAGAATCGCGGCGCAACCACGCTGACGCGCTCACTGGGCTCATCACCCGCAGCCACAGGCTGACCCTGAATCGAAAAGCCGATGCGGATGTCGCCGCCGGTAAGCGGTAGTGGAAACGCAGCGGACGCCGATTGCACGCCCGGCAGCGCGCCCACGCGGGCGAGAATACGATTGAACAAGGCGATGCGCTGCTCATCGCTGTATCGCTTGTCAGGAGCGGAAACGCGGAAGGTCAGCATGTGCTGTGGCGCAAAACCGGGGTTCACCCGCAGCACGCGATCGAAGCTGCGCATGAGCAATCCCGCGCCGACAAGCAGGATGAGGCTCAACGCGGTTTCAGCGACGACCAGGGCGCCCTGCAGCAGATGCTGCCGCCGGGCTCCCGTCGCGCCGCGGCGGCTCTCGCTCAGCGCCAGTGCAGGATCGAGTTTCCACACGCGCCGCGCAGGAAGAACTCCAAAAAGAATTCCGGTGATGAACGCCGAAGAAAAAGCAAAGGCGAGCACGCTGCCGTTCATTGCGATTGATTGCGAACGGACGAGTGTAGCGGGCAGAAACCGCGGAATCACCTGTAAAACGAGAGCCGCGAGTCCCGTGCCCAGAACGCCCGCACTGAGCGAAAGAGCCAGTGCCTCCAACAGCATTTGGCGCAGAATGTTTCCCCGGCTCGCGCCCAGCGCCGTCCGCACTGAAAGCTCGCCGATGCGCGTGTTGACGCGGGTCAGAAACAGGCCTCCGGCATTGGCGCAGGCAATCAAAAGCAGCAGGCCGACTGCCGCAAAAAGAATGCGCAAAGGCTGGCGAACGTCACCAACCAGCACACTCATTTCAGACTCCACGCCAACTAAAGTCATGTTCTTGTCGTCATCGGGATAGCGCAAGGCGAGCCCTTGCTGGATTGTGCCCAGTTCGGCGCGAGCCTGCTCCAGGCTGATTCCGTCCCGCAACCGGGCAACGACGTCGAGCTGGTTGTAGCCGCGTTGCGTTGCGGAGGCATTCGCCCCTTCGGCATCGCGTGCCGAGGTGACCCACAACTCGGCATCGGGAATTGAGAGTGGGAATTGAAAGCCGCGCGGCATCACGCCGACAACGGAATAGTCTTCGTCGTCAAGACGAACCGACTTGCCCACCACATCGGCAGCGCCGCCAAACTGCCGGCGCCACAGCTCGCTGCTGAGAACTACGGAGCGATTCCCGGCTGTTTCTTCTTCGCGGCGAAAACCGCGGCCCAGCGCGGGTTGAACGCCGATGGTCGCAAAGAATTCGGAACTGACCATGATGCCGGTGATGCGCCGCGCCGCGCCCCCCGCCACACCCGCAAGCGTGAATCCGTTCGATTTGTAGGCTGCCATCGATTGAAAGCTTTTTGCCTGCGTGCGCCAGTCGAAGAAGTTCGGGTACGAGGTGTCGTTCACGCGCGTAACGCCGCCCGGCATGTTCTCGAGGCTTTCGAGTTCCACGAGTTGGCTGGAGTGCGGAAACGGAAGCGGCCGCAGAAGTACGACGTCGACGATGCTGTAGACAACGGTTGTCGCCGCGATGCCCAACGCCAGCGTGACGATCGCGGTCAGCGCGAAACCGGGTACGCGTCGCAATTGACGAAAGGTGCGGCCGACATTTTGGACAAGCGCGATCATGGCCTGGCTCCTCTATTCAGTGCGCAATGCCTGTATGGGATCGATGGAAGCAGCGCGACGAGCGGGCAGCCATGCCGCCACGGCGGCCGCGATCGCCAAAAAGGCAAGTGCGGCCACGATGGATGTGGCGTCGAGCGGGCGCACGCCGAACAGAACCGATGTTTCAAGGCGCGTGACAGCGAGAGACAAGACCGCGCCGAGGACTAAGCCAACAGTGGCCATGCTCAAGGTATCGCGCAAAACCAGCCACGCCGTTGCCTGCCGCGTTGCACCGAGAGCCATCCGAATGCCGATTTCGCGTTTGCGCTCGGTAACGCGAAATGCGAGAAAGCCGTAGAGGCCGACCACGGTGAGCAGCAGCCCAATGAGGCCCAGCACGGTGACCAGTTCGGCCATCATCTGATAATTGCCTGCCGAGTAGCGGATCAGCTCGGGCTGCGATGTGACCATCATGGGATCGAGCAGCGGGTTGATACGGACGAGTGCCTGGCGAACGTCTTGCGCCATTGACATTGCGTTTGGCCGCGTGGCAAGCACGAAGGTAAGCTCGCCCATATTCTGAATGTGCGCCTGATATTGAGCGAACGGCATGTGGATATAGGGCTCGGGCAACTCGCCGATCTGGTTGATGGGTGCGTCTTCAGTAACGCCAGCGACGCGCGCGTCCACACGGCCTTCGGCGAGATGCACGACCTGACCGAGCGGGTCCTGGCCCGGCCAGTATTTCTGGGCCATGGTTTGATTGACGAGAACAATGACGGGCGCATTCGCGGTGTCAGCATCAATGATGCCGCGTCCACGCACGACGCGTGTTCCGGTGACCTGAAGAAAGTCCGGGCTGACGGCGTTGAATTTTATCTCGACCGGCTGGCGCAGCTCGGGGTGCGTGGGAAAGAGCGCCTTGACGGCAATGCCGCCTTCAGAGGGCATCAGCGGCGAGCGAATGCCGTACGCGACCTTCTGCACGCCGGGAAGAGCGCGCAAGTTGTCGCGCACAGTCGTACGCAGTGGCTCGTCGGGGTCCTGCGTAAAAGCTACAAGCACCTGCTCGCGCGTCAGGCCGATGGGCCGCGTGCGCGTGTTGAGGAAACTGCGCACGAGCGCGCCGGTTGAAACCAGCAACGCGAAAGAAATGCCGATCTGCAGCCAGACGGCGGTGCGGCGGCCAATGGAATTGCGCGCGGTGACGCGTGAGGCCTGAGCCTGGCGGAGCGAGGGCAGCAGTTCGGTGCGCGCGGCTTGCATGAGAGGAACAAGCGCGAGCAGCAACATGGTTGCCAAAGCGAGACCGCCGGCCAGCACAAAAACGCGCCAATCGATCTGGAACCGCGTGGCGGCCCCCATGGACACCAGCATGGCGGGTTCAGAGACGAGGAGTCGCGGAAGAATTGCCGCAATAGCCGTGGCGAAAGCGAGACCCGCGGCCCAGCCTAGCACGCAGAGCACACAGTTCTCAATGAGAAGCTGGCGAGCAATGGAGCGGCGTGTGGCTCCCAGCGAAAGGCGCATGGCAACTTCCGGTGCCCGGCCCAGTGCGCGCGCCATCAGCAGATGTGCGACGTTGACCGTCGCGAGCAACACGACGCCGCCCACAATGGCGAGCAGGACCATGCCGGTGGTTCCGGCATTGTTCATGCGGTAGCGAAAGTCTGTGACAGCGCGTGCACCGCGATCGTGATTGTCGGCAGGATCGGCCGCCTGCAGGGACGCAGCAATCGCGGCCACCTGTTCGTTTGCCTGCGTGGCGGTTGCGCCCGGCGCGAGGCGGCCAATGAGATTGAACCAGCGGAATTGTTTCGAGGTGAGTTCGGACGCGTTGCGTAGCGCAGCCCAGCTTTCAGCAGGAATCCAAAGATCGCGATCGCTATTGACATCGATATCGCGAAACTCCGGCGGAAGAATGCCCCAGACGTCGACCTGGTTAACGACCTTCTCTCCGCGGCGCAACGGAATGGCGCGGCCCACGATGGACGGATCTCCGCCAAAGGTGCGCTGCCAGCAGCGATAGCTCAACAGAAGACCGGGATGCACGCGGAGCGTCTCGGCATCGGCCGGCGTAAAGACGCGGCCCATGAACGGGTGCACGTCAAGCACACTGAAGAAGTTCGAGGACACGACGTTGTTTAACAGCAATGTCGATGTGCCGTCGGGGCGCGCAAGCAGGGAGCCGCGTCCTCCCGCAGCGACGAGGCCCGCTGACGCTCCTTGAAACGCCGAGGTGCGTTGAGACATGGTTTGGAATTCGGGGTAGCTGAAGGGACCTTGCTGATCCTGCGCAGTGGTGGAGAAGACGCGAACGAGCTGCCCACTGTGCGGCACCGGAATGGGATGCAGCCATAGCCCGTCCATGAGGCAGAAGATGGCCGAGCTCGCGCCGAGGCCGATGGCCAGCGTCGCCACCGCGGTGACAGCAAATCCAGGCGAACGCCGAAGCTGACGAAGTGCGTAGCGAAGATCATTCAAAAGGTTGTTCATTCCGCTCCTCCTTATCAGAGCGTTCTGGTTGCATTGCTATTCGGTGCGTAATGCCTGCATGGGTTCAATGGAAGCGGCGCGGCGCGCGGGAATGAAGCCCGCGGCAGCCGCACAGAGCAGAAGCATAAGCGGCGCTCCCGCGAGTGCCTTCCAGTCATAGGAGCCCACACCGTAGAGCAGGCTCTTCATCAGATAACCGGCATAAAGTGAGGCGGGAATACCAAACAAAAGTCCGATCAGCACCTGCCATAGAACTCCGTGCATCACCAGGCCCACGACGCTTCCGCGCGATGCACCGAGTGCCATGCGAATGCCGATTTCGCTGGTGCGGCGCGCCACGAAGTACGACATGACGCCGTAGAGCCCAACCGAAGCAAGAACAAGCGAGAGAATTCCGAAGAGGCTGCAGAGTTGGGCGACGAGGCGGTCCTGGTTGAAGTTGCCCGCTACCTGATCGCCAAAGGTGCGCAGATCCAGGACGGTGAGATTGGGATCGACGGCAGCGAGATTCTGGCGGATCAGGGTATCGGCATTCTCCTGTGGCCGGTTAAATGCGAGGATCATCGCATTCATGAACATCGACTGGACTTCTGTCGAAGTCATCATCGGCTCGGTATAGCCGGGGAACTGCTGCGTGAGCGGACGAAGATAGACAGGGCGAACGTCTTCGCGTGGATTGTTCAGCTTGAAATCGGCAAAGACACCGACGATCTCCCAGCTGGCGGAGTATTTGGGAAGATCGATGCCGAAGTGCTGTCCGATGGGATCCTGGTTTGGGAAGAACCGCTTGACGAACGCCTGGTTCACAAGCACGACCTGCGGCGATCCGGGTGTGTCCTGGTCGGTAAAATTGCGGCCGCGCACAATGGGCACGCCAATGGACTCGAGAAAGTGGGTGCTGATGCGATCCCAGGACGAGCCGCAATGATCGCCAGGGCGGGGTGCGGGATGACCCTGCGGAATAACGCACTCGCCCCAGTTGTCGCCTTCGAGCGGGCTGTACATGGCGAGGCTGACGTTGGTTACGCCGGGCAACGACGAGAATCGGTCTTCAATTTGCCGATAGAGCGCGGGCAGTCTCTCGATGGTGTATCCCGCGCCCGCCGGATCGAAGTGCAAAACGTAACGATTCGTGGTCGTGACGCCGAAGTTTTGATGCTCAAGGTTGATGAGCGTCTGCGTCATGAGAATGGCACCAGCTAAAAGCACGAGGGAGAGAGCCGCCTGAAAAATGACAAGAGCTTTTTGCGGCAACGAGGAACGGTCGCGGGTGGAGCGGTTGGCGCCGCGCAGCGCTTCGGCCGGTTGCGCGTGAGAGGCCATCCAGGCGGGCGCGGTGCCGAAGAGTACGCCGGTTATGAGCGAAACGAGAAATGCAAATCCGAGAATAGCCGGCGACGGGCTGGCGTCGATGGGCATGCTGTGCGCATCGGGAAATGCAAGCGCGAGGATGGTGTGCGATCCGAGGTATGCAACAGCGAGGCCAAACAGGCCGCCTATGCAACTGAGGAGCACGCTCTCTGTGAGCACCTGGCGCGTGACGCGGCCGCGTCCGGCGCCGAGCGCCATACGCAGGGAAATGTCGCCGCGCCGTGCGGTTGAACGCGCCAGCAGCAGGTTGGCGATATTCGCGCAGGCGATGAGCAAGACGACCGAGGAAAGGATCATCAGCATCTTGAGTCCCTTGCCTGTCTCCTGCTGAAGACTCTGGATGCCTCCGCCGCCCTTTGTTAAAACGACATGCATTTTGGGAATGATGTTGTTTCCGCCATTGGCGGTGAGCACGGGGCGCGTATAAAGCCACTGGCGCAGCGACGTGGTGATCTTCGCCTGCAACGCGGGGATTGAAGTTCCAGGCCGGACGCGACCCAGCAGATACAGCCAATGCGACTCCTGGTGATGCAGAATGGAGCCATCGCCGCGAATGTAGGGCTCGGTCTGCACAGGCATATAAACTTCAGGCGGATTGTCGGAGACGCGATCGCCGAAGAAGCCCGGCGGCGTAATACCGATAACCGTGAAGGGGCGAGCCTGGATGTAAAGCGTGGACCCGACGATGGTGGGGTCGCCGGCATATTCGCTCTGCCAGGTCTTATAGCTCAGCACGGCAGTGGGCGCGGCAGAAGGGGTGTCGTCGTTGTCAAAGAAAACACGGCCGGAGTAGGCGTTGATGCCGAGCGTAGAAAAATAATTGCCCGAGACAAACTCCCCATGAACGGCCTTCGGCAAGGCGTTGCCGCGGCGCATGCTCCACGTCCATTGACCCGCCTGGACGGCAGCAAGCTGCTCGAACTCCGGGGTAGCGGCGCGCAGATGGTCCGCTAGATCAGTGGAGAAGATGGTGAAGTCGCCGGTCTCGCTGGCGTCGCCGGGAAACCCGCCCTCGACACAGCAGTCGTCGTTATCACCAATGCGATAAAGCGTGGAGGGATCGGTGACGGGGAGAGAGCGCAGCAGGATTCCATGCACGAGCGTGAAGATGGCAGTATTGGCGCCGATGCCGAGGGCCAGCGTGA
>Ga0302140_10004101_pt1 | contig 18532 bp, 12 predicted proteins | sample I_Bog_E1_1_FD_202095 | JGI IMG/M metagenome (GOLD analysis project Ga0302140, IMG submission 202095) | Peat permafrost microbial communities from Stordalen Mire near Abisko, Sweden - I_Bog_E1_1 | ecosystem: Environmental > Terrestrial > Soil > Wetlands > Peat | place: Sweden: Abisko, Stordalen... | reverse complement strand
AGCAGACACCGCAACGCATAGCTCGGAACCCGCCAACCTGTTCCACAAAAGTCAGGGTTTGCAGATCTATGTCCTGTCAGATCAACGTCCGTCCAAGACGATTCAGGCTATCTTGGACAGCAGTGATAATTTCCTAAAATGCTCTAAATCCAGGGTTCTCCAGCCCTCGCGTCTTTTATGGCGAAATCTGGCTGGTAATATCAACCCTTCAGGCGGTTAACAGTTACATTTCCTGTTAACTGCCAATCCCAGCGTATGCTGACTATTATTCCGCAACAGCAAATCAAAGAGGAGTGCACGAATGTCCATCAGGAATTTGCAATGCTATCTATTGCCTGTTATCTTTCTTCTCGCTTGCCTTTCGCCAGCGATCTTTGCAGTCACACCGGACGTTAAAATCGCCCCCGCACCGCTTGCCTCTGGCGCTTACTTGGGTTTGAAGCTGCCGGGCGAAACGCCGGTGATCTTTGCTCCGGGCATTATCTCCATTCCGGGTCGCAACACCGGTCATCTGGCCTTTTCTCCCGATGGTTTGGAATGTTATTTCACGGTCTTTGATTTCGATTCGAAGAAGGGCTACAACAACAGCCGGATGCTCTTCACACGCTTTCAAAACGGCGCATGGACGCCCCAGGCCCCCGTGCCCTTCGTCAGCGGCAAGGAAAACTTTGAACCTCTCTTTTCCCGTGACGGTAACCGGTTGTACTTTGGCGTGAGAAATTCACCCACAGATACGGATTTCTGGACGGTTCATCGCGCCTCGCGCAATGAGGAATGGAAAGATCCGCAGCCGCTTCCTGCGCCGTTCAACTCGCCCAAGGAGGAGTGGAATCTGGCGCAGGTGGCCGATGGAACCTTTTACTTTGTCTCCGGGCGCGAGGGCGGACATGGCGGCTTGGACATCTATCGTACGGTGCAGAAGCCGGGTGAGCCTCTGCGGGCGGAAAATCTTGGTCTGCCGGTCAACTCCCAATTTGACGACGGCGATCCCGGAATCTCGCCTGATGGCAAGACGCTGGTCTTCTACTCCGTGCCCAATCGCCCCGGCGTGACGAACGGATCCGATCTCTTCATTTGCTTTGAAAACGGGCATGGCGGCTGGACTGAGCCGGTCAACATGGGCGAGGGTTTCAGTACTTCCGGCGATGAATTTGCCGCGACTTTTTCGCAGGATGGCCGGGTGCTCTTCTTTGTGCGCTTCGATGGAAAGCATGGCGACATTTACTGGGTTTCCACCAAGGCGCTGGAACGTTTTCGGAAGTTACCACATTGAAAACCGGAAATAATACGTCTCAGTCCCCCACCGGCATTTCCGACCCGCTGCGCATGAAGTGTAGCGCCGACCTCCCGGTCCACGCTTGTTCCTTTCTAGCCTTTGCGCAACTGCTTGGCCGTCTGCATCGGCACCACCTGCACCGTGGCGTCGCGTACCTCATTGAGGAAGCGGTTGATCACCGAGCCGTGCAGTAACAGATCCCAGCGGGAGCGGGCCGTCTGCCCAAAGACCACGTGCGAAATGCTCTCCTGTTGCGCGTAGCGGACCAGCGCGTCGGAGACGTTCTTGTCGCTCAGCGTGATCACCTGCGCGCCCAGATCGCGGGCCATGCGCTGATACTCCTCCAGCCGGTGGTAGGCCTCTGGATCGCCGTGGCCTTTGTCCTCGTCGGGGCGAGTGACGTAGACCGCGCACCAGTTGCTCGCCAACCGTCCGGCCACGCGCGCGCCAATGCGCAACAGGCGCTCCGTTCCCGGCCGCGTGCTCAGGCAGACCATAACCTTCTCCGGAATTGGCGCCTGCTCGAGGCCCTGGTTGCGCCGGTACTGCGAGGCCTGATTGCCCACCTGCTCGGCGGTGGTGCGCAGCGAGATCTCGCGCAGCATATTCAGGTTGCCCTTGCGGAAGAAGTTGGCCAGTGACTGCTCGACCTTATCCGGCGCGTAGATCTTGCCCTGACGCAGGCGGCTGCGCAGCTCGTCCACCGTCACGTCCACGTTGACCACTTCGTTGGCGCGCTTCAAAAAGCTGTCTGGGACGGTCTCGCGGATGACCACATTGGCGGAGCGGTTGACGGCGTCGTTCAGCGTCTCCATGTGCTGGATATTCACTGCGGTCATCACGTTGATGCCCGCGTCCAGCAACTCCAGCACGTCTTCGTAGCGCTTGCGGTTCTTGCTGCCGGGAACGTTAGTGTGGGCCAGCTCATCCACCACAACGGTGTGTGGTCGCCGAAAGAGGATGGAGTCCACATCCATCTCCTTCAGCGTGACGCCTTTGTAGGGAATCTCGCGCTGCGGAATGATCTCCAGATCGCGGATGCGCGCCTCGGTATCCTTGCGCCCATGCGTCTCCACCAGCCCAACGACCACATCGATGCCCTGCTGATGCTTCATCATATAGGCATCGTTGAGCATGTGGTAGGTCTTGCCCACCCCTGGCGCGGCACCAATATAGACGCGCAGTTTGGCGGCTTCGGCTTTGCGGTCCAGTACGATCTCTGCCATCAGCCCACCTCCACGGGGTGACGGAGTTCCTCAACAGCCGCCACGGGGATGGTAAAGCGGAAGGTGGTTCCATGGCCCAGGCGGCTCTCGACGGAGATCTGCCCGCCCAACTGCTCCACCAGGCGGCGTCCCAGCGCCAGACCCAGGCCGGAGCCTTTTTCGCTGAAGGAGCTGAAGCGGTCGAAGATGGTGCCCAGCCGTTCGGCCTCGATGCCGCGGCCAGTGTCGCGCACTGTGAACTGCACAAACTCCTTGACCTCGGTAGCGGCCAGCAGAATTTCGCCGTCGGGCGGCGTGTAGCGAATCGCATTCGAGAGCAGATTGTCCAGCGTCGAACGCAGCGCCCGCCGGTCGGCCAGCACAAAAGAAAGATCGGCGTATGCCTGCACATCGACCCGGACGTGCTTCTCGACGGCCGCGTCAATATAGCGGTCGCGCACCTCGTTCAGCGCCTGCGACGGACGTACGCGCTCCAGCTTGAACTCGCGTCGGCCCGCGTCCAGCTCAGCCACTTCGATCAGGTCGCTCATCAGGTCGTCCAGCTTTTCGCTCTCGCTGCTGGCCTCGGCCGCCAGTTCCGCCTGCAAGGGGAGCAGCGGTCCGCCAAAGCCCTGTGTGAGCGCGTACAGCCCGCGACGCATCATCAGCAGCGGATCGCGCAGCTTGCGGCTGGCCACGCTGATGAACTGTGTCTTGAAGCGGTCCGAATCCTGCAAGCTGGTCACGTCTTCCAGCGTGGTCACGGTGCCCAGCAGCCGCCCCTCGGAGTCGCGCATGGGCGTGGTGCGCAGGCGGTAGCTGCGCTCCAGCTTGCCAATGCGCATCGGCAGCAGCGTCGCATCGTCCTCGGTGGCCACGGCTTTCTGCATGGCGACCGCATCGCGGATGGCGCTCAGAATCTTGTCGCCGCCGGGTGCCTTGGCCAGCGCCATGCGGTCCGTGGCGGCTTCGCCCAGCAGCTCGGTTGCCGCCGGGTTCACCTTCAGCAGATGCCCCTTGCCGTCGGTCACAATGATCGGCTCAAAGATCGATTGCAGCACCGCGTCAGAGAGCTGGAACTCCATCTGGCGTCGCCCTGCCTCCGAATCGCGCAACTCACGCAGCCGCACCGCAATGCGGTTCAACTCGCTGGCAATCACGCCCAGGCTGTCGCGACTGCTCCACTCCACGCGGTGCTCCAGATTGCCCTGGGCAATCCGCCGCGTATCGCGCGCCAGCAGATGAATCGGTCGCAGCACAAAAAATACCGTTTCAGCCAGGATCACCGCGGCGACTGCCACCAGCGCCCACGCAAGATGCAACTGCCCCGCCGCCGCCAGCGCGTGGCGCGCAGCGATCACCAGCCCTGCCATGACGCAGAGAACGAGCGTGCAGCCGAGAATCAGTCGCTGGCTAAGGTTCAGCATGAACCGGTCTCCAGGCCGGAAAAGGATGATCTACCCATTCTCATGGAAACAGCCCCTGTTGTGCAAAAGGCGATAAGCGGAAAGCCAGGATGGGGGATAAAGAATGGAAATGCCGGGATTGACAGAGCGCGCTTCCAGTTCTACGCTTTGATTATGCAGGTTGAACTCACGCCAGAACAAAACTCGTTCGTTAGCCTGGGAATCCAGGAAGGACGCTTCATTGACTCTGATGAGGCCGTGAGGCAGGCGCTCGCTTTGTGGGAAAAGCGGGAACGCGTACGCATTGAATTATTGGCTTCGCTTGACTTGGCCGAGCAATCTCTTGAGCTTGGCGAGGGGGAAACCTACACCAGCGACACTCTGCACAATCTGGTCGATTCCGTCCAAAAGCGCGGAATGGCTCGACTTGCCGGTCAATGATGCGCATCCGATTAGCGCCGCAGGCCAGAGCGGATCTCGATGCAATCTGACTGTTTATCGCAAGAGAAAGTGGAAGCTACGCACTGGCAACCCGAATCGTTGAGTCAATTGCAGACAAGTTCGGCCTCTTCGCCAAATTCCCTTACATCGGCAAGGAGTTTGATTCAGACCGGCGTTCTGATCTCCGCTCATTTCCAGTCAACAACTACATGATTTTCTATCGCGTGAAGGCGGGAGAGATCAGAATCCTGCGCATCATTCATTCCAGCCGTGATGCTCGAATGGCTTTTGGCGAGGAATGACCAAAATAGGATTCGAATCGCCGAATGAGCATCTGCATCTTTTGCCCCTTACCCCTTATCACCTCTTTTACAGAATTTTACAGACCGTCAGCCTCCCATCATGCCAGCGGCAATCCAGCCCCACCGGCGCGGGATCGCTCACCACCACCCAGTCCACGCCAAACTCCGCCTTCAGCCGCTCAAAATCCGCAAGCTGAAAACTCTTCCAGCCCTCACGCGCCTTCACCTCGCGCGCCCAAACAGGGGCCAGCTCCGGAACCTGCACCACCACCGCCGGGTCTTTGATGTTGTCGGCCATCATGCTCCGCTCGGCCAGCGCGCGGAAGCTGTGATAATCCTCTCCCGGCGCGGCCATGTACTCCGGATCAATAGCAAAATAAGCGCTCTCCGGCGTATTCTGCCTGACCCATTCAAAGGCCTGTAGCCACGGGTTGGCCGCCGCCCGCCCGGGCAGTTCCAGATGGTAGCTGTTGTCAAAGAGCATCCACTGCGAGAGAAACATTCCGCCGTTGATTGCCGTGAGATATACCGCCCAGCGCCAGACGCAAGCCTTCAGCAGATACCGGCCCAGTAGGCAACCGCCCATCAGCGTCAGAAAGAAGTACACCAGGTGCAGAAAGCGCATCGGCTGAAAGGGCACCACTCGAATCAGCGACGGAATGGCCAGCAGCACCATCGCCAGCGCCAGTTGGAAGACGCCGTAGGCGGTAACAGCCAGCGCAAAGCGGGCCAGCAGCCCCTCACTCTGCCGCCGCGCCAGCCGGCTCAGCAGCCAGAAAAGAACCAGCGGCGCAATCGCTCCCAGCCACTCATACCAGGCCCAGCGGTAGATGCTCAAAGAGTTGTGCATTCCCACTGCCTGCCGCCAGTGGGGATTGGGAGGCTCGAAGACCCAGCCCAGCGGAACCAAGGCCGCCGCCATCGCACTGCCTCCGCGCCTCAACAGCTGGGTGCCCCATCCATCGGACGTACTTGTTTTTGTCCGATGGGTGGGATACCACGAACCCAGGATTCCCCACCACCGCTTGTCATCCTGAGCGAAGCGCAGCGAAGTCGAAGGACCTGCGTCTTGCTCCTTTGTCGCTAGGGTGGGATTCATCACAGCGCCGTCTTCCTTCCCAATCCACACAATCCACAACGCCATCGCTAGAAAGAAGCAAAACGAAATCCCCAGCGCAGCCATGATCGGATGCAGCACAAAAGCCAGCACCAGCAGCAACGCCGCCTGCCCCTTGCGCCGGGCCAGAACGCGCTCGACGGCCAGCAGAATAAAGGCCGTAGCCATGGTTCGCGGGTGCAGATGCTGATCCACCAAGTAGAGATCGGTCCCCGCCACAGGCAGCGTCAGCATCGCCGCCACCATCGCCACCCCGGCCCACTGCGCCCGCGCTTCGGGAAAGAGCCTGCGCGCAATCCGCCAGCAGCCGTAGAGGATCAGCGCAATCGAGGCCACCTGCCAAAGCAACTCCACCCAAGCCAGCGGAATCTGCGTCCAGTGCACAAATCCGGCCATCCAGTTGTCGAAGACGGTGGCCTGCAATTGAAAGCGAAAGAAATCGGCATCATGCGAATAGAGCGTCGGATGCAGGCGCATTTTAATCGCGGATAAATAAATGCCGTCGTCCTCGAAGCCTGGATGGTAGCCCATCACGGCCACGGCCAGCATCGTAAAAACCATGGTCAGTAAAAAATTGACCGAAAAGTTGCGCTTCAACCGGTTCTACCCCGTATACTCAAGCTCGATATGTCACTCGGTTCAGCTCCATCCTACACGCCCGCCGATACCCCGGCAAAGCACTCTCCGTCCGCCTCAGCTTCAACGGTTGAAGCCGCTCAGCAGCGGCTTGCTCTGATCATTCCCACCCTGCGCGAGGCCAAAAACCTGCCCGGCCTGCTCCGCAAAATCCGCGTCGTGCTCGATCCCGTGGGGATCGCCTACGAGATCATCGTCGTCGATGACGACAGCCGCGACGGCACCGAGGAGATCGTCACCGCCCTCGGCCACGAAGATCCGCGCGTGCGCCTGATCGTGCGCAAAGGCGAGCGCGGCCTCTCCGGCGCGGTCCTCAAAGGCTGGCAAAGCACCGATGCGCCGATCCTGGGCGTGATGGACGCCGACCTCCAGCATCCGCCCGAACTGCTGCCCGCCCTCGTCGCCGCCATCCTCGAAGGTAACGATCTGGCCATCGGCAGCCGCTACACCGCTGGCGGCCAGGTGGGCAAATGGAACCCCATCCGCAAGGGTCTCTCCACCGTCGCCGTCTGGGCCACATGGCCGATCCAGCGCCCCGGCGTCCGCGCTCACGACCCCATGACCGGCTACTTCATGCTCCGCCGCGCGTGCATCGACGGCATCGAATTTCAGCCCACCGGCTTCAAGCTGCTGCTGGAGATTCTGGTCCGCGCCCGCCTCAGCAAGGTCAAAGAGGTGCCGCTGGCCTTTGGCAGCCGCGCGGAAGGTGCCAGCAAAGCCAACTTCAAAGTCGGCTGGGATTACGCCAAGCTGCTGCTCCGGCTCTATGCGGGCCGCTTTGGCTTTGGCCGCCGGGGCTGACCCTGGATGGAAGCCGAATCGAATCCGCGCAAACCGGCCCGCCTCGGCCTCAATCTGCGCTCCCTCCTGCTGGCCTTCTGCGCCGCCGTTCTCGTCTGGACTGCGGCCATGCCCTTCCGCCGCGCCTTCCTCTTTGCCGAGTTCGATTACAACGAGGGATGGAACCTCTACAACGCGCAAAAAGCCGCCCTCCATCAGCCGCTTTATCCCGCCACCTACGCCTGGACGGCCGTCAATTATCCCGCGCTCTCCTTTCATCTGATCGCATTTCTACGCCGCTTCACCCACGAATATCTCTTTACGGCGCGCATTCTCTCGCTCACTGGCCTCTGCCTCGCCGCCTTCTTCGCCGGGGCAATCATCCACCGCACAACGCACTCCCGCAGCGCCGCGTGGCTCACTGGCCTTTTTCTGATCGCCTGGTTCTGCGCTGCCGCAGACGCCTACGTGGGAACCGACGATCCGCAGATCCTCGCCCAGGCCTTCTTCATGGCCGGACTCTACGTCTATCTGCGCGGCCACCGGCAAGGCTGGGCGCTCGATGCCTCCGCGCTGCTCTTTGTCGTCGGCGGCAACATCAAGCACAATCTGATCGAATTTCCCATCGCGGTCTTCCTTGATCTGCTCATCACCGCGCCACGCCGCGCTCTTCGCTTTGCCGCCACAGGCGCGCTGCTGGCGGGGATCTCCATATTTTTGACGAGCCAAATCGACGGTGCGGCCTACGTCTCCAGTATGCTTGCCCCGCGCGCCTACTCCTTCATGGACGGCGTCACCACCATGCTGCTACTGCCCACCTATTCGCCGCTCCCAGTGCTGGTGGCTCTGGCGGCGGCTTGGCTCTGCTGGCGAAATCCTGAGCGCCGTGTACTGGCTCTGCTGCTCGGTTGCGCCCTCGTCGTCAACACCGTCTTCAGCGGCGGCAGCGGCGTGGATATCAATGGCTCCTTCGGCTCCATGCTGGCGATAGTCCTGCTCTGCGGCGTCTTCAGCACCTGGGTGCCCCCGGTCTCGAATTTGAGACCGGGGAATCCACGCCGCCTCAGCAATTGGGTGCCCCAGGTCTCGTTTTTGAGACCTGGGATTCCACGAACCATAACCGGCCTTCGGTCACCCGTAACGGTCTTTTCGATCCTATTCCTGGGATTGGCCGTGCCGATGATCCACTCCGGCAATGCGCGGACGGATGAGGCATTCCAGGCCAATCGCGAAACGGCGCAGCGCTTCTCAGCGGAAGTTGCCTACCTGCGCCAGCAACCCGGCCCCGCCCTCTGCGAAAGTATGTTGCGCTGCGCCTATGCTGGCAAGCCCTACATCTACGATCCCTTCAACGCCACGCGCTTCATCGGCCAGGGCAAACTGGACGCCAATGTAATCGTCGATCAGATCAAGAATCACCGCTACGGTGCCATCCAGATGTACAACAGCGCGGACCAGAAGCTCGCCGACCCGGAGCCGCAGATGAGCTTCACCATCCCCATCCTGCAGGCAATCAACCAGTACTACCGTCCCGCCCTGGAAAACGAAGACGGCACCATCTATCTGCCTCGGCAATATTGATCCAGTATGAAAGGTCTGTAATTAAAATACTCTGTCATCCTGAGCGGAGCGTAGCGGAGTCGAAGGACCTGTGGTTGCTTTTCGAAGGCAATGTTGGGATGCAATCGTGCTGGTTCAACGAGCTTACAGCGCCGGCAACAGCGTTCGCAGCAGCAAAAATCCGCCCACACCTGCAAAAAACACCAGCGCCATGCGAATCCCCGGCTCACGATTGACCTCCGGCACCAGATCCGTCGCCGCCACATATAACGCCACGCCCGCCGAAACCGGCAACCCATACGGTAGCCAACTCGGCACCAACTGAATCACCAGCACCCCGGCCAGCGTCGCGCCAGCCAACAGCACTGCAGAGTACAGAGCCTCCGTGCGCGAGCGTCCGCTGGCCAGCATCACCGAGGCCATCGTGAAGCCCTCCGGTGCCTTGTGCAGCAGAATCGCCAAGAAAATCAGCCAGCCCAGCCAACCCGAAACCAGAAAGCCCGAGCCGATGGCCACGCCGTCAAAGAGCGCGTGCAGGCTCAGCCCGGCCAATACAGAATTGCCGGTATGGTGCGAGACGAACTCGCCGTGGTGTGTCTCCTCGCCAAAGTGGAAGTGCGCGTTGATGGTGTGCTCCAGCAGATGCACAAAGCAGTACCCGGCCATAATCATCACCGGGCCCAGCGACGGACTCAGCTTCAGCCCTTCGGGCACCATCTCCAGCACCGCCGTAGCCATCAAAAAGCCTGCGCCCAGCGCGACAAAGTAGCGCAGATAGCGCTCTACCCCCCGCGCCCGCACCAGCACAAATCCGCCCGCCACATCGGCCAGCGCGGCAATCGTTCCGAGAATCAGAGAAAGCTTCAGCATTGGCCCTTACCCGCTATGCCGGATGTGCATCACGTCGCCATCCTGCACCACGTACTCTTTGCCTTCCAGCCGCAGAATCCCCTTGCTGCGCGCGGCGGCCTCGGAGCCTGCATCCAGCAGTGCATCCCAGCGAATCGTCTCGGCGCGGATGAAGTGGTGCTCCAGGTCGGAGTGAATTGCCCCCGCCCCTTGCGGCGCTTTCGAGCCGGCGGGAATCGTCCAGGCGCGGCACTCGTCCTCTCCGGCGGTGAAGAAGCTGATCAGCCCTTGCAACTCGTAGCTCTTGCGGATCAGCCGCACCAGGCCGCTCTCATGTAGCCCGTAGCCCTCCAGGAACTCCGCCGCCTCTTCGTCGTCCATCTCCGCCAGCTCGGCCTCTACCTTGCCGCAGATGGCCGTCGCGCCCGCGTTGGGCCGCTGCGCCACATCGTCCAGCTTGAAGCGGCTCACCGCGGCCTCCAGATCGTCGCCCAAGGTCATGCTCTCGCCGATATTCAGCGCGTAGAGAATCGGCTTCTGCGACAAGAACATGAAGCCCTTGATGAGCTTCCGCTCCTCGGTCGTCATCTCCAACTCGCGCAGCGGAATCTCCTGCTCCAGCGCCTCTTTCGAGCGCAAAAGCAGCGCCTGTTCATGCTCCAATTCGCTGGTGCGGCCTTTTTTCAGGTCTTTTTCCAGCCGCTCCAGCCGCTTTTCCACCTGCGTCAAATCGCTGATCATCAGGTCGAACTCGACGCTCTTGATGTCGCGCATGGGATCAATCGGCCCCACGTGGGCAATCGAATCCTCTTCAAACGCGCGCAGCACGTGAATCAGCGCGTCCACATTGCGCAGGCTGGTGAGGAAGGCCGTCTCTTTCAGCGCCTCCTGCCCAATCGCTGCTACGTCCACAAACTCGACCGACGCATAGGTTGTCTTCTTGGGTGAATAAAGTTCAGCCAGCTTGTCCAGCCGCTCGTCCGGCACGCGCGCCACGCCAATATGCTCCTGGCGGCTGAAGCTCCGCTCATCGAGCTTGGCTTTGGTCAGAATCTTGAACAACGATGTTTTGCCCACCTGCGGCAGGCCAATAATGCCAGTCTTCATCTCTTGATGATACAGGGACTAGGGACTGAGGGACCAGGGACTGAGGGACCAGGGACCAAGGGACCAGGGACTGAGGGACCAAGGGACCAAGGGACTGAGGGACCAGGGACCAAGGGACCAAGGGACTAAGGGACTGAGGGACCAAGGGACTGAGGGAGCAGGGAATAGGGAAGAAGGACTGAAGGCTGAGAACGGGGAACAGAAAACTCTGTCCCAACCAATCAAGCTGGGTGCCCCATCCATTTCGCGTTCTATGCGAAATGGGTGGGAAACCACGAGCCCAAACCGGCAACCAGTCCCTCAGTCCCTTGGTCCCTGGTCCCTACCTCTTCAACGCCCTCTTCAACACCGTCTCCAGCGCGGCCTTTGTCTCCGCGTACTCGGCCTCCGCAAGTGTACCGGCAATCTTCTCACTCTCCAGCGCAAACAGCTCTTCCTTCAGCGCATTCAGCAGCGCCGTGCTTTTGTCCGCTGGAGCAGCAAAGCTCTGCCCCGCGCCAGCATTCACCGCCGTGCCCGGCACAGGCTTGCGCAGCAGGAATCCCGCTGCAATCACCATCAGCAGCGCCAGCCCGCCCAGAATCCACCACGTGTATTTTCCCTCAATCGGATTAGAGCCGTTGACCGGCGGTCCAATCCCGCCGCCCGGTTGCGTGCCCACTTGTGAACCCTGACCACTTGCATCAGAAGCATCGCCGCCCATCCCGGAACCCGCCTGTTGGCTCTGGCCGCTCTGGTCGTCGCGCGGCAGCGAGCCATTGCCGGAGACGGTGAACTCCAGTGTCTTACCCGGAACGGCATTCTTCCAGACATACGTCAAAAATGCGGGGTCTTGCGGCGAAGACTGAAAGCCCGCTCCTGCGGCAAAGTTCATGCTCTTGGGCATCATCACCCACACCGTCTTGGCGGGGATCGAAAGCTGCGGATGGAAAGTAAATTTCCCGCCGTACGGCAGAGTGTATTCAATCTGAAAGAGCGTGCCTTTTTCGCCCGCATCCGGCTCAATCGGAAAGTTGAACGAGTAGTGGCCCTTCGCCCCGTCCGGGTCCAGCTTGACGGTAGTCGGCAACCCGCCCGGCCGCTGCCCGCTGGCGCCGTCCACCACAGCTCCCTCTGGCAAAACAATTTCAAAACTCCGCGCCGTCCACTGCGTGCGCGGTGGGGCGCTCGCGTTGTGCACGGCGTAGCGCTCCACCACGCGAAGCTGTGCGCCGGTCGTATCCACCAAGGCAATCACATCCTCGTCAATGCCCACGCCATCCACCTTCGCGGCCACATCGTAGACGGAGATGTCCGCGGGGCCGGCTCCATGCGGTGCTTCAATAAAGTACTCCGCGCCCTGATGCTTGGCGCGCACCAGAGTGGGGCCGTTGCCGGTCTTCTCCAGTGAATAGTGCCCGCGCGCATCGGTGGTGGCGCGCGCCCCCTCGCTCATGCCGGCCATCGGGTCCACCAGCACCACCACGTCGCCCACGGCGGGCTTGCCGGTCGTCTTGTCGGTCACCGTGCCGGTGATGGTGGAGGCTTGCGCCATCGAGCTGCCAAGCAGCGAGACCGTCACCAGCAAGCCCGCCGCAACGCTGCAATAAATCCTCTGCGTCAATTTCATCGTCGAAAATACCTCTTTCAATCATCAAGAAATGGGTGAGATTACGAACCCCAACCGGCTTTTACGCGGAGATTAAAGCTGGGTGCCCCATCCATTTCATGCATTTTGTGAAATGGGTGGGAAATCACAAACCCCAACCGGCTCATCTTAACCTTGTCGAAAAAGCTGGGTGCCCCCGGTCTCGATTTTGAGACCGGGGAAACCACGAACCTCAACCGGCCACTCTCAGACCCGCTATAAAAGTTGGGTGCCCATCCATTTCACGCATTTTGTGAAATGGGTGGGAAACCAAGAACCTCAACCGCCCACTCTCAAACTCTCTGCAAAACCTCAATCTCACCCAGCAACAGCGCCGTCTCATTCTCCAACTGCGCCCGCTGCGCCTGAAAATCCTCTTCAGGATACTTGCCCGCCTTGAACTCAAAGTTCAAATCGCGCAGATTCTCGTGCAACTGCTCCTTGCGCTCCAGCAGATAATCCAGCCGCGTCTTCTGGCGCTGCTGGGCAAAGACATTCTCCGGCCAGAAGGTATAAACAAAGAGCGCCATCGCCAGCAGCACTCCGGCAATCAATCCCATGGTTTGCGTCATCGTTCAAAACCCTCCGCCACAGACGGCAATGCAGACTGTTCACTGACCACTGACCACTGTTTCGGAATGAGCGCAATCAGCGTGCCCAGGGCCATCAGCAGCATCCCGGCCCAGATCCAGCTCACCAGCGGATTCAGAAAGGCCTTGATGATCGGCTGGCCGGTGTCGGGATTCGTGCCCTCATAGACCAGATACAAATCCCACGCAACGACCGAGTGAATCGCCACCATCGTCTGCGGCTGCCGACTCGCTAGATAGATGCGCTTTCCCGGCGTCATCAGGAACGGATACCTGCCTGCTTTGTAGACCATGAGCTGAGCGTACTCGGAGTCGAAGTTGGGGTTCGAGTCTTCGGTGGGCCCCAGATATTCCAGCGTGTAGGGGCCGATGACGAGCTTGTCGTGAAGCGCCATCTCCTGCTCCGCGCTGCGGTTGAAGGCCGCGCCGGCCAGGCCAATGACCGCCACCACCACGCCGATGTGAACCGTATAGCCGCCATAGCGCCGTGTGTTGCGGCGAACCAGCAGAACCATCGCCGCCAAGTAATTGCGCCCGCTTTGTTTGGCGATCACCCGTGCTCCACGCAGAAATTCGGAACAGATCGCCGTGATTACGCCAGCGGAGAGCGCAAAAGCCACCAGCGCATAAAAGTGGCCTTGATCGAATGCGCCATCGTGCCAGGGCCGCACCCCCACCGCAAGGCAAACCACGACCGTGGCCCACAGCGCAATCACCGGCAGCACAAAGTTGCGCCGGATGCTCTTCAGCGAGGTGGCGCGCCACGGCAGCAGCGGACCCACCCCGGCCAGCATCACCAGAAACAGCCCGATAGGCACGGCCACGCGGTTGTACCACGCCGCGTCAAACGTGACCTTGTTGCCGACGAAGAACTCCGAGAGAACGGGAAAGAGCGCTCCCCACATGATTACGAAGCAGGCGGCAATCAGCACCAGATTGTTGAACAGGAAAGCGGATTCGCGGCTGACCAGCGACTCCACGCGCCGTTCGCTCTTCAAGTGGCTGTATTGCAAAATATAGGTGAAGAGGCAGACCGCAAGCACCAGCACCATGAAGGCCAAGAACCAATAGCCGATCGACGACTCGGCGAAGGCGTGCACGGAACTGACCAGCCCCCCGCGCGTCAGCGTCGTGCCTAGCATCGTGAGCAAAAAAGTGATGAAGATCAGCCACACATTCCAGCTCTTCATCATGCCCTTCTTCTCCTGCATCATCACGGAGTGCAGAAAGGCGGTTCCGGTCAGCCAGGGCATCAGGCTGGCAATCTCCACCGGATCCCAGCTCCAGTAGCCGCCCCAGCCCAGCACCGCGTATGCCCAGTGCATTCCCAGAAAGACGCCGATGGTCAGAAACAGCCAGGTCACCATCGTCCACACGCGCGTAATCCTGATCCACTTTTCGCCCGGATAGCGCATCATCAGCGCCCCTAGCGCGAACGCGAACGGCACGGAGAAGCCTACGTAGCCCAGATACAGCATCGGCGGATGAATCACCATCTCCGGATACTGCAACAGCGGATTCAGCCCGTTGCCGTCTTCGGGTATCGCGCCCTTCAGCAGCGCAAACGGCGGCGCGGCAAAGTTCAGCACCAGCAGGAAGAAGACCTGAATCCCCGCCAGAATTGCGCCCGCGTAGGCGTACAGCTTCACGTCCCGCTGGTGCGTCAGCCGCAGCACAAAGCCGTAAGCCCCCAGCAGCCACGCCCACAGCAGCAGCGATCCCTCCTGCCCACTCCACAAAGCGGAAAACTTGTACGCCCCCGGCAGCGCCCGGTTCGAGTGCTCCATGATATAAGCGATGGAAAAATCATTGGTGAAGACCGACCAGACCAGCGCAAAGGCCGCTGCCGTCACCGCCCAGAAGCCCGCAATCCCCGCCCGCCGCGCCGTATCCGCCAGCCGCTCCGGCGAGATAGGCGCAGGCTGCCCAGTCGCGATCCAGCGCAACGCCAGCGCCCCCGCCAGCAAGTTCCAAGCCGCCAGCGCCAGCGCAATCAAAAGTGCAAAACTGCCGAAGAATGCCATTAAAGCTCCGCAATCATTCCAGAATGATTCTCGCACGCCTCGTAGCCCGCCCAGGCGGCCACGGCGAAGCCGTTCTTACCCCATCATAGAACCTTCACGTGTGATCTGCCTCACACTTCAGGTGGAGACAGCTAAAGAAATCTACAGTTTTGTCGATCTATCAAGGATGCGGACTCTCAGAATCTCTCACACCATCTATTTGCTGCTCGGTCTGGCCCTCTTCGCAGGCGCTGCCGCCTCCACTTACTTGATGATCCGATGCGCCCGCGTCAGCGCCAATTACACCGCGATCATCCAAGGAGAAATCGCTCAGGCGCAGCAGGTTAGGGTTCTGCAAGTCGATTTCAAAAAGCAGGTCCAAGCCTGGAAGGATATTCTTCTCCGCGGCAAGGATGACGCAGCGCTGGCCAAATACGACTCTGAATTTCACTCTCTAGCAACCAAGGTCCAATCTGCCAGCGCCGCGTTGAGCACTCAGCTCAGCGATGTCCAGGCCCGCGCTGGCATGGACAGCTTCCAGCAGCAGCACCAGTTGCTCGACAGCCAGTATGAAACGGCTCTGACGGATTACAAGACCATCCGCGACTTCTCCCGGGCCGACGCCGCCGTCAAGGGCAAGGACCGCGCGCCCACCGACTCGCTCGATCAGGTTGTCGCCCGTCTGACGGAACTCTCGGCTACTGTGCCTGCCGAAGAGGCAGCCCGCCTTCGCCATGAACAGACAGTACTTGCTTCTGTACTGGCCCTGTTGTGGCTCGCTCTCGGCGCGTGGAGCATTGTCTTCGCCCGCTCGTTGGGCTTGCGGCTTGGCCGCGGTGTCCACTTTGTGCAAGAAATTGCCGCTGGCGATCTAACCGCCGCTTCCCCCGAGGAAGGGCGTACCGACGAACTCGGCGAACTGATCGAAGCCATGAGCGAGATGCGCGATCAACTGCGGGCAATGGTGGTTGAAATTCAATCCGTAGCCGGTTCGCTCTCCCAGAGCGCGGAAAGCGTCTCCAGCTCTTCGGTCCAAATCGCCGCCGCCTCCACCGAGCAGCGGAACCAGGCCTCACAGGTTGCCGCCGCGCTGGAAGAGATGATCGCAAGCGTGCGCGAGGTCTCTTCCAATTGCCATCAGGCAACCCAGAATGCCGTCCAGACCGGCAAACTGGCGGATGTAAGCTGCCATTCAGTCGAAGCCGTGGCCGGGGATGTTCGCAATATGGCCAGTGAGGCCCAGCGCAATGCCAAAAGCGTTCAAGAATTGGGTGAGCGCTCCGGCCAGATCAGCCAGATCGTCACCCTCATTCAAGAGATTGCCGGGCAAACCAACCTGCTCGCCCTCAATGCCGCCATCGAATCCGCGCGTGCCGGTGAGCATGGCCGTGGCTTTGCCGTCGTTGCTGGCGAGGTCCGCCGCCTCGCCGAGCGCACCACCTCAGCTACCAAAGAGATCTCAGAAGCTGTCCACTCCATTCAGCAGGGTACCCAGGATGCCGTCACGCACATCAACGACAGCTCCGAACGCGTGGGCAAGAGCGTCGTCGCCGCCGATGCCGCTGCTCAATCCCTTGGCACCCTCGGCTCCGGTACCGCTGAAGTCCGTCAGCTCATCGAACAGATCGCTCAGGCCGCCGAAGAGCAATCGCAGGCCTCAGCTCTCGTCGGCCAATCGATGGACGAAATCTCCAACAGCATCAACAGTTCGTCGCAGGGCGCGGAAGAGAGCGCCCGCGCTGCCAATGAACTGGTCAAACTCTCTCATCAGCTCGCCGAGCAAACCAGCCGCTTCAAAACCGGCGACCACCGCAGCGGACCCCAGTTATTGGCCCGCAGCCGCGCTGCTTGATGCACCGAAAACTGGGGGATACACCCTCACTCGGCTTTTCTGGCAGCTCGATTCGTACAGATGTGTATAACTGCCGAAGATCTCGCCAACTTGCGATCACCGCGCAGCGGTGGCTAACTCGCGAAACGGTTCCCAACTCCTTCCGTTGTTACCCCCGTCCTTCGCGCACTTTGCGAACGGTGGGATACCGCGAACCTCCTGCGAGCGAATAGCGAGCGTTTAGCCGCACCGCAGGTGCTCACCCAAACATAACTTCCTTCTCCCGCAGCTCCTTGATCGTGTCCCGCAACTTGGCCGCCCGCTCAAACTCGAACTTCTTCGCCGCCTCTCGCATCTCCGTCTCTAGTTTGGCAATGTACCCGTCCAGTTCCGCCTGCGAGGCAAACTCCGGCAGCCCTGCCGTCTCCTCCGCCTCAACATCGCCGTACTCGGCCTTCAGTATCGCCGCCAGCCCCATATCCACTGGGCTGATAATCGACTGCGGCGTAATCCCATGCTCCTCGTTATATGCCCGCTGAATCGTCCGCCGCCGGTCCGTCTCGCCAATCGCCCGCCGCATTGAGTCCGTCATCTTGTCCGCGTACAGAATCGCCCGCCCCTGCACGTGCCGCGACGCCCGCCCCATCGTCTGAATCAGCGAACCCGTTGAGCGCAGAAAACCCTCCTTATCTGCGTCCAGAATCGCCACCAGGCTCACCTCCGGCAGATCCAGCCCCTCCCGCAGCAGGTTGATCCCGATCAGCACATCAAACTCGCCCCGGCGCAACCCGGCCAGCAGCTTCACCCGCTCCAGCGTCTCAATCTCCGAGTGCAAATACCGGCAGCGCACGCCCACCTCCGTGTAATAGCCCGCCAAATCCTCACTCATGCGCTTGGTCAGCGTCGTCACCAGCACCCGCTCATTGCGCGCGGCCCGGTCCCGGATCTCCGCCAGCAGATCGTCAATCTGCCCCTTCACCGGCCTGATCTCCACCTCCGGGTCCACCAACCCCGTCGGCCGAATCACCTGCTCCACCACCACCCCCGCCGACTTCGTCAGCTCATACGGACCCGGTGTTGCCGAAACATAAATCGCCTGATGCACGCGATTCTCAAACTCATCAAACTTCAGTGGTCGGTTGTCCATCGCCGAAGGTAACCGGAAGCCGTAATCCACCAGATTTTGCTTCCTGCTCCGATCCCCAAACCACATCCCATGCACCTGCGGAATAGTCGCGTGGCTCTCGTCGATAAACAGCAGAAAATCCCTCGGAAAATAATCCAGCAGCGTCGGCGGAGCCTCGCCCGGAAGCCGCCCGCTGAAGTGCCGCGAGTAATTCTCAATCCCGTGGCAAAAGCCCATCGACTTAATCATCTCCAGATCGAACCGCGTCCGCTGATGAATTCTCTGCGCCTCCACCATCCGCCCCTGCGCCTCCAACTCCGGAACCCACGCATTCAGCTCCGCCACAATCGAATCAATCGCCTCGGCCTTCCGCTCCGGCTGCACCACATAATGGCTCTTGGGATAAATCGGCAGCCGCGCATACTTCTGCTTCACCGTCCCAAACAGCGGATCAATCTGCGACAAAGACTCAATCTCATCGCCGAATAACTCAATCCGGTACGCTAACTCGTCATAAGTCGGAAATACCTCAATCACATCCCCGCGCACGCGAAATGTCCCGCGCCGGAAGTCCACATCATTCCGCTCATAAAGTATCTCGACCAATCGCCGAGTTATATCCTTGCGGCTGATCCGCTGGCCTTTTTCCAGCAGTAGAAGCATCCCATAATAAGCC
>Ga0302140_10004100_pt1 | contig 18534 bp, 18 predicted proteins | sample I_Bog_E1_1_FD_202095 | JGI IMG/M metagenome (GOLD analysis project Ga0302140, IMG submission 202095) | Peat permafrost microbial communities from Stordalen Mire near Abisko, Sweden - I_Bog_E1_1 | ecosystem: Environmental > Terrestrial > Soil > Wetlands > Peat | place: Sweden: Abisko, Stordalen... | reverse complement strand
CTGCAAGACCAAACACGCCACCTCATGCGTCAGCTAGTGTTCATCAACATTGTGATCATCGTAATGGACACCGCACTTCTCAGCATTGAGTACGCTTCACTTTATTTACTCGAGACAGTAACGAAAGGCGTCTGCTACTCCATCAAGCTGAAGCTCGAATTTGCCATTCTTAGTCGATTGGTTAAATTCGTTGAGGGTGCAGATCACTCTATTGGTTTCATTACCACGGAACGATCTCCCAAAAAGGAGGATGGTGGGGAAATTCCTGACTTCATCGACGTAACGAGAGCTGTGACGGACTTTACACATGCTTCTCGTCCCTCTAAGACCAATTCCCCGAGGCTAGGGGTGGACGAGATGGATATCGAATGTGCTCGATTTGAACATGTTGAGAGTGCGAAATGGCTTGACGAAGGTCGTGTTAGCCAGGACCAGTAGCTAGGCTAAGCTCTCTCTCTCTCTGAATTCAGCTATACTCTACAAGTGACCCACATGCAAAGGCGATCTGCGTAGCTTTTCTGTGTTTTATGAGATCCATCAGATTTGTATGGGAGCTTGTACCAGCTAGATCAGACGAGATTGAATCCAGCTGCTTTATGAAGATCGGAAGTGTTTTGCGAAGTTCGTGGAGCACAATCTGACTTCAAGTGACGGAGAACCAAGATCTTCAAGGCAATTTTAGCACGGCTCATCACGGTATGGGTATCACATAGAGGAGATAAGCCTGTCTGCTATGTCTTGTTCATCAAAGAAGTTATTCAACGTCACACCCAGGGAGTACAGAATAATTTCAATCTCTTTGGGCTGGAACAACGCACCCCATGAGATTCATATCCTCATGAATCATCTTCGGAGATCTTGGGCCAACACACCAGCTGGATGGTGATGTCTTCCGCGCGGATTCTCAAATTATATAACTTCTGCTCTCTTCTACTGCTGACAGCTTCCTTTGGCTTCGCAAGCAGCAACAAGAACCTTCAAGATTCATTCCACACTATCCAAAACACTCAATTATTCACGTCCTTCACTCATCAATTCAAATTGAAGATCTTCGCTATCCTCGCCCTTGCCTCAGGCTCAGTCTTGGCTATGGGTACCGCGGTGGAGGAAGGACAAATGCTTGGGAATTGCTATGATTGTTTTATTGCCGTACGTTGCCATTCCATTGCAATACGTTCTACTACGAGATCAGAGCATTGAATGGCTGACTCAACTTTTCCCCAAGTGTATGAACCAAGGACGTACACTCCCAAATTGCGACGAGAAGGATAGGTAAGTCACCTCCATTGGCAAGCACCTCTACCTAGGCGTGATGATCATTTAGGAGCTTGATCAATAGACTGATGCAATCTTCTGCCAATAGTGATTGCACGTGCGGACCAACCATTGGCCAGAGAGAATATTGTGATAGATTTAGTTGTGATGACAAAGTCAGGAGCTCGCCATTGGATCTATTATGGTAGCTTTTCGCAACTAACCTCTGATAGTGTATTTCTAAGGAGTATAAAGATGGCCAATGCTTTTATGGGTTGGTAAATCCTACAAATAGTAGGCGACAAAAACTAACGCATCTACTTGTAGGAAATGCAAATGCCTCAGCCTCATTGGTGGTCGCACTTGAGAGGAAAGAGGAGAGCTGGGTTGGGAATTATGTTCACTCATTCTGGTTTTATCTTGGATGTTTTAGGGTCCCAAGTGCTTTCGGTTGTTAAAGCTGTCTTTATGCTTCGTTGGAAAGACTTGGGTTCGTTTCAGACGCGTGATATATTTACTTCTCTCTACGGATAAAATACGCAATTATTTGGCGCTCACAATAGCCTGTCAAAATATGTGTGCATTGCAAGAGGTCCAACTTCTCTATTCCAGTTGTCTGCTTGCTTCAGTAAATAATAGTCTCGAAGAGACGTACTTCAAAGCACAGTGCGTCATTGCTTTGTCCGTATACGTTGGGTCCTGAGCCTCCACAGATTTATTGGCTTCGCATCTCCTGAATAATGCTTTGCCAATTGAATACCGAGATTGCCTTCCCTTGCTGGTTGTTTCCCGGATCTTTTCTGCCCAATCAGCACATTTCGGAGCTTTTCGTCCATCGCATATTTCGGCAGTTCATCTAAATGTCGCATGCGAACAGGCCCAATTGGCCAATCACAATCCTTTCTCGAACGTTGAAGCAAGTTTGGTACATTACAGGATCCGAAGCGAGTTTCAGTTGACGGGGAATTATGGCATTCTACCCAGTAACTTGGCAAGGGTAGACAAAACCCCATTCGCTCGAAGCAGCTTGTCGATCATCATTTAATGCTATTCTAGAAATCCCCCTAAGCCGCGAATGGAATTCTTCTGGAGACGAGGAAGTCGTTGTGTCGGCCCTGAAACGCGACTCTACTTCAAGGATGAGAACATCTTGGGTGGTTCTCACTCTCTTTTGTTTGCGTTGAACATTTCTAACAATGAGCATGGAGGATGCATTGCTAGGAGTCAGACCACCAAGATCTACGCAGATGTTCTCGACGGAGAAGTTCCCTTTTTACGAACTTGCAGCATGCTGGAAAGGACGACTTCCAAAAGGAGACGAGCTGCCGGAACTCGGTTTCAGCGATACGCGCCACTTGTTTCTCTGGTCTTGTCTACGACGACCTTTGCTCTCACAACTTTGCTGATTCTGCCTGGGACAACGAAAGGATCGCTGGAGAACTTCCATCTCATCACGGTGCGTTCTCTCATGCTGCAATAGCCCCTTTTCCGAGAAGGAGCGAGGGTACTAATTGCTTGTAGCTTAATACCTCGAACATCGGTGCCAATACCATCCAGTTCACGCCCATCACGACCCAAAGCATAGCTGTGCAAGAATCTGCCGAAGAAAAGGACCATTCATTGAATGGAACTCAGTCATCATGCGACTCGACTCATGCCAGCGCGACGCGGGCGGAAAATCATTGCACAAATGAAACTGATTCCACGATGAATACAACTTCTCCAACGCTTCCAACCGTCAATAGCAGTTCAATGACGGGGAGCTCTTCGCAGCCTTGTGCATCGAATTTTCTCGCAAATATTACCCAGGACATCACCTTAGGAATTGAAGATGGTTTAGGACTTCTCGTTCACCAATTCATTCAGAATATCACTGGTACCAATCAATCTAACCTTACAAACGATGAAGGGGCCTTGGCTTTACTACTGGGTGGTTCATTGACGAATGACACCACAGAGTCAGGGAACGCCAGTTCAACAGGAACCAGCTTCGACTCATCCATTCAAAGTCTCGTCTCTAGTCTTATCTATGGCGCTGGAAGCAACTTGCTGGACTTGCTGACTGGATCTGGATCTGGGTCTGGACTCAAAGGGTTATTGTCGGGCATCATCAACAACTTCACAACCAAGGTTGACAATGGGCTGTCGAAAGCGGAAGGTACCGTGGCTGAAGGAATCTCAAGCGCTTTGGGAGTTCAGGAGTTTTATAGTCTCCATCTGCGAGATATTTGCTCTGGAATGTTGTCAAACTCGTCCGATCCACTTGCGAAGTTTAATATCACGGCGTGTTATCCATACTCCGTCGCAGCATCTGGTAAGTCTTCAATCATTTGTGAGGATTCAGAACTCCACGATAGTGGCATGTGTTGTGGCATATCACATATCATCACTACCGCCTATGCCGTTCTATCGGAAAGCCTTGCTGACGAGTGTACTTAGGCCTGGTAGACTTGCTATCAAAAATCCCCAGCTCGACTACCGTGGCCACAACAAACATCACAATCCCCGTCATCGCCCAAGTCCAAGAGATGGGCATCTACCTCACTCACCTGACCAACACACTAGATAAGATCATCTTTGCATTCTACATGATCACGCTCATCAGTAGCGGTTTCGTCATCCTCGGATCAATGGCGCAATTCCTGCTCCCAACATCGGGCATAATCATATATGCCAACATCATGAGCTCCACACTCAGCGCCGCGTCAGCACTCTCCGCCTCCGCAGCAACAACAGCATTCATCACCACCGCGAACAACATAATCAACATATTCGGGAGCGCCCTCAATCTACAATCTAAACTCGGCACTTCATTCCTGATGCTGACATGGACAAGTTTTGCCACAGCTTTACTCACGAATTGGTACCTGGTTGCAGTATGGTTTGTTGAGTTCCGCACAATTTCTGTCAAGGTGCAGCGGAGGTCACCGCAGGATCTGGGAAATTGGAGACAGTTTGGGGTTTTTAGGGAGAGTAAGGGTGGGTTTGTGGAGGAGACTGTGCAGGAGATGAACGAGGAGCGACCGGAACGCGATGCAGGGAATAGCAATATGATGATTAGACGGCTGAGTAGTAGGTTTGGAAGGAGGAATAGTGTGACGGCGAATTTCTAGATGGATTGGAAAATTAGCGGTGCATAACTCGAGGTAGAATATGCAAGCCCTGCTTCGTTGGTCGATAACTAATGATAATGAAAAAGGAAACAAGAACTTCTGAGATGTGCTTGATCTTTTGTGTTCGACTTGTTTTCAAATTGTGTCATATCTATGATGAAACTTTCTTCAGAATTACCCTCAGTCGCATGGTTTCCCCTCTTACGCCTGACTTATGCACGTGTCCTAGATCTGATATATTCACTCGACCAAGTTTATCTCTCCCTATCACTCAACTTCATCCGAACGCCTTGGAACATCTCTCAACTCCTCCTCGTCACTCTCTCGCCTCATGCCACTATCAACCTCCTTAGTCTCCCCCTTCTCCTCATGCTGGTGCAATTTCATGTTCACAAACATGGCCCACAGACCTAAGTCATATGCAATCCTCAACGCACCCGCAGCCACAAACGCTATCCAAAATCGATCATTGCCAGCCAGGATTCCAGTAACACTAGGACCAGCCGTTGCTGCCAGCGTTCTCAGCATGGAAGTAATGCCCATAACAGCCGTGCGTTCTTCGGGCTTCACGACGGCGGCGATGAATGCCGAGCGTGGTGCTTGATCCATGTTATTCAGCCCCGTCCGGACGAAGAACAACGCAACTGTAAAGAAGATACTTGAAGGTAGCGGAAATAGGAGGACCGCAGCTGAGGAAGGAAGATGAGTGAACACCATCGTGTTGATAAGACCCAGACGCCGTGATAGCGGACCAGCAAATATAGTCGAGCAAGATGATAGCACGTAGCTAATAGAGGTAATGTCTCCCAGTGTGGACTTCCGGAGGTCGAATTTCTTGTCCATATAATACGTCGTCAAGGAGTAGCCGACCATCCCATCAGCCAAGGAGTCAACGATAAGCAGAAACCAGAGCTTATACATGACACTTCGAGTTGCCTGCGAGATCTGCGCGAAACGACTTTTCTTTTCCGGGATCGAGAATTCAGAGGATGTGGTTGGACTTGGTATCGCTGTTTCCTCCGAGTCTCTTTCCTCCATTTCATCTAGCAGCACTTCCGACTCCTCGGTCGTCGTCTTCGCTTCATAGTTAGCCTCACACTTCTTGCTGAGAAGCAGTGTGAGAATCATATTAACACCTCCCATCGCCGAATAAATCCAGAACACAGTGTGATACGCATCAACAATCGTCCAGCCATCCCTATGCTGCAAATAATGCACAACCCTCCCAGTCAGCTCTACTCCTAGCGCGGACCCAATACTAGAAGTCGTGATATACCAAGCCAAGACATCAGGCCTCGTCTTCGGCGTTGTGAGATGAGACAACGTAGACTCCTCAATCGCACGGAATGGCCCGAAATCTCCCCCCGTCGCCGAGATGACGCCAACGACCGCCGCAAACAACAGGATCCAGAAGTTCTCGAAGAGTGCAAATGCGATGCCTGATAGGACCATGAGGAACGAACCTGCGAACAGGATCTTTCGCCGTCCGAGCCGGTCGGCGATCAGTGTGAGGAGGACGGAGAGCAGGACGTCGCCGAGCAGAGTAAGAGTCATGAATAGCCCGATACGGAAATCTGAGAAATCAAGGGCCGAGAAGAAGAGTGCGAGGATGAGGGAGTTGGTTCCATAAGCAAACATGCGGCTGCATCGTGTGAGGATTATGAGCCAGGCGTCCCAGCCGGTGTCATAAAGGGACTTGATGCCGAATTCGTGGTAGAACCATTTTAATTGCTTGACGGGAAACGCCATTTTGAGGATATACAAAGACAGAGGAAAGTCGGTGTGAATTTGAGTTAAGCTTGTGATGAGGAGGGGTTGTGAGGGGCAAAGATGGGGAGAGACTAGTCTGGTTATCTGGAGAGCTTCATTGGTTGCTAGATGCCGCTATTCCCGTCGCTGGCCGATGCCGGCCGTTGGTCGAATCAGATTCAGGACTAGATTTGCATTTCTACTGCAACGAGTTTAGCTAAGATATTGCGCAATCTTTGCTTTAGAGGCTACATGTCAGCAAATGAGGAAATGCTGTTGGTAGGTGTGGCGGTCACTTCGCTTGTCCAAAAGACCCCCTAAAGACACTTGAGAATCGCAGAGTGTCTGGTATCGAGAATTTCCGAGCTAATACATTCTAAAAATTCCAGCTACTATACAGCTTCTGCTTGCTCTCTCATTAATCGTTACCTCCAAATTGTGCAGTTTTATTGAAGTGTCGTGGATGAGTCTTGCATTAAGCGAAGGGGCTATTTGTTGACATCTTAATGGGCTGAAAAATAGCCCTGCCTGGCCGAGTCTGTTCATCCGCTAAGGCCAGAAAATATAAGTGCCTACCAAGAGCTGAAGATATCCTGTAAAAGCAAGTAGGTTAGATATCACAAAATCAGGTGCTAGCTTTTGATCTTGTTGACTTCCTCTGTAGCTCGATTAAACCAATTTATCCTACCCCGGAAATTACTTTACCCGCAAATGGGATGTAAATTCAGAACGAGCTCAGCTTTCACAATTGAAAAGTGAAGCCTACTGGAACGTGATCTATGGACCTAGAAACTCATCTCATGTGACAGAAGCACGCGATCATAGATGGTCCGCTCAGTCTCCGATTCCTGAGAGACCTAAAAGACAACACGTAGATGAAAGTTCAGCCATCATTGGATTACTTATTGTGCTCTTTCTAACCGTTGATTTCCTAAGTGTGCAGTACTTTTGAAGTCTTGTGAATGCCTATTTTCTCTTTCATTATAAAACTTTTCATCGGGAACTGTTCACTCCCAGCTGTAAGAACACCGTCAGAACAGCAGCATACCTAGTCCAAATATTAGTATGGTTCACGAGGTTCATTGTGAACGTACGCAGCAGCGGCAGCCAAGCTTTCGAACGGCTTAGCAACCGTAGTATATGCCACGAACCCCAGAAACACCACAACAAAAGCCGTAATTATTCCCAGCTTCGCATTCAACCCTTGTAGATTTGGCAGAACCCAAAGCGGTACGATTAACATCACAGTTCCAAGGGCTGTGATGATCACCGTGATGAAAGCGTCGATTTTCTTGTCCGAGAAAAATCTGACTTCATTTCGGTCGTAGAGTGGTAGCTCAGGACCATCTTTGTCCTTCCAGAACCAATGAAGTTTGAAGTTTGAAGACTTTTCTAGAAGGCGTCTCAACGGTGTTTTGACCTTCGGGACAAGACTGATCAGGTCGTGCTTCCGGGAAAGATATTCTCTCTCCTCATCTGCGATTGCACAGCTGTTGTGGTTTGTATGCCAATTGAGAAGGCTCTGTATGTCATGTTGAGGCGCTACTGGATATTTTCTCAACTCTCCCTGCTGAAGGAGAAATGCATCTAGGCACAGTTGTATTAGTTTTCTCTCTAATTCTAATGATTCGAGCGAGATAAAAGCTTACTGTACTCTGATAATGCTACCTGTAACTCGTTCAGTACATGCTCCCGGTCTGCATCATCCTGCCTAAATGATCCATTGTGGATATCTTTTGCTTCACGCCTTTTTAACTTCCTGTCCAATTTATCAAGCTTCTTTTGGAGAACTACAACACGATCTTGGAGTCTTAGAAGTATTCTAGCGCTAACAGCACCGCAGCGTTGGAAGATGAGGAAGTCTGTCTCTGATGCAAGAAACTTGGTGTATCCATGATAGCCGACATATTTCCACGGCTTCTCGTCTACTTCTCTCTGAGTAAAGACCTGGCTTTCCAGAGATGATCGACCAAAAGTCACTGTACTCTCACCCTGGCCGTTGCCTGACGAGGTGCAAGCCTGCGACAATGTAGAAAGTGGCTGAGTCTGCGGTTGTGTACTGTGATTCCTTGTTGTGCTGCTAAGATCTATAAGTTCTGTCATGACGGACGTTTGACATCAGCTGCGCAGCTGATATTCCTAACTCAGATGTGATCTCTTCATTCTTCTCCCTAATCCAAAATCCGGCTTTCCCTGGTTGCGTTAGCGTCAAATATGCAAAGATATTGCAGTGCAGTACAAGCCGGGCGTTGCCACGTCGGTTAAGGCTCACACCGCCATGCGATATCTCCTCTGGCCAGCAATCTGAATCTCTCAACAATTTTCTGCACTGAGAGTCCTGGCACTCCTAGGAGTACTCGAACGTCCAGCAAATCGTTGATAGTACTCAGGCTTTAACACTCTGCGACGCAAAGATTCCTCGCTTTCCATCTAAGGTTGAGCTCGTGTAGCTTCCCTGTGACGCTCATCCTACACTGGTATGAGAAGCAAGCTACCGTCAAAGTAAGAGGTGCTGATACCACAACAAGCTGTTAACATCATGGACAATGGGAGCATGCCAAGTGTTGCTGATCCTGATTATATGCTTGGTGGCACCGTCGTCACACGCACCGACAAGCCTGCACCGCCATCACCCCCACCGAAGCAGAAACCTGCCAAGCATGGATCGATTAAGAAAAGGAAACATTCGAAGCACCATGACAGCGTTGGAAGAACTTTGGGGGAGGACTGAGGTAGACGAAACTCTGGCAATAGCATTTGGTATCCGCAAGACGAAGGAAGTTACGAAAGCAGACGCAGATAGGTTGTGATCTAGAGCAAAGCCTTGAACCGAATCAACAGCACGCAGTCTAAATTTCACCACCGTAACCCTTTAATTGCCGTCTAAGATGAACAAACAAGGAATGTAGGTCGTGTCGAGGTTTCTCAATCGTGCTTGGCCTTTACTTTCTTGCCGATATCGAGGAAGGCAAAGTATTTATTCAGCTGCGACTTGAACTTGGTGACCAACAGGTGAACACTCGTTCTGCACCAGCAAGAGAAAAAGGACTGGGAGGGGTCGACGCAACGAGTCAGAATGCTGTATTTCTATTCTCTCTCGATAACAGTAAAGCAGGTAGGAACGCTGAAAGCAAAATACCATCGTCTCATCATACACCGTCTATTATCCCTCCCATCCCACCAAGAGCAATGCCGTCTCTGTAAGAATTTTCTTGTTCTCATCTCTCTATCCAGGTGTAGCGTCTATCCAATAATCATGCTCCAGAACAATGACCATAGTATCACGCAACAACGCCAGCAGCCTCCATCCCAGCAAAACCATTCCCATCGAGCAAGCTCTGACTAGCCACGTAGCTGAACCCTCCAAATGGATTCTCAACGCCATTCGGGCCTGTGGAAGTACTCGACCAGGGCGCCTTGCTGCTCGTCAACACAGGGCTGAGCGCCAAATCCGTGAACTCGTTCGAGAAGTTCTCCGCCAACTCGGGATTCGTGATCAACGGCTGGATAGGGGCGTCAATCTCTCGCTTGGCGAGTTTCTTCCAGTCGATTTTGCGGAAGAAGCGGTGCTTCTTCATGGTGAGGAGGTCCTTTGGCATGTTCGACCCAAGACGCTTGTGTGGCTCTTTTCGCAGGAGGCGTGTGAGAAGATCCTTGGCATCCGGACCGAGGAAGTATGGCATCACGAGCTTCTGCTTGCAGATTTTCTCCTGGATCTTGGCGTGGTTCTGGCCTTGGAAGGGAGGGCTACCGGTCAGTAGGTCGAAGCCGAGCGCGCCAAATGACCACCAGTCCACTGCCATGCCGTACTTCTGTCCCAGGATGACTTCTGGAGCCATGTACTCGACTGTTCCTAGCAGGCTGTTGCACTTGTCGTTCTCATCTACCGCGACTTTCGAGAGCCCGAAATCAGTCAAGAGGAGATGTCCTTCGGAGTCCAAGAGGCAGTTCTCCGGCTTCAAATCGCGGTAGATGACGCCTAGGTTTCGATGCAGATGTTCAAGCGCCAAAACCATTTCCGCCATGTAGAAAGACGCGACTTCCTCCGTGAACATGCGCTCCTGCGCCAGGTGTGTGAACAATTCTCCGCCCTGCGCATACTCGAGAATCAAATACAGCTTCTCAAGATCCTGGAACGCATAGAACAGCTTGACGACAAATGGATGCCTATTCACGCTCTCGAGGATAGAGCGCTCCGTCTTCGTCTGCTCAATCAGCCGCTTGTGCACCGTCAAGGACGCTTTCTTGAACTGCTTCTGCGCATACAATCGACCCGTCGTTTGCTGCTTAACCAGAAGCACTGTTCCGAATGTGCCCTTCCCCAAGCAGCGCAGAGGCTCGAAGTCCGAGGCTGTCATCTTGCGCGCGATTGTGTCCTGCACCAACCCGCCCTCAATCGCGCCATACAGCGGCTTGTCGCGCAGACTCTCGCTAACGAAGTCGGACTCGAGGGGGACCTCGTAGCTGGTGATGTCTGAGGTTTCATCGTCGCTGAAACCGTCGGACGTGTTGGTGCCCGTGCTGCTCTGCGGATGGGAGCGCAGCTGGCTGCGGCTGCGCACAAACGAGTTGCTGCGAGAATCGTTCTCAAGGTTCAGCGTGTCGAGTTGCAGCTTCAGCTTGCTGATTCCGCCGAGTCCTGGCGATGATGACGAGCGCAGCATCGGGCTGGAGTTCGCGCTGACCACATCGTGGATCTTGTGTCTTCTAGAAGGTGTGTGTGTTCCATAGTCCGAGTCTTCGTCCCCTGATGGCAAAGGAGTGTGAAAGCCTCGGACAGTCGTCAAGGCAGGCGCTGGGTTCCTCATGGTGCTCCTCTGCGTCTCTCGGCATCCACCCTGATCTGGGAGCGATAGTTGCGAAACAGTTTCTGCAGGTTGATCTCAGTGCGCATCTGGTTCTCGACGTAAAAGGAAAGAATGTTCGTGTTGTTTCGTTCGATATACATTTGTTGGATAGTTGGATGGGTCGTGGGTATTCTGTCACCGGTGGTGTAGAGAGGAGAGAAAGAAGAGAAAGGAGGGAAAGCAAGAAAATGGAGATGTGGCTGGTCGAGGATCTGAGCTGACTGGGACGCGAATTTGGCTGCGCTAGGCCCGAAACGGGAGGCGTGGCTGCCGCTGCTAAAAACAGCTGATGGGAGATTCAAGGTGAATCATCCTAAACACAGCATTATCCTGGAAAGTTTATTGTACAAATACCTATTTGAACAAGTGAATTGATCATAGGTTTCTTATGTGGTCCAGAAGTCTCTGCACAGCTTCAAGGAGCACAATGAGTCAATTCCAGCACCCAGAAAGTTCTGACGTTTGCATGTTTGCGGCTTTTTCCTTGGTTTACGGACGGCTGGAAGCAGCGCTCCTGATTGCTGCAAGTCTTCAGCACCGCCTCAAGCACGTGTTATCGCTCATTATGTTCCACCTTGGATCTGTGTCGCGTCCTTGCAAATACTGTGCCGTGTCATTCACAACGTGACATGATCTCCAGTGGGGAATCCTAGTGGGAGATTGGGTTTTGTTAAGAGCCTTCCCCAACCGTTCACGCTCGGAACCTCGAGGTCCTCAAAAGCTCGATGTTGCTCAGCCTCCACAATGCACGACAAAACTGGTCTCGCCCGGCTGCTATGCACTCGAGATCACATAAGTAGGCTGAGACTTCTGTCTTGCTTTATTTGTGTCCGCTTTCAATCTCGCTCTTTGCCGCTGTGAGCCTGCGACAGTCGAGTTCCCGATGCTGCAACTGGTACGATGGACGAGTATAGTTTCAACTTGCACCTCGAGAGGTGCCGGCATGTCTTCGAGGAGACTCGGTACCTAAAGATCTATACGTATTCTGTATGCTGCAAGCCCTAATTATCAACGATCAAGTCTGATCAACCTGGAACAGGACTCTCGCTACGATACTGTTGAGGAGCATCCCTTGCCGCTAGACCAATTTGATGACTTCCTCTCGCAGAGCGTCCGTTGCCCTGAATATCCTAAAAAGATTTATACTCAAGTGGAGCCAGGGCGATTTCGCACGGAAAAGCCTTCCCGACGGGGTCACCCAAATCGCTGGACTAAGAATAATGTTCGTTTGAAGGGTGTGCTCACTTTATGAGCGATCATGATGAGGCTGACGCACGTTCAGTATACAGCAAGAGATGAAGCACCCAGAAGTCCTCTCTCCATCTGTTATCAGTCTACCACCAGACAAGTACTCGAGAATGATGGCTGAGTTCCACCTTCCATTCAAGGCCATCGAGGGTTCCAGCACAGTCGGGCCATTCTTCTGGGCAGGTTATGACAACCCACACGAAAAAATGCGTAAGTAAATACATACAATTGTGGAATAACAATGTCTTGGTCAAGCGACTTACTTTCATCACCAGAGATAATCTACCGTAGAACTGACGAGATGGAGCCGAGTCGCTTTTGCGGGTGGGAATTGCTTTTGTCGTATAACTTTACGACCAATTTGACCATTGCCTTCTGGCGAGGTACCGCAGGGTCGTGTGTCGCCGATTGCGTGAAGCACGTCAAGGCCTCCTCGGGGCAGATTCGCCACCCTATGCTACTCCCAGTCATCATGATCAGCCACTACCCCTTTGCAGAGAGGGAGCTTGGACAATGAGATGCTAGAGAACGACTGCGCAGGCTCGAACGGGCTTTCACACACCAGCGAACAGCGCCCGGATTCAATGGCAGCTTCAAAGACGAGCACGGACTCATCAACTTCGACGAAATCATCATGGAGCTGACCGTATGTAACACGCAAGTGCTGAAGAAAAGCCCAGTTGCGTACCTCCGTGTTCTGGAAGGTTTCGATGAGGCAATGTCTATGTTTGAAAAGGTGCCTCAACAGCCTCGCACTGTGTGGAATTTATTGGCACAACAACATGACATTCACACAAAGCTCTCGTCACGTACCGATTTCTATCGGAAGAAGTTACACGGTCAAGAGTACTATCAGTCCATTACTCTACAGAGACTGGAAGTCCAACGTAGCGTAGTAAGTAAGCTGCCTAGATCTCTTCTTCCAAACATTCCATCGAGACCAACCGTTTAATTCGCACACAGCTCTCAATGTCCTGCGGCTTAATCGACAACAGAGTTACCTTCCAGATAGCCTCCGCACAAACCAAACTCGCCAACTCCAGCAAAAGAGAAGCCATCTCCCAAAAAGTGATAGTAATCCTCAGGACCGTATTTCTCCCCGGCGCATACCTTTCAGTGAGCACCTCTACCCTCCCAGAAGCACTCTAACGAGCCCTATCAGTCCCTCTTCAGCACCACATTCTTCAACTGGCAAGCACCATCAAGCACCACAAGCATCGCCTCCGTCTCGCCCCTATTTTGGATCTACTGGGCCATCTCTATCCCGCTCACAATCGCAGTCGTCGGCTCCTACGCTCGGTGGGACAGGAAGCTATCGCAGAAAGCGAGCAAGGAAGACGAGGCTATCGAGCTACGGATGCTGGACATGAAGCGTAAGTCCCAGAACCAGGTTATACGGATTGCGAACGGTGTTACCTCGGATAGATTTGACTGATTATCACTTGAGATGCGTGGTGCTCTCGGAATTCTAGGGGAGAGGTCGTGAGGTTCTGCATTATATTCGTGAATATTTATATTTTATCTGTCCATTCTTGTCCTGGATACTTTCATTCCGTCGTCTATCTCATCACGCCCATTTCAGCACCCAATCACTGCTCCACGCCCCCGCACTCGTCGAATTACTCAACCCAGTAACAGCCAGCACCTTACTCGTATCATTATAGCTCCATCCATTCGAGAGACTTGCGCCGTTGAGCGTCACATTACTGACACTCGAAGCAACACCCAAGATGGTGACATTCGCAAGTGGGTTCGTATCTGCATATGCCCCTCTTGCTGATGCATAGAGCGCGGAGTTTGAGAGTGAGAACTGGTTCGTCAGTCAGATAGTTCATAGGACTTGGGGGCCGGAACGCATACCTCAACCCAAAGCGTCGCATTCGGCGTCAAGCTCTCTCCGTCGTCAATATACAACTGCCCACTCGCCGTTCCCTCCAGACTTGCCGCAGCAATCACACCCCAAGGATTGCTCCTACATTCCCGGGTCGTCATGCCAGGTTGCTGTGTAGGGAGCACGTTTCCACCGCGGATGTAGACCGGGATATGTCCAAGTGGTGCATCGATCGTAACATTCTGTCCTGGGGAAGCAGTGACGGAGGATTGCGTATACCAGTCATACCAGACCTCACCAGAGGCGACGCCAGGGAAGACTCCGGCAGTGGTGTTTGCACCCTGTGCGAGAACAGGGACGACCATGAGGCTGGAGCCAAGAAGGAATTGGGTATCGGTATTTGCGAGCATGGGCTCGTTGGGAAATTCCCAAGCAAGAGCACGCATGACTGTTGAGCCTGTTGAGTGTGCCAGGTAAAAGGTTGTGTAGATGTATGGCAGCAGAGTATATCTGATGTTCATGGCGACCTTCGATGCCTCAGCCACAGCAGCCCATCGATATGGCTCTTGTGGGATAGCAGAAAGAACGTTGTGGTTCCTGTAGAATGGGAAGAAAGCAGAGAGTTGCATCCATCTGCTGCACAGCTCTTCGTCTGTGTTCCCGTTGAAACCGCACGTGTCGACGCCAAACATAGGGATGCCGAAAAGAGAGAACGAGAGTGCTTGAGGGATCGAAAAGAACATGTATGCCCACAAGGACGTGTTATCTCCTCCCCAGTGGCCAGCCCACTTTCCAGATCCGGCGAATGTGGATCGGCCGATGATGAATGGTCGCTTGCCTTGGAAAACGTTGAGGAGCGCATGGTATGTTGCGTTGATGATTTGGTGCCCAAAGAGATTGTGGAAGTCGTATTCTACTGTTCCGCCGTGATGAGTAGCATTTGGGAGAACGGCATGGACACCAAGGGCACCTTGAACGTTGTTGATTGCATATGGAGGATACTCGATGTTCCGTGCACTAGGAGATGGAGTTGTTCGTTCGTAGATAGTTGAGGTAGTGGCTGCCGGTGGCTGAGTAACAGAATTCGCAGAGGCTTGGCTTGCAGAGGCAGAAATTACCGACGAAGCTTCAGTAGCATTCGTGAGGTTAAAACCTTCAGGATAGCCGTACTGTATGTCTCCTGGTTCTCCGGGAAGCGAAAACGGCGGGTGAACAGGATTCATGGTGATATTCTGACTGCCGCACGATCCGTAACAGAAAGATGAGACTTCACTCATATCAAGCCAGATTCCATCGAAGGAGAGGTTTTGATGCCACATAGTCATTTCATTTGTCCACCAATCGAAAGCACCAGTCCCATTTAGAACGGCGCCAATCCAATCAGGGAAAACTGTATAGCCAGGCCACACATCACCGACGTAGAGACTACCGTCTTCGTTCATCATGAAAGAGTTACTCTCGTTGCCTCTGTTAAAGGTTGGGTAAGCATCACTAGCATTCTCGGGGTTTGGAACATAGATCGCCGAGTCGACAATAGGAATATAATGCTGGCCGTTGGCATGAAGCGTGGTGAGGAATTGAGCACCCTCAGCATAACTGAACCTATTCTCGTCCACAGAAAAGTCACGGTACTGGTTCATGTAGTCGATATCGGTCCTATACCCTTGTTAGCTTTCGTTCTATTCTTCATTTTCGGAAGCCTGACCACTTACCATATGTTTTCAAGTGGGATGCCGAATTTGCTAAAGTTGTCCACCACATCTTGCAGTTCAGACCAGTTTGAGTAGCCCCATCGACACTGATGGAATCCAAACGTGAAGTATTGTTGCATTGCCGGAAGACCGATAGCGCTATTTTGATATGCCTTGGTAACCTTGTCTTGGCTCGGGCCAGCATAGAAATAGAGGTCGATGCTCCCACCCAGAGTTCTCCATGTGATGTTTGAAGGCTGCATCAGTACTTCTTGGCCGTGGGCGTTTCGCATATAGACTCCATGAGAGTACGAAACATACTGAGCGGTCACATTGGTGGCATTGGCGGCATATGTCAGATTTCCAGTGGTCTCATCGACCTCGTAGTATCGCGTGTCAAGATAGAAAGAGTGATCGCCATAGATGTTGTAATCAATTGGATCCCCGACATCTGCTGCATAAAATGTTCTGGTGAAGTTGTTGCCCATGCGGAGACCATGAATGGTTTCTCCCATTCCGTACAGATTGTAGTTTTCCGGAAGAGAGCTGCCAAATTCAATGAATTGATTCTCGTAGACCAACTTCGTGCCAGTTGTGGAGAAGAGCACATCTCCGGTCGACTGACGAATGACCGAGAAAGAGAAGGTGGGAGTATTGCTCCAGACGAAATTGAGATCACTCTCGAGGGTGGAATTCGCATCAGCATCAATCGTAGGCTTCTGGACCAGGGCTTCTGGCAGAATGTACCAGGAACTATTGGAAGAATCGACATATGTTGGGGTAATTTCGACATGCAGGCGGTCGGAGGCTTGGTATTCGACCGTCAAGTTCAATGCATCGACATCAGTTCCGTACACATTGCAAGCACTTCCAGCCAGCCGCAGATCCGCAGTCAAGCCATACGGAGTCCTGACAACATTCGATGCTGTGTATCCTGGGCATACGTCTTGAGCACTGACGGCCTCGGGATCGTTGATGTTTGGAAGAACATTCAGGCCGTTTTGTGCTGAGGCAGGGACCGTGAAAATAGCACGGTAGCTTGTGGTTGCATCTGCAGAAGAGGATGCTGAGCTCTGTGCAAACACTGAAGCACAAAGCAGGGAGCCTACGGCGAACGCAGCTCTGCCTGCCATCTCGCTTTTTCGTGAGGAATTTGAGGAAATTATACAAGAGGAACCACAAATAAATTCACACGCAAAGAGGAAGGAGAGAAGGAGAACGATTGACTCAATCAAAGGTTGAAGTAAAAGTGTCGCACCATCTTTTATGTTGTATACCTACCCCGCCTAGCTCCTCAACGACCCCGCAGACCCGATTCCTGTTCTCCAGGTGACACCGCATCGATGAAGCAGGCATAGGAAAAGCGATCCACAGCAGTGGGGAGAGCTCGAGAAGGCCCGAGAGGGGTGCAGAGCAAAGGCCCGACAGAGGCCGGCGACCTTCCTCAAGATGGAAAGAGCAGCTGCCAAGTCAAGCGGGCCGAGGAGTGTTTGGTCGTCAAGTTTTTGCGAGAATTCTTGTTTGTGCGCAAGCTTGGGATGCGGTTTGTGAAAGTGCGTGCAGTACCTGTCCATCATTACCGTTCATGACCCCGCGTGCCCCGCATTCTAAGTCGTTGGGGGCTTGAATGGGGCTTGCATGATGTAATCGACGTGCTGGGGTGAGCTTCTGGCAGACACGGGATGCAAACTCCGATCTTGGCAAAGAAACGGCCCGAGAAGAACAAAGCCAGCGGCGAAGAGCTGCATAAGAGATCTTTATTCGGCGAAAATTTGGGCGACGGTGAAGTGCCTGTCGATCGATGAGTGATGTCTGAGGAGTGGTTTAGGTAAGCCGGGCCTGCAGCACAAGCTCACCGCTCCTGCTTCTTGTTCTGCCCACGGTACCACGCCGACACTTCCTATACCGAGGAGACAGCCTGACAACCTCTTAGATATTCAAAAAATGACCCGAGCCAAAGAATGAGGTATACCACAGACGAAGTATGCTATGCCTGGGAAGAGCTCCCCAGTGGTAAGTCATTCGCGTTCCCAGACACTTGCCATGGTCCCCTGGCAACTCTTCATGAGTACGAAATAGACAAGAACGACTGGGAGATTCGCACACCTTCTTTCCACATGGTAGCTGGCTGACAAGCTTTGCGATCCGCAGAATTCGAGCCGTGATGCGAGCACCACTTCCACCTAGACTCGAACCTCCTTAGCCTCCCTCCATTTTCGATGTTGCACACGCTCAATCCATACTTCAAATCGTCCGACCACATATCACATAGGCATATACTTTCAATCAGGGTCGAGATACAGAGTTCTGGTCAACAAGGCGCCGCAGGGAAGGATCGCATGAGCAAATTGAGGAAGCAGAAACTCTTCTCAGAAACTCCAGCTCGCTCTTCCCAACTACCATCCTCTGTGACGCCCTTGTTTGCATTCCTGACTCGACACCTGCTTATCATCCAGACAAATAATCGATTTGGTAAGGCGTATACAAAGTTCGAGAGATCCGCGAGCTCGAATTTGAGGTCTTTGTTGATATCTGCATTGGAGACACGAAGTCGACTGAAATCTCGAGAATTGGTAGGTTCTAACTCCAGACAGCTTGCGATTCGCTCTAGAGCGGTTGCTTCCGTTCTAAGAATGTATGTGGATGTCGAAATGGCAGCCTCGGTCGTGATTCGAATGTGCTGAGGTTGGCCCCGTGTCGAGGTCCAAGTCGGAGCTGGCGAGTCGTTTGCGAAGTCGTCGTAAGGGCTGCTCTCACCCGTCCTCAAGTCTCCCCTGATCCCATGGGGGATATGACAATCA
>Ga0302140_10004097_pt1 | contig 18538 bp, 14 predicted proteins | sample I_Bog_E1_1_FD_202095 | JGI IMG/M metagenome (GOLD analysis project Ga0302140, IMG submission 202095) | Peat permafrost microbial communities from Stordalen Mire near Abisko, Sweden - I_Bog_E1_1 | ecosystem: Environmental > Terrestrial > Soil > Wetlands > Peat | place: Sweden: Abisko, Stordalen... | reverse complement strand
CAAATGAGTAGTAGTAGGGATTCGGATTGCCCCAGCGGCTGCCCGTGCTCTGATTGATCAGCGCCTGAATCCCGGCCATGATAGGCGAGGCGAACGACGTCCCGCCGCCGCCCGACCAGGTGCTCGGTGCTCCGGAGCAGGAAGCTCCGCCGCTCTGTATATCGCTAAAACAGAAAACGTAGTAGTGGCCCCAAACACCGTTGGCGGCAAACAACGAAACGTCCGGGATGTCGCGAACGCCGTCGTTTGGGTTACCGAAAATCCCCGCCTGCCAGGATGGCTTCGCGTATCCCTGACAACTTCCACTGACGACGCCGCCTATAGATGGCGAGCCCGTGGCGCAGCCGCTCGGGCCACCGCTTCCGGCGCCTACTATGAGGTAGTAATATTCACCGATGGCACTATTGCAAAATCCGTTGGCGCCCCAAGACTGTGTATAGCCGAAAAAGTTCGTCAGTAACTGGCTGGCGCATGAATCGTTCCAGGGAATTTCGGGAATGTACGACTTCGCGGATCCGTAAGTTGCGGTGTTAGTCGAGTTCCAATAAGTGCTATTCGTCTTCGCGTAAGTATCGCCGAAATCCGTGCCGCCCACGGCGACGTTATACGGAGTTGATGCGAACGCACTGACGCCGATTCCATGAGTCGCATAGGTTAGATTGGCGTCGCAGCTGGCCGCGCCCTCATCTCCAGCCGCCACAAAAACCGAAATGCCGGCAGCGACCGCCTGCTCATAGGCGGAAGCGAAGGCTGCATTGTCCGCCGCGCCATTTTCCGCTTCGCACTCACCGTAGCTGATGCTCACCACCGCCGGCAGATTACCGCCGGCATTCAGCAAATTTTCAAGAGCGATTAAGCCGCCGAAAGTGGTACTGGTATCGCTGCAAGAGGCCAGTTGGATGGCCGCTCCGGGAGCACTGGCGCTCGCCCATTCGGCATCCAGAATAGCCTCGCCGTCGTTGCCCGCTACCACGCCGGGATCGGTACAACTCGCCGGATGAACTTGGGTGAATGATCCACTGGTGTAAGCGGACAGGCCGAAGGTGTTCCGGAAAGTGGTCCAATCCGCCGTACTGAACACATCGGTGTCTTCTATCACCACGATCGTCTGTCCCTGACCGGTGATACCCGCGGAAAACAAGGGATTCAGATTGTAAATTGTCGCCAGATCGGCGGGTGCCACGGTTTCGTAGGTGCTCCCGTTCGAAGTGAACGTGTAGTTCGCGCGCTCCTTTCGCATGGAGCGCGGGAAGAAGCTATGCAATGAGGCGATGCCTACTACAGCGGGCGCCAAGGCAGCGGGAATTTGCGGGTCGCTCATATTGGCGATATGCATTTGCCCGTTGACCTCAAGATTGTGGATCTCCGTTTTAAAAGCTTGCCGCACCTGGCCGGCCGTTCCCGAAAAGTCGATGGTCTGCTTGTTGAGATAAACCTGGTTAACGGTAAAACCTTGCGATTCGAGCCAGTTCGTGACGGCATCGATATCACTTTGTGCCAATCCGAATTGCTGGCCGAATTGCTCGCCCGTCAGCCACTTGTGATAGTTGGGCGAAGCGGCGTTTTCAAGCTCGCTCAGATACTGTTCCAATGCAGCCTGCAGTTCCGCGGGGCGCTGCAATTGGAGCAGCATGTGCTCCAATGGCAGGCTGTCTGAAACAATTCCCCGATCGTTGACGGGGTTCGCCTCAATCCGCGTGTTGCCGCCTAACGTAACAAGTTTTTGGCTATCTACCGCCTGTGTGACAAGGGCGCGTTTTACGACGCTCTGCGCAGTGGCTGAGTAATTGATGAAAACCGCGAGAAACAAGATCGACTGGAATGATTGGCGAAGCATAGCACTATTTCGCATACCAATCATATAAGAACGGAGACGTCTCAGCGGCTAGACGTCTCCGTTTCTACGAACACGCTAGGCGGGGACCGTGACTTCTTCCGGCACTCCCGCCTCTTTGCGCTTCTTCAAGAACGGCATCATGGCGCGCAATTCCGCGCCGACTTTTTCGATCGGCTGATTCTTCGCCGCTTCCCGCATGGCCAGGAATTTCTTGCGCCCGTCGCGGTTTTCCTGCAACCACGTGCGGGCGAATTCGCCCGACTGAATTTCGCTCAGAATCTTCTTCATCTCGGCGCGCGTTTCGGCGTTAACGATGCGCGGACCGCGCGTGTAATCGCCATACTCCGCCGTGTCGGACACCGAGTAACGCATGTAGCCCAAGCCGCCTTCGTAGATCAGATCGACAATCAGCTTCAACTCGTGCAAGCATTCGAAGTAGGCGATTTCGGGCGCATAGCCCGCTTCCGTCAGCGTTTCGAAGCCGGCGCGAATCAGCTCGCTCACGCCGCCGCAAAGCACGGCCTGTTCGCCGAACAAATCGCTTTCAGTTTCCTCTCGGAACGTAGTCTCAATCACGCCGGCTTTCAAACAACCCAAGGCGAAAGCGTAAGACAGTGCGTTTTCCAAAGCATGGCCGGAAGCGTCTTGCGCGATGGCAACCAAGCCCGGCACGCCGACACCTTCGGTAAACAATTCGCGGACGCGATGTCCGGGCGCTTTAGGCGCAATCATCGAAACGTCGATATCCGCAGGCGGCTTGATCTCATTGAAATGAATGTTGAAACCATGCGCGAACATGAGCGTTTTGCCCTTGCTCATGTGGGGTGCGATATCGGTGCGGTAAGTGTCGCCTTGCACATGATCGGGCACCAGAATCATAATCGTGTCGGCAATCTTGGCGGCATCGGCAACGCTCAGCACTTCTAAACCGGCGGCCTTCGCCTTGGCGATGCTCTTGCTAGTGGCCGGCAAGCCGACTACGACATGCAAGCCGGAATCGCGCAAGTTCAACGCGTGCGCGTGGCCCTGGCTTCCATAACCAATAATGGCAATCGTTTTCTTTTGGAGCGGCGCAAGGCTGCCGTCCTTTTCATAAAATCTACGTGGCATAAGATCCTTTAAAAGATAGTGAAGCGCGAATTAATCGGCTCCTTGGAGTTCAAGCACCTCTTCGGCGGACGCGCCCAATGGCACCGGCGCGGAGAGCCGCAGTTTCTTGTTATCAAGCGACATAGCGACCATACCCGAGCGAGTTACTTCAATCTCGCCGTAACCGCGCATAACATCGACAAATTCATCAAGCTTTTCGGAATCGCCGGTAGCTTCCAGGCAAAACCCCTCGGTTGTGGAATCCACCACGCGGGCGTGAAAAATCTCGGCTTCTTTCAGCACCGCCGTGCGGTTCGGTTGGCTGGTCTTCACGCGAATCAACATCAGCTCGCGATTGACGGCTGGGCCGTCCGTTACGTCAGTGGCTTGCAGAACGTTCACCAACTTAGACATCTGCTTGATCACCTGGGCGCGCGTGCTTGGTTCCACGTCCACCGTGATGGTCATGCGCGACAGCGTCGGGTCGAACGTGCGCGCGACCGTGAGCGACTCAATGTTGTAACCGCGTTGGCTTAGCAAACCGGTGACGCGCATGAGCGCGCCCGGTTTGTTTTCCATCAAGAGAGAAATGATTTGTTGCATGTTGTGTTAAACCTCCACCGGTTGCGGCGGCCGCAACACCATCTCATTGAGCGCGCCGCCGGCCGGCACCATTGGGTAAACGTTTTCGAACGGTGAAACCTTAACGTTCAACAGAAACGGACCCGGTTCGTTAACCGCGTCTTTAAGCGCCTGCGGCATCTCCGCCACCGAACTCACCGTGCGGCCTTTAAAGCCATAGGCGCCGGCCAGTTTCTCCACATCCGGAAACGAAGTTAACGCCACTTCGCTGAGGCGGTTGTTGTAAAACAATTCTTGCCACTGGCGGACCATGCCCAGATAGCCGTTGTTCATCACGATAATTTTGATGGGCAGCGCGTGATTGGCGATGGTAGCCAGCTCCGGAATTGACATTTGGAACCCCCCATCGCCGACGATGGAAAAGACCAGCTTGTCGGGCCGCGCGAATTGCGCGCCGATAGCAGCCGGCAAGCCAAAACCCATGGAACCCAGGCCGCCGGAATTGATCCACAAACGCGGTTCGTTGAAGCGGATCAATTGCGCCGACCACATCTGATGCTGGCCCACATCGCTGGTGACGATGGCGCGGCCGCCGGAAAGCTTGTCGATCTCCGCCATCAAATGCTGCGGCTTGATCTCCGTCTCAGATTGGATCGGCGCCAGCGGATTTTCTTCTTTCCATTGCTGAATCTGCTGCCACCACGCTTGCCGCGCCCCCGCGTTCTTCCCTTTCAGCGCCGCCGCCAGATCGTTCAGCTCGTTCAGCAGTTTCGGCATCACTTTCTTCACATCGCCGACAATCGGCAAATCGGCCGTCCGGTTCTTGCTGATTTCTGCCGGGTCGATATCAACGTGAATCACTTTGGCGTGCGGCGCGAAAGCGGCCAGGCGGCCGGTCACCCGGTCGTCAAAACGAACGCCCAAGGCGATGATCAAGTCCGTCCCGGACATGGCCATATTGGCGGCATAGCTGCCGTGCATGCCCGGCATGCTGATGAAATTGCGGTGTTCGGAAGGCAGCGCGCCCAAACCCATCAACGTGCAAACCGTAGGCGCATCCAACGCTTCCACCAAAGCGCGCAACTCCACGCTGGCGTTGGCGGCAATCACGCCCCCGCCCGCATACATAAACGGCCGTTCGGCTTCCCACATCATTTGCGCGGCGCGCCGGATCTGGCCGGCATGCCCTTCGCTATAAACCTTGTAGCCCGGCAGATGAATTTCGGTCACCGGCACGTAGTGCGCCTGCGCCTGAAACGCGTCTTTCGTGATATCCACCAGCACGGGACCTGGACGCCCCGAAGCGGCCAGATAAAACGCTTCGTGAATCACCTGCGGCAGATCGGCAATGTTCTTCACCAGAAAATTGTGCTTCGTAGCCGAGCGCGTTATGCCGAAAGTATCCGCTTCCTGAAACGCGTCGCTGCCCATCAGCTTGCTCGAAACCTGACCCGTAAGCGCCACAATCGGAATCGAATCCATCATGGCATCCACCAACCCGGTCACGAGATTGGTTGCGCCCGGGCCCGAAGTGGCGCAGCACACACCCACTTTGCCCGTGGTCCGCGCATAGCCTTGCGCCGCAAATGCGGCATTCTGCTCGTGCCTTACAAGAATGTGCTTGATGGGATAGTCGTACAGCGCATCATAGAGCGGAAGCGTCACGCCTCCGGGATAGCCAAAAATGCATTCCACATTCTCAGCGGTCAAGCAATGCAACAGGATTTTCGCACCAGATAACAAATTTGACGACATAAGCTTCCTAATTATTTTCGGTCTTTACAAATGAAAAGGGCCACTTGGCTGATTTTGTTCTCTGCCAGAGTGGCTCTCGATTTCTAACTCGTGAGGCGCACCTAAGCAGAGCCAGTAACGACTGGGCCGAGGAGCACTACGACTAGGGAAAGCCGATTCATATCACGTTTGACGCGCCATGCCTGCTCCGGTAAGAACTCAGCGTGTTGCGTCTAGACACTAGCGTAACCTAGAAGCGATTTTTATGCAAGAGAATGAAAGTATAAAAAAGATGAATGGCCGGGCGGCGGCGCGCGGCTACTTATCCCGAACTAAATGATTTTGAAGGAACCTGATCTACGACCCTAATCGAACTTCCCGACGACCAAAAATTGGCGATCGACGAACCTCGGCCGCCTCCACTTCCGAACGTGTCCCTCAACTTCGACCCGGCTGCCCAAGAATGGCGCTCGCCGAGTCGACCATTACATTAAGCCTACCGAGGGACGAGTGAATCGGGCCCTCGCGAAGCCTTCCATTGGATCACCCTTGATCATTCGAAAAACACGAGCAGCAGAGTTCTTCTGGAACTCAGCCGCACGCTGCCATCCTCTGGGCGCGAACCGTGCGCTAGTTCCGCAAACCCACCAGGGTTTCTCGAAGGCCCGGACCTGGAAAAGCCTCAAGTCGTATTGAGACATGCAAAGAAAGGCGCTATATGAACTGTCTGAAGCCCAGCCCGAAACAACTTGTGGACGGAGATTAGCTTTTCCCGTTCTAAGTGCTTATTTTTCGACCTGCAAATTATTGGTTACCTGGAACACATTCGGCACGCCGTTCACTCGCACGTTAATCAAATTCTTGTCGCCTTCATTCGCCACCACGCCTTCCAAAGTAACGTTTCCGTTCTTAACGATGATATGAATTGAGGGGAGTGCGCGATCCCCGTAGCGATCGCCGATCGCCGGATCTCCATAAATAGCGCGCGCCACCGAGCGGCGGATCTGGTTATCCATGGGCGACAGCGGAAGCACCTCAATTTCGTTGTTGACCTGCGTAACGCCTTCGATATTTTTGACTACGTTGCCAGCGTCGCTTTTCAGCGTGGGTCGCGTCACCGCACCCAGCAGTGTTACGGCGCTGCCGTCCACCCGAAACGCCAAATCGTCAAAAATTGAATAGTAAGGCAACATCACAAGTTGGTGACGCACCTCTTGAGCCAGCTTGCTCATGCCGGCCGGTCCCGGCGTAAAGGCGTCATTATGGTCTTTCTGTTGGCCAGCGAACAACTGCAACGGTAAAAAACACAGAGCCGTAAGTATAGTGGGTTTCAGTAACCTGCGCATTGCTTTTCTCTCCTATACCGTTTGATTGCGTAGGAGCAGCACAAGTTACATCTGCGCTTGCATTTGCAATGGCGGGACTAATACAGGAATTCTACTAACTCAGCGTGCGGTGGAACAGCTCAAGCAGCAAGCCTTGGCAAAGATAGGCAAGCGCGGGGTCGTGGCGATAACCTTCATCGCGTAAAAACGCGTGCGCGCCATTGACTTCGACCCATTGAAAATTCGCGCCAATTTCGTCGAGGCGGGCCTTGATCGCATTGCGCCCTGCGAGCGGAACGTGCGGGTCCTGCCGCCCCCAAATATGAAGCAGTTCACCCTTGATTTCAGTCGCTCGTTCGAGCGAATTATCTTTCTTGCCTTTGCCGAGCGTGGCGGAATGAATATCTGTTGCGTAAAAACAAACGGTGGCCAGCACATCCACGTTCATGGCCGCGCGGAAGGCTAAGTGGCCGCCTAGACAGATGCCCACCACGCCCAATTTCCCCGTGCAATCCGCGCGCGACTTGAGATGGTCGAGCGCCGCGCGGGCGTCGGCATCATAGGACGACAACTCCTTGCCGTATTTATCGGCGTTGCCCTTGTCGGCGCCTGCCTGATCGTAGGGCAGCACCGCGCCCGCCGGTTCCAACTCGTGGTAGACCTCCGGCACGGCAACGACGTAACCATGACCGGCAATAAATGCGGCCGTGCGGCGGATGGGTCCGGTAATTTGGAAGATCTCCGAGAAGAGAACCACCCCCGGATAGCGGCCCTCGGCGGCAGGCCGGAACACGCACGTTCGCATGGGGCCTGTCGGCGTGGCAATCGTTTCGACAATATCGTCTTTGATGATCACAAGTCTCCCTATTGCGCGCGCGGCGCTTCTTCGTAGGCGACCAAACCCTTGCCGCTCGACAGGTTCTTCTTCTTGCAGCGGACCACTTGGCCTGGAACGTATTCCCAGCTTTCGTCGGCGGGCATTTGGTCGACAATCATATAGAAATCGCGGCCCAGATGTTCGGCCCGCACGGCGCGCAGCATATTCATGCCTTCGTTGAGCATGTTGACATAGATGCTCACTTCCTTACCGGTAAGCACAGGCGGAGGCGGCGCAGCGGCGGGTGCTGAAGTTGGTTGGGGGGCCGCGGCGGCGTAAACGGGCTCGGGTTCAAGGATTGGGGCCGCTGCAGGTTGGGGTTGATACAAAGGGACCGGCGGCGGCGCTGGAGGGGCTACGGGCGTATATATATGCTGCTGCGTTCCCAGCGCCTGCGCGATGGGGAATATAGTCGTGGGAGCAGAAGCGGCCGCTTGCGGATAGCCACCCGCTCCGCCATATTGCCGGGGGCCCATGCGCGAACGATCAATCAGAAAAAACATGAAGGTTCCGATGAGCCAAATGCCGACGGGCAGAAAATTTGCTCCCACCATTGCAGCCAGCAAGCCATTCAACGGATACATACAAGCCACCAGCAGCGCCAGTCCGCACACAAAAGCAAAGGCAAGACTCTGCGGGGTTGTGCGAGCCCCGCGCTGATCATAAGCGAACAATGCCACCAACAAGGCTAGTCCGGATAAGCAGGCCAGCAGGTTTTGCGCGTCATGTAAAGCCACTAAGCCGGCGATGAATGCCACCAACAGCGAGGGTAAGGTAATTCGAGACGTTGCCATTATTTTTCCAGGTCGTATCTTTCAATCTACGAAATCTGCTTTAAAGCAGGAGAACAAGAGACGCCGATACCGCCTGCTTTGGTTTCAACTTCCATGGCTGGCGATACCTCTTCTTCCGGCATGAATAAGGCGAGACAGAGGGGCCGCTTCGCTTGTATACTGGGGGTTCGGACCGTTTAGGTCCCGTTAAGACCCCAAGCAGGAGAATCCTTCTAAAACATGTTTGATCTGTTCCGCAGCCGCGAGAAAAGTGTGCGCCTGCTGCTAGGCGTGATGTTGGTTTTGGTAGCGGCATCCATGCTGATCTATCTGATTCCCGGGGGCTTTGGCAACACCGGCATTACCGGCGACAACGTCATAGCCGCGGTTGGCAACGAGAAGGTCACTGAAACCGATGTGCAACGGCAAATAGCCATGGCTACACGCGGCCAGACGAACCTGCCCAAGGGCGTCTTGGCTATGTATGTCCCAAACATCGTCAATCAGCTCATCGAGCAGAAGGCGATGGCTTACAAGGCCAAGGAAATGGGCTTGACGCTTTCCGACGACGAACTCGCCGATACCATTCAGGCGGAATTCGCCCCGCAGATGGGCGGTAAATTCGATAAGCAGATGTACCTCGGCTACATCAATCAAATTGGCATGACACCTGCCTCGTTCGAGAATGAACAGCGCGATATGATTCTCGGCTCGCGCCTGGAGGAGTTGGAGAAGCAGTCGCTGGTGATCTCCGATGCCGATGCGCGCGCGGAATATCAACGCAAGAATATGAAGGTTGGCCTGCAATACGTGGCCATGGACAAGAACCAGTTCCTTAGCAAAGTGAACACCGACCCGGCCGCGGTGAAAGCGTATTTCGAGCGGAATCGGGGTCTATTTCGCATTCCTGAGAAGCGCAGCTTCGACCTGATTGTGGGATCGAGCGCCGACTTCATACAGAGCGCGCAAGTGCCGGATGCGCAGTTGATGAAGGATTATAACGATTCGATTGACAGCTTCCGTACGCCCGAGCGCGTGAAAGTGCGGCACATCCTGGTGATGACGCAGGGCAAGCCGAAAGCCGACGTGCCGGTTTTGAAAGCGAAAGCCGAGGGACTGTTGAAACAGCTTAAAGCGGGCGCGGATTTTGGCGAGCTTGCTAAAAAGAATTCCGACGACCCCGGTTCGGCCCAAAAGGGCGGCGAATTAGGCTGGGTCACGCACGGGCAAATGGTGCCGAATTTTGAGAAAGCTTCCTTCTCGCTCAAGCCCGGTGAGCTGAGCGGCATTGTGGAAACCGAATACGGTTACCACATCGTGCAAGCGGAAGAAAAGCAGGAAGCGCACACGCAAACGTTCGACGAAGCGCGCCCGCAGTTGCTGTTGGAAGCCAAGAAGCAAGTAGCGGCGGATATGTTGCGCAAGAATATTGACGCCGCGCGCGCGGATGTTTTGCGCAATCCTTCGCAGGCGGCGGCGATTGCCGCTAAGTATGGGCTCAAGTATTTCAAGCAGGACAATGTGGCGAATGGTACGCCGCTACCCGATCTGCCGGCGCCCGGTGAATTGGGCAGTGCGATTTCCGCCACCGCCAAGGGCGCGGTGACAGACGTATCAAGCTTCGAAAACGAGGGCAAGGCGGCATTTGCGGTGGTCCTGAACATCGCGCCCGCGCGCAACGGAGATTTCAGCGAAGTGCAGGCCCAGGTATTGCAGCGCTATACCTCCGATGAAGCCGCGCGGCTCACTGAAGAAGCGGGCAAACAGGCGGCTGAGAGCGCCCGCAAAGGCGAGAGCCTGGAAGAGATCGCCAAGCGTTACGGAACGACGGTCAAGACGGCCGCTCCCTTCACCGTCGATGGCGCGGCCGAGGGCATCGGTTCCGGCGCGCAGTTAGCGGCCGCGTTCAAAGCCAACGTTGGCGATGTGATCGGCCCGGTTAACACCGGCGTGGGCGAGTTTATTTGTAAAGTGAGCGAAAAGGTTCCGGCCGATATGAGCCAGTACGCCGCCGGCAAGGCTGCCATTGTGCAGAGCCTTGAGCAGGACAAGCTGCGCTTGCAGCAACCGCTTTTCCGCGATAGCGTGTTGACCGATCTGAAGCGGCGCAATATCGTCAAGATGAATCAAGCGGCCATTGATCACATGATCGAGCGCTACCAAGGATAACGATTGCTCGTACAAGCTCTTCACTTTCTACGCAGTCTGACCGACCCGGATCAACTCATACAACTGCTTTCCACGGTGCTGACCGGCTGGCTGGGGTATGCGGCGCTGTTCCTGATCGTTTTTGCCGAAAGCGGTTTGCTGGTGGGCTTTTTTCTGCCCGGCGATTCGCTGCTGTTCACCGTGGGCGTGGTGGCGGGCGCGGGCAAGCTGCCCATTTTGCCCGTGATTGTCATGCTGGCGGCGGCCTCTATTCTGGGCGATGGCTCCGGATTTTTTTTGGGCGGGACGCTCGGCTACGCGCTATTCAAGAATCAAAACTCGCGCTTTTTCCGCCGCGAGTACCTAGATAAAACGCACGAATTCTACGAACGGCATGGCGGCAAGACGATCATCTATGCCAAGTTCGTACCGATCATCCGCACCTTTGCGGCTTTCATCGCGGGTGTGGGCAAAATGAACTACCTGCGCTTTTTGACGTTCAATGTGGTGGGCGCGATTGGCTGGGTGACATCGATGATTCTGTTAGGCGATTGGCTCGGCAGCGTGCCGCTGGTGCGTCACAACTTTGAAAAGTTCGTGTTGGGTATCATTTTCGTCTCGTTGATCCCGGCCGCTTCGCACATCTTTCAGGGTCAGAAGAAAGCGGTCGTCTAAAAATGAATTCCCCCGCCGCAGACCAGCACTTCGCCTGTTACATAGTCCGATAACGGCGAACAAAAAAACAGCACGCTTTTGGCCGCATCTTCTGGCGTGCCCAATCTCCCTAGCGGTACCGTGCGTTCCACCTGGTCGCGCACTTGCGCCTGCATCCCGACATGCACCTGGCGCTCGCCAATGGCGATATTCGTTTCCGCGCTATCGAGGGGCCGCGTCAGCCGCGTATCGATCAGCCCGAACGCCACCGCGTTTACTGTGACGTTATAGCGGCCCCACTCCTTGGCAACCGTTTTCGTCAAGCCCACAACGGCCGCTTTCCCTGCCGCGTAACCGGATTGCCCGGCATTGCCTCCCAAGCCTGAGATGGAAGTAATGTTCACTACTTTGCGCATCACCGTCTGGCCCGCTTCGATCTCTTTCTTGGCGGTTTCGCGCAGCCAGGGCGCGGCCGCTCGCAGCAAGCGAAACGGCGCAACCACATGAATGTCGAGCATGGCTTGAAATTGTTCGTCGCTGGTCTTTTGGATGACGCTATCCCACGTGTAGCCGGCGTTGTTCACGATGATGTCGAGCGAGCCAAAATCTTCAATGGCTTTGCCAACCACCGTTTCAGGAAAACCGCTGGCTGTGATATCGCCGGCGATTGTCTTAAGCGCAGCGTTTACGGTAGCCGATGCGATAGAGGATCTTGCCTCGTTCAGAGCTGATTCATCAATATCGGTCAGCAGCACCGACGCTCCGGCTTCCGCTAGAACCTGTGCAATCGCGTGTCCGATACCCCGGCCCGCTCCGGTGACAATCGCGCTTTTACCAGCCAGTGAGATTTGCAGCATGCAAACGCCACAATATCACCTGATGCTTTGGATATCGGCTTCGAACTGATGGTGGTGCTGGAAGCATAACGGGCTTCACATAAACAGCAAACCCCGCTCTAACGAAGCGGGGTCGGCAATCGAAGCAGAAAGGGAGCGCTGGGAGTCTTGCCGCTTGGGAAAACCGCATTGGTGACACTGGCGCGAATGCTCTTTGTGGATAATGCCACCTGGTCGGCTGATTCGCGCTGCATTTATTTCAACGGAATTAGCGCGCAGGGCGGGAAGGGGCTGTTTCGCGTTTCGGTTCCGCAGGGCAGGCTAGAACGCTTGGCGGATCTGACGGATTTTGAAGATCCGCAGGAGAATTGGTATGGCGTTACGCCGGAGGGCGCGCCGCTGGCATTCCGGGCGGTCAATGTGCAGGAGATTTTCGCGCTGAAATGTGAGTTGCCTTAGCGGTACTCCACGCACATCAGCACTAACCCGCTTGCCGGAACCGCGGGTCCAGGCAATATCTTGCAACCTGGCATCAGCCGCGCGCGAATCTCCGCAGCGCCCAAGTTGCCTTTACCCCCTTCCAGCAAAACACCAACGATATTCCGAACCATATGCTTCAAAAAACCGGAACCGGTAACGCGGTAAATGAGCATATCGTTGTCGCGCGTGAGAACAGAACTATAAATCTTCCTAACCTTGCTCTTGCCTTCCGCATCGCGATAGTCCGATGCCGCAAAGGCGGTGAAATCGTGTTCGCCTTCGAGGAGAGGAGCGGCTGCAAGCATGGCCGCTTCATTCAGCGGATAGGGATGATGATAAACGAATCGCCGCTCGAACGGCGAACAAACCTCTTCGCGGTAGATCCGGTATTCATAAGTCTTGCGCACGGCATCGAAGCGCGGATGAAATTCCAGATCCACTTCGCGCACATGATTGATACGGATCGTTCCGGGCAGCAAGCGGTTCACTGCACGGCGGAAATTATCCGCGGGAATACGATTCTCAAGCGAAACCGCAGCCACTTGCGCCAGCGCATGTACCCCCGCATCCGTGCGGCCCGAGCCCGCTACCTGCACTGGCTTCCCTTCCATGCCGCCGATAATTTCTTCCAGAATGCCTTGAATCGTTGGCAATCCCGGCTGCACTTGCCAGCCATGAAAATCGGTGCCGTCGTAAGCGACTTCAAAACGCAGTCTGCGCATGGCAGCGGCTTATGCCGGCGGTTCGGTGCGCCGCGAACCGGGCTTCACAACCGGCACGCCCTCTTTGCAAAGCGGGCAATCTTCGGGTTGATAGGCGACCGCCCTCAGCGATTCGAGCGCCACACGTGGCACGCCCACATCGGCGCGGCCGCCGCTGCGATCAATGATCGATCCTGCCGCCAACACTTTTCCTCCCAGCTTCTGCACGACGCGAATCACCTCTTTGGTGCTGCCGCCAGTGGTGATCACATCCTCTATAACTACGACGGTCTCGCCGGGTTTAATCTCGAAGCCGCGGCGCAGCGTCATGTCGTTGGTATCAAGATCGCGTTCGGTAAAAAGCGAACGTGCACGCAGCGCTTTCGCGACTTCATGGCCAATCACGATGCCACCAATGGCCGGCGCAACCACTACTTCGGGCTTGGTGTCTGCCAGCAATTCCTCGACCTGCCGCGCCAACTCCTGTCCCAGACGTTCCGCATAAACCGGCACGGCTAGAACCTTTGCGCATTGCAGATACTCGCTGCTATGCAGTCCGCTGGTCAAGCGGAAGTGTCCATGCAAATAGGCGGCGGTCTCCTCGAACAACGCCATCACCGAAGTTTCCATCGCCGTCAGGATAGCAGCAAGCGGCCACTTGATTCCCAAAAGCGGACAGCAATGCAGTCCGCCCGGTGAAGTTAAGCTAGCCTTTTCATGGGGCGGGCGATGGCTATTATTTTGCTGTAAGTTACTATGGGTTGCACGGACTTAAAGACGGAACTTTGGCGCCGCATTTCACGTTCTTCGTTCAAGCGGGTCAGCTCGTCTTGAAACGCGCGGCGGGCCGTGCAGGCGCGCTGCTGCGTTTATTTTTGGGGGTCTTCAGCAAATTCTAATGCGACAAATCAAAGCACTTTTGTCAATGCTTTGCAGTTTTCTAATGTTGACGGGCACGCTAGGGGCGCAAAACGCCGTCCGCGTCGAACCGGCGAAAGGGATATTCAGCTGGTACCGCCAGCGCAGCGTCGCGCCGATAAACCTGACGAATTCGTCGCGCCTGAATTCGCTGATTCACGCCGGCAACCTTTATCTGTCGGCGCAGGATGTGATTGCCTTGACGCTCGAGAATAATTTGGATATCGAAATTCAGCGCTACACGCCGATTCTCACCAAAGAGGTGACGCGTCGAACGCAAGGGGGCGGCGCCATTCGCAGCGTTGGGGTAGGCGTAGCCGCAGGTCCCAGCAGCGTCAGTTTAACCGGCGTGAGCCTGAACGCGAGCGGTGGTGCCGCCAGCGCCGGCGGCGTGAGTTCCGGCGGCGGAATCGTTACCCAGTTAGGTCCCGCGATTCCGAGCCTCGACCCCCAAGTCTCGCTGGTGACGCAGTTTTCTCATAGCACCAGCCCACAGAGCAACACATTCCTGACCGGAACCACATCTTTAATTCAGACAACCCATTTCTATCAGGGGCAGATTTCCAAATACACCGACTTCGGAACTTATGTTCAATTTACGATTACCGACGATTACCTGAAATTCAATAGTCCTTACTACACTCTCAATCCTTTCAGCCAAGGCGATGCCGATTTTCAAATTACGCAAAATCTGCTGAATGGTTTTGGCAGGCCGGTATTGGCCCGCAACATTCGGGTATCGAAGAACAACGAAAAGGTTTCGGACCTGCAATTTAAACAGCAGGTGATTACGACAGTTTCGGCGGTGTTGAATCTTTATTGGGATCTGGTGAGTTTCAACGCAGACCTCAAAGCGCGCAAAGACGAGTTGTCCACGGCGCAAGCGCTGTTTGAGGACAACAAGAAGCAAGTGCAAATTGGCACCTTGGCGCCCATTGAAGTCACGCGCGCCGAAGCGCAGGTTTATTCAAGCGAACAGGACCTGCTCATCTCGCAAACGAATCTTTTGCAGCAGGAAACGGTTCTTAAGAACGCTATTAGCCGGAACGGCGTGGCCAGCCCGGAACTGGCCGACGTTCACATTATTCCGCTCGATACGATTCAGGTTCCCCCGCAGGACGAACTTCAGCCCATTGAGCAACTGGTACAAGAAGCGCTGGGCAAGCGCGTTGAAATCGCCCAGGACAAGATCAATATCGATAGCAACGAAATTAACCTGCGCGCCATTCGAAATGGTTTGAAGCCCACGCTGCAACTGTTCGCGGAGTTGACCAACAACGGCTTGGCGGGCGCGCCGAATTATTTAGCTCCAGGCACGATCGCCCCAAGCTACCTGACGGGGGGGACGGGCTCGGTGTTTGCGGAGGTATTGCGGCGCAACTATCCGAACTACTCGGCCGGCGTGTCGCTGAACATTCCGCTGCGCAATCGGGCCGCTCAATCGGATTACGTCACGTCAGCGCTGTCCCAGCGGCAATCTGAACTGGCGCTGCAGAAGGCCATCAACCAAGTACGCGTGGATGTACAGAACGCCTTAATCGGCGTGCGCCAGGCGCGCGTTCGTTATGATTCGGCCGTCAAGGCTCGCATCCTGCAACAACAGACGCTAGATGCGGACCGCAAGAAGTACACTCTTGGCGCATCCACCGTGTTTCAGGTGGTGCAGGACCAGCAGACGCTGGCCTCCGCCCAAAGCACTGAGCAACAATCGTTGGCCAATTACAGCCATGCGCGCATCCAGTTTGACCAAGCCTTGGGGACAACGCTGGAAGTGAATCACATCTCGATTGACGAGGCGCTGTCGGGCAGGGTTATGCAGCCCTCGGCGCTACCGGCAACGCTGCCGCCTTCGGCGCAGGGGCAAAGGCCGTGAAGAACTTTCGGCGGTGGATAGCTATCGGGCTCTGCGCATTATCCAGCGGCCCAATGGGCTGGGCGCAGGAAGCCATTACGCCCGTTATGCCGCGTGGCGGATTATTCGGTTCCTACTCGGCTCCACAGGTGCCGGGCGCGCGGTTGGGAAATAGCAGCCGGTTGAGTGGATTGATTCAAGGCGGCAAGCTTTACCTCACGGCGCAAGACGCGATCGCGCTGGCGCTGGAAAACAACATCGATATTGAAAGCGACCGTTACAACGCGCTCATCGCGCAATGGAATTACCGGCGGCAACAAGCGGGCGGCCCTTTACCGGGCGTACCCAGCGGCTCTTCGCAAGCCGGCAGCGTGCAAAGCGGCGAAGGAGTGGCGGGCAGCCAGGCGGCGGCCGGCGTCAACTCCGGCGGCGGCAGCAGCGGGAGCAACAGCACGAACGCTACCATTTCGCAGATCGGCCCGGTTACTCCCACCCTCGATCCATCGTTCTCAAGCGCGGAAACGTTCTCGCATAAATCAACGCCGCAATCGAATCCCACGCAGAGTCAGGTTGCGAACCTGATCGATAACACGCGCAATTATACGGAAACGTACAATGAGGGCTTTATCTATGGCGGCAAAGGGAGCTTGTCCTTTTCAAACTCCTACCTGAATGAGAACGCGCCCAGCGATTTATTGAATCCGCAGAATGGAACCAGCCTGCAGCTCAGCCTGCAACAGAACTTGCTGTACGGCTTTGGCAAGGCTCTCAACGCGCGCAATATCACCATTGCGAAAGCGAACATCGGAATCAACGATTTTAGTTTCAAAACGGAAGTCATCGCCGTTGTGGTGAGCGTGCTCAATGGCTATTACGCGCTGGCGGCTGATTATGAAGATCTAAAAGCAAGGCGGCAGGAGCTAGCGGTGGCGCAGCGGTTCTTTGAAGACAACAAGAAGCAAGTGCAAATCGGCACCATGGCTCCGCTGGACGTGACGACGGCGGAGGCGCAGGTGGCCACCAGCCAGCAAGACCTGGTTGTTTCCGAGACGACGCTGGAACAGGATCAGGTCACGCTGAAAAACCTGCTGAGCCGCAGAGGGTTGGCGGATCCGCTGCTGGCCAATGCCGAAATCATTCCGCTGGATCGGATCGAAGTTCCTGAAAAAGAAACGTTGCCGCCGTTCAAAGAAGCGCTGGCGGTGGCTATGACGAATCGGGCGGATTTAGAAACCGACCGGCTGAACTTGATCAACAGCAAGATCAACACGCTGGGCACGAGCAATGGCGTGCTGCCTTCGCTGGTGGCATTCGGAAGCGCTCAGACGCAAGGACTGTCAGGCACGCCGCATACTATCTTTGCGGGACCCATTCCGGCGGGATCTCCAATCCCCACTGGGTATGGAGCTTGTCCGGCGTCATACGGCGCCAACACGATTTGCGAAACACCCCTCAAGGAATTCAACGGCAGCCTGCCGACCGCGCTGGGGCAAATGATTCGCCGCGATTTTCCGAGCCAGAGCGGCGGCGTCTTTTTTGGGCCGACGCTGCGCAACCGCCAAGCCAAGGCGGACCAAAGCATAGATCAACTTTCGCTACGTCAAACGGAGCTTGAGGACGAGAGGACAATCAACCAAGTCGGCGTAGATGTTTCAAACCAGTTGATTGGTTTGCAGCAGGCGCGGATCAGATATCAAGCCGCTGTGAAGAACCGCGTTTTAGAAGAGCAATTGCTGGAAGCGGAGCAAAAGAAGTTCTCGCTAGGAGCGTCCACTACGTACAACGTAGTGACGCAGCAGCGCGATTTAGCGACCGCGCAAGCGACGGAAGTGTCCACGCTGGCGGGTTACAGCAAGGCGCGCGTTTCGCTCGATCAGACCCTCGGCACGACGCTCAAGACGAACCACGTACAAATTGAAGAAGCGCAGAGCAGACAGGTGGCGCGCCAGTCAGTGTTACCGGACAATCTTCCCAAGTAGGTAAAAAATTCTCCGGATTGATTAGCTAAGTCGTTGAAACTAAATGATTATATGTTTGGCATGGAAGATGCCTCAGTTTTGTCGTACACGAAAAAAGGCATCTCAGGGAATGATGGTTGATCCGCCACGAATCCACGACACACCAATCCAGCCTGTACGTTTCCTCAAACAACCCCACACAAAAGCCCACCCGACCAATTTCCCTGAGCTGCTTTTTAACCGACTAAATTTTTGGCAATAGCGGCGGCGATTTGCGCACCGTGGAAACGTCCATTCTCAATAAAAATTTCGTTGGTATGCGTGCCCGCGACAATCACGCCCGCTAAATAAACGCCCGGCCTTTCGCTTTCTAGTGTCTCCGGATCAGTAATGGGCTTGGAAGTTTTGGGGTCGAGGTGAATGCCATGAGCGGCCATGAACTCGAAATCGGGGCGATAACCGGTCATGGCGAAGACGAAATCGTTTTTTACCGCGACTTCGCCTTCCTTGGTTTGAATTACAACGTCGTGCGGGCGGATTTCTTTAACGGTGCTGTGGAAATAAGCTTTGATTTCGCCACACTTGATGCGGTTTTCGATGTTGGGTTTGATCCAATATTTGACGTTGTGGTGAATGCCCGCGCCGCGAATGACCATGGTGACGCGCGCGCCGGTCCAGAAAAGCTCCAGAGCGGCGATGGCGGCTGAGTTTTTTGCGCCGACAATCAGAACGTCGTGATTGTAGTAAGGATGAGCCTCGCGATAGTAATGGATG
>Ga0302140_10004094_pt1 | contig 18546 bp, 35 predicted proteins | sample I_Bog_E1_1_FD_202095 | JGI IMG/M metagenome (GOLD analysis project Ga0302140, IMG submission 202095) | Peat permafrost microbial communities from Stordalen Mire near Abisko, Sweden - I_Bog_E1_1 | ecosystem: Environmental > Terrestrial > Soil > Wetlands > Peat | place: Sweden: Abisko, Stordalen... | reverse complement strand
CTAAACAAGGAAACCTTTTGTTACCCTTGGTTCCTTGATTAACTAGCAAATCCTTATTTGCATCATGCTAGTTAATGAAGGAACCCGGAACCCTGACAAGGTTAAGTATCAGGGTTCCGGGTTCAAGCTATCGTTACTTTCCGGTTTTCTTGACGCCCGCTAGGGTGTAATTCAGCTTGTAACCAAGCTTTTTCAAGGTTTCCTTGGCTTTTTCAACCTCGCCTAAGAGATTGTTATAAGCAAGGGTAACGTCCACGGGCAATTGAAGCTTTTCAGCCACGATTCCAGCCGCTTCCTTCTTGCTTTCATCCTTGCGCCATTCGGAAACGTAAGCTTGTGCCGTGCGCTTGGAAACCTTGTTTTCTTCTCTGTCAAGGAACGCCACAAGCTTGTTACCTGCAATGGCGCTTTCTTTCATGGCTTCAATACCTTTGGTTTCCGTGGCTTCAATGATGATACTGGAAACCTTGACGCCATACCTTGCGATAATGGCGGAAAGATTACCCGTCATGTTAATTCCCTGCCCTTTGCAGGAATCAAGGAACCCATAAACGGTAGGCTTCAAAGCGGAAACCTTATCATTGAAAGCTTTTGAGGCTAGTTCAATGGCTTGGAAACCCTCATTGATGACGTTGAAACCCTGGAAAGCTTTGAAACCCGGAACCGTGGGAACCGTAGGAAGCATTGCCGGAACCGGGTTAATTTCAACCTTGTTTTCAGCCGCTTTTCCCTTGGTTTCCTTGACTTCCTTGGAACCGGAAAGGGTAACGATAGCGTTATTAGAGTTAGGCATAAAGCCCCCCATTGGGAAAGAGTGAATTGAGAATGGTTCTCAAGAGAACCGGTTTAGGTTAACCTCGATCAACCTTGATTAGAGAATAGCCTATCCTTGGAACCCGTCAAGCGGAAATGTGAAAGAAATTTAGATTCTTTGAAACCCTGACAATTGCCAAGATTCAGGAACCGAAACCCGGAACCGTGGAAAGAGAAAATAGAACCGTGCACGCATAGCATGGAACATGCCAGAATCGTTAATATGAACGAATGAGAATGTATCTCTTGAACATGTAGAAAACCGGCATCTTTTGACGTAATTCGAGAAAACCGGAAATAGTCCAGGTTAAGCGAAAGGGTTCCTTGTCATGGTTCCGTATCATCGGAACCGTTCAACCTTTCCTAGACCCTGCTAGACCCCATAGAATCGATTTGATTTAGTTGAGATTCGTTGAGACTGTGCCGGTTTAATACAAATTACCTTGGTTTTTATACAATTTCCCTTGAAAAAGCTTACATTTGACGAAAAAAGATGAAATGTAGCGAAATTGCGATAATCACAATTGACAAGACAAAAAATGTATTGTCGGAAATGAAGCATAATAAACTTATAAAAGAAAAAGCATTGTTAAACTAAAAAGCATTGGTTACAATGCGAGTAAATGAGATGAAGTCTCAAGATTGAGATTGGAGAAAAAGAAATGTTGACAGGAAGGAAATAGTATTGTAGCGGCTGGGAATGAGAGTGTGTCGCAAAAAGAGGGTAGGATAGCAGAAATGACCATGCACCTGTCAATAGGCAAGATATGCCTAGCCGTTCATTTCATCGGAAGTGAACTAACCAGGGCAGGGGTTTTCCTGAGACTCATTCTCAAACCCAGGACCATAGGGGTGGTCCAAATCCTCACGGTATCCCAAAATCCCATTCCACCTACCTTCCACGAATTTTTTGAGCAACTTTTTATCCGTAGAATCGACTTTGCACTTCCTCGATAGGCACCTACCCCTTAGCGCGTGAATCCTATACAGAAAAAGCCCACAACGGGCTTTTGTATTATTTCCATGTACTGACTATGTTCCAAGGGATCTCACTGTATTGCTTATAGCGCCAGTACACCCGTCTGTACTCCCGCATAGGGCAGGATGTATTCCCGCACCCCTTAGCAGATACAAGAACGCCCCCAGTTAAGAGGGCGGGTGGGGGAAGTGTATTGGGTCATGGACCCATACAGTTAAGAAATCACTCCTGTTCTCCGGGGGCTATGAGAGAACAGCTTGGACCCAGGACGGGCTTTCTTGCGCTTCTTCGGGGCGCAGGACGGGCAGTGGTCGCTTTGGGCGGTAATCAGACCGGTGGACTTGATCCAGTGCTTCTCATCCCCACAGACGCAGGTTACGATCCACATCTTACCGGCACCAGAGCCTTGCTTTGCTTCCCTAGCCTTTGCAGCCCTGATGATGATCCAGTGCCCTATACGCTTGCCTGAGAGGTCTTTAGCGGCTTCCTGCTGGCGCTTGAGCTTCATCTTTGCAGCCTTGATCTGATCTCTTAGCGTCTGCTTCTTCTCTTTCTCTCGTTTGGCTATCATGATGGCATCTTCTTTACCACAACCACAGTCTGTCTCGCCGCCTCGGTGCATCTCCCTTGACTGAAGGGTCCGTAGGGTAGTGGTTGACTCTTTCTCGCAACGCTCACAGAAGACCTTGACCTTTTGTGTGCCGAAGCTCCATACAAGCTCTTGTTGGATTACCACGGCTCCAAATCGTTTACCTACCAGGGAAGGCTTCTCATCGGGTAAGGGCGGTTTGACTATTATAAGATCCCTTGGGTCGATAAGCTTCAATGTTGGATCACAAACAGGACATGCCGTGATGGATTCATTATTCGCTTGCCGCCTTGATAAATTCATTGTGTTGCCACACGAACAAACAGCCGCATACTTGCCGGTGATAGGTGACATACCTGCAATGCTTAATCGCCCCCTTATCAGGGGAAAGGTATTCACCGGGGCGGGGGTTTGCGTAGTCATGCCTTAGCATATACACAAATAGCCCCCACTGTCAAGTAGGAGCTATCTGTTTATTCTGGTTGTTATGTGATCGTCACATTACTTTGCAGTCCGGTTGGTCGCACGCCGAATGAATTCATCGTGAACCGCATCGACCTTGGCAGTCTGGTATTTGCACCACTTATTGATGGCACCAGCTACCTCACAGCGGTGAAGAATATGGGTTCGCAGGGTGAGCGTGCGGTGATTCTCATCGTATACGCGAAGGGAATGATTCCAGAAGGAACTTGCATCCAGGATGCAAATCGTCCTGCTGAACAGCCCTTCGGGCGTGTACTCCAGGCTGTCACACCGGGACTCCCAGCGATCCGGCTCTTCCTTGAGCAGCTTGACGATGTGCTGCACGAGGATTTTGATTTCCGCGGAAGAACTCATTTGTCGGCTTCCTCTTCGGCAAGGACTTCTTCCAGGACGCTCATGAACTGATCAGCAGAGCGCTCACCTACCACTTCCGGCTCCATGCCATCAATGGTTGCCCCGTCCTCATAGGCATCCGGGTTCTCGCGTATACCCTTGACCCACTTGGTGAAAGCCTTGGTGACTTGGGCTTTGGTGACGCTGAAAAGGATGGTGTCGCTCACGACCGCTCCAGCATGAAAAGCAGGTTGTTGGCTTGCATCTTGCCTACCTGCTGGACCGACAGGCAAATCTCTTCCTCGCGGGGAATGCAGATGGAAGGCTTCAGGCGCTTGGTGCGCTCGATCTTGGTGAAAGCCCTGGCAAGCTCTTCCTCAGTGAAGCTGTAGACCCTCACAGGCGGCGGAAGGGGCTTCCGGCTTACCGAAGGGATGACAGGGCACATGCCGACATCAATGGCGAGGCGGATGAGGGCTTCAGCGAGGTCCGCAGGGCGACCGGTGTTCACGATGGTGTCCTTCTTGGGGAATCCTTCGCACATGCTACTTGCCTTCCAGGATGACTTCGGGAGCGGTGGCTTCCTTCTCATAGGTGCAGTCCTCGCACAGATCAGCTTCGCATCCGGCGCAGGGATCAAGCTCTTCCATGCCATCAATGTGAATGGCTTCGCCGTTGGTGGCGTCTTCCTGGGCATACCGCGCCCAAGCATACTGCCGCGCATTGTCGATCATGATGTGACGCACCACGAGCATGATCTTGCAAACCTGCTCCTTGGTGTAGTCGCCGCCCTCGGTAAGCTGCTGGACCAGGGAAACCACGAAGTGGTCATTCAGGGTCACACGCCGCAGGATGAACGTGTCTTCCGGGGTGCCGGGCATCGGGGGCAGGATCAGGTCTGCGGGCTTGGACAGAACCTCGATGATGTTGCCCTCATCGTCCTTGACTCCCGCATCGTGGGCTTCCTGTGACTTCTCCCACTTGACGGTTTCCCAGGAATGCTCGTTCTTCAGGATGGTGGTGTACTTCTCCCACTGCTGCTGAAGGTTGGCGACGATGAACTGCTTCTCGCCCTCATCGACCTTTCCGAACTCGATCTCACTGAAGACGATCATCGGCTGATCAGCCCCGGTGCATTCGGCGGTGGTGGCATTCAGGGGCAGGATCACGGAATCCCGCATACCGTCCGCGAAGGAAGCGTCCAGGCGCACCTTGTTTGCCGCGATGAAACCGGCAAGCATGTCGTTGTCGGCTTCCTCAACCAGCGTGTCCTTGGGAACGAACTCAGCGATAGAAATCATAGCCATTGGATGGCTCCTTTGAATTGGGGCGCTGTCAAGCGCCGGGGGTTTGTTAATACTTTCTTTGTTACCAACAACCGGTTACGGCTGCTGTTTCCGCTGCATGTAGTCCTGGTAAATCCGGTCATGCTTGTGTTCCAGCTTCATTCCCTCAGATTCGAGAGTTTCGGGGAAGGGAACAAGGCAGTTGACAAGATCCTCATCTTCCAGCTTTCCGGCTTCTTCGCGGGTCATGTCAATGGAGTAGACATGCCAGAAGGTGAGCGGGTTAACTTCCATGTGAATGAACTCGCGCTTGATGCGCTTGAAGTCAACTTCAACCTCAAGACAATCAGCCAATTCATGATGGAGCATCAGGACCGGAACATCGTGTTCCTCAATCTCCCACATGGGGAAGTTGATGTCTTGGTTGTTGCGCAGCATTGCCATCTTCCCATCCACGTTGATGAGAAGCACCAGGATCATACGCAGGGCGGGTTCCTTGGTCTTCATGTCCTGCCTACTTCTTCTTCTTGGGGGCGGGAGGGATGATCTCAATATAGGCAATATCCGCCATGGGGTAGCTACGGATCAGATCGTTGTGCCAAAACGACATGACAGAGCCGTTGTCACCAAAGGGATTGGAGGTAACGTCCTTCCCAAGAAAGGATTCACCGTTCTTGAGAAAAACATTAACGGTAATAAGGGCTTCGTTGCCTTCGGGGTCGCGGACCATTGCAGGTTCCTTTCAGTTGAAGTTTGAGAAGTGGAAATGCGTATCGATTTCCAGTAGATGAAGAATTAGTTGCGCTCTTACATAGACTTCAATCCAGGTCTTACCTAACACTCGAAAGGAAACGGGACCGAATGGTGACTTGTCCGCAGGAACCTCTTTTGTATCTACCAACAGTCCAAGGCGCTTGTCGTTTGGATCGCTCCATCGTCTTGTCTTGCTGGTGAGGATCTTTCCATCACGAAGCTGGGCGTCTAGGATTGCCACAAGGGTAGGGTGTTCCCGTTGCCCAGGTGCTACTTCAAGCTCAAGCGGGTCTTGGATCTCCAGGCGTTCCACGATGTTATATCGGGCGTCACACCAGGACTTATATACTTCATCCCAAGGCATTGATTCCACACTTGAGATAAGGAGCCGCATGATTTCATTATTTTGCTTCGACATTATCCTTACCTACCACCGCAAACTCAGCAATGATGAGAAGCATTCGCGCCATCAAATCTTGTGGCTTTTGGTCCCTGACAATGAAGCGATACATTGACTTTTCTGCGTTACCGGCGTAGGGCGAATACTTCATTTGCCGTTCCGGTCCTCGCGCCTCCAGCGTGATAATGCTTTGGGCTTCCTCACACCGGAACTTCCACTGGTTGAACGAGGGATGCTTGCACCAGTGCTGCTCTGATGGGAGCCAATCGGTAGCAGGGTAGGGGAGCGCCTTGAAGCGTTCTTCCCAAATTCCCCGGAGGTTACGGCAATGGACATCCGCAATGTATTTCGCCCAAAGCACGAAGGTGCCGGGGATGCTGCCTTCGCCCTGGATCAGCCTCTCGGGAATGTCGGGGTAGTGCCTTTCCCAAACGCTCACTTCTTGGGCTTCCGCCATTTGGCTAAAATCAGGACTGAGATTATTGTTGTAAAGGTGAGATTCAAGCTGCTTCATCTTCTCCGCATAGCGCAACTGCTCAAGCTGCTGCCGAAGAGTCTCTGAAGCGCAGCTACGGGCTTGGGATGCACGCAGGATTCGGTTCTCAAGCATGGCGATTGAAGCATCAACGCCGCTGAAATCGTTGAGTGAATATGGATTGCAGGACATGGCTCACCGCTCAAGCGAAGCGGGTTGTTTGTGGGTGTGGAGGATATGTGCGATCAGGTATGCCTTCATCCATCCCCGTTCAAGATTGTGATCACTCACACTTGCCAGAAGATCAGGCTTGGTCGTGCCACGATAGATGATGAAAGGGTCACAGCGCTTACTCTTGCGCTTGTTCTGCGGACTCAACAGGATCTTGATGTCACCGAAGACCGGCGTGCCCCATCCTGGCTTGTTCCGCACGGTGTTGCCGATGGCATGTCCCAGGTTGCTTTCCCGCTGCTTGGGGAATGTTTCCCGCCACAATAGCTGCACTTCAGGTTCCTCAAGGTTATTGATGTGTTTGATGAGCATTTCCCGCATTGAGTCCATGTGTTTCCCCTAGTTCTGTTTGGTGCCCATTTGGGCGATCTTGATGAGTAGCAGGGCACGAGTCCAAACCTTCCGATACGTGGTTGCACGCAGCGTGAACGACATGAAGCCGGGGATGTAGAAGTTGCACACAAACCGGGGCGAACTGCCTTTGGTCTGTTTCACACTTAGGTTGAATTCATTGCCGATTCCGGCATCCCGTCCTTGCCGCCAGTTCTTGCGAATGGCAGTCCAAGCCGTTGCCCACTCCTTGGGAGTCATAAGCTCTTTCAGCTTCTCGTGGCAGGAGCCATCAGGAATGTCAACCAAGTGATGGATAAGCATTTCAGCTTCAGAACTCAAGCTCGATTTCGATTTCGGTCCTTGCGCCTTTATAGGTTGTCCAACCCAATCGTTGTAAGTGACCCTCTTCCCGTCATTGGTTGTATAAGTCCTGAGTGCCATGGACAATCTCCTTGATTGTTTGTTACCACCCTAAAGAGCGGCGAACGCATCCCGGTAGGCAAGCTCCAGGAGAGCCTTCATGAGCGTTGGTGCTACGCCGATCCCCTTACGAGCTATGTCAAGCTTCGTGAAGTAAATCTTGTCCTTCTTGTTCCCAAGGTCCACCTGAAGCCCTTGGTAGTAGAGATCACGAAATTCAGCGAAGCGAACCTTTGTGGTCCTCGGGCTAAGGGTGACTTCGATCAACCCTTCCTTCTTCGATTTCGTGACATCCAATTCAACCTTGATGGCTGCGTCAAGAGTGAAATTCAGAAGATAATCGGTGTGCGATCCGTTGCTGTAGGGCAGGGGGTCTATGTTGAAAATCGTGGCGAAGACTTCATCAAGTTGGTCATTGGACATGGCATCTAAGTTACGGAGCAAAAGCCTATGCATGATCAACCTCACATGCGGCTATTTACCACCTTTAGATTCGCTTTCCGCATGTTGGGCAATTACTGCCCTGTTCCAAGTGCGAGTAGTTGTGGCGCGGGCTTGACGCCATCCGAAGCCGGATTTTCTCTTCCGTAACCATAAGATCGCACTCCATCTCGGCGCGAAGATTTCTCACGGAAGGTCTTTCCCCTCTAGCCTTGATGCGCTGGTTGCGATCCCTGGCTGCGGCTGCTTGTTTTTCAAGCTCTTCCAGAGTCATAGCGGCAATGATCCAACGAAAAGTACGATGGATAACACGCCAGACACAAAAGAAGTTATGAAGATGGGGAATTCTGCCCAGCCGTGGGAACTTCCTACTCCGGTGCCTAGATACCACGCGCCACACCAGATTGTTAGAAGGCACGCCGCCATACTGATTCCAGCTAACCCGCGAACTTGGTTGCGATTCATGACTTCAGTTCCGCATTAACAAGCGTCATGAGCAAGAGGTAGCGTCCACGCGACTCTTCAGCGGTTGCGCCAACGATTCCCTTGGTGGGAAATTTGCCCTTGTTCCCGTTGTTGCTCAAGTCGGGTGTGCAGAGGAAGCGCGAAGCCCCAGCCACACCGTGCTCATTGAAGAAGTTTACTCCGGTGATTTCATAAATCTGGCTGCGGGTCAGCTTCTCCCAATGGGTGTTCTTGAAGCGCTTATTCCATTCGTCCTTGAACTGCCGGTGGGTCCAGTTAGAAACCATCTCATGCAGAAGAAGAACCTCGGGTTGAATCTTCTCGCTACTGCGGCTGATGAAGATCGGGCTGTATTTGAGATTTGTGTTGCTCATTGAACACTCCGTCGTAAATTGGGGCAACCCTCGCGCCCAAGGCGTTCCCATACTTCAAGGACAATGCGGCTGGCGGCATCATCGTAATGTAGGGGCATGTAGAGCAACCGGTAATCGTCCAGCACTCGCTTGATGGCTGTGTCGATCACAACCGCTTCGTCTTCGGTCTGGTTGCGCCCCTTGGGGTTGTAGACCTTGCTGCGATGGAGCAGGAAGTTCATGTTGTCGAACTGCTCATGAGCTTTCATCACAACATCCGGCAGGTTCATCAGCTTGTTTTCCCCGGCGAGATCGTTGTAGACCACAGACAGGACAAGCGGCGAGTCTGTGATTACCACATCGACTTCACCCTTCAGCCGGTAGAGCTTCCAGTGCTGCTTCCCGAAGATGTAACACTGATCGGCAAAAATCTTGTGGTTGCCTTCCCACACCTTATCTTTGGCGAACTCGGTTGCCAGTTCACAGTTAACGCCAAGGCGCTTGAGCTCGGCAAACACTTCCGCCGCTGTCGTGCTTTTGCCCGATCCAGGTCCACCGAAAATGTTTACATAGAGGGTCATCAAGCCACCTGCACTTTCCTGACCCAGCATTCAAGATCCCGCACTCCTGCGCGAATCCAGAGCCACCACCAGAGCCAGTAGATCCCCCAAAGATCCCAGCGCCGGGGCTCCCAGTCCGGGAATGCCTTTCGCACCCTCCGAAGGGTGATGTAGCCCATGAGGGCGAACAGAAGCGCGAACACTTCGCTTATAAAGAATTCCATAGGTGCCTCCAAAGGCGGTTTCATTGGTTCATACCAGCAACGGATTACTGCGCGTAGAAGGCTCTACAAGCCCCGGCAATTTGAAGGGCAGGGAAGGGCGGCTTAGACCCTTCCACTGCCCCTGGACCCCTCCCCGGCTCGGGAATCGGTAGTTATTTCGCCTCTGCTTCCTTGATCAAGGCAGGAGCATTTTCATTCATGTAGTGGGCGATCTTCGCGTATCCCTCAGAATCGGCTTCCCGATGGAATCCCCGGAACTTCACCCGCTGGGGAGTGGCTTCGATAAGCTGTCCACCTTCGTCATAGGTGAAGACGATTGCCCAGCCGAAGGTATGCAAGAGCATGTTGATCCACCAAAGGAAACCGGCGGCACGAAATTCTTCCCAGGCAGTTTTATTCATTGTTGCTCCTTGTGGTATAACCCGCATGTATGATTGAGAGTATTGACAATGTATATGGGCAAGCCTTTCGCATGTGCCTTCTCACACATAGACTTGGTGCCAGGGCTTGTCCCGTCCCAAAGAAGGATCACTGCCTCTGCGTAGTTTGCCATTTCCTGGTTGCGGTAGTGCCCAGCATTAGCATTGAAAGGCTTTCCCATCCAGCTTGTTTTGATCACAGCCCTTGGCTGCTTCAAATCCCACCACTTTGCAGGGAACCGCTTGATGGGCACCTTGTTTTGATAAGCCCACCGTTCACCGCTCTTATCAGCCCCGGCAGCTTCACCAGAGATCACTTCGGTGATTTCCCAACCGCAGTGCGCCACAGCGTATTCGAGCAGCTTGTAGTTTGTGAAGGTGCGGCTACCGGCGATGATGGTCTTCATTCCGGCTTCCCATCATTCCAATTGTGGATCGGTAGTTTCTTGTCCCTGAAGAAATCGTGGTAAGGCTTTGCGAAGCAAAGGCAGCATGGAATGGAATGCTCATGCACTGCCTCGTACCGGCACTTGTGGCACTTGCTGGGTCCAATCGGGTTCTCTTTGGGCTTGAAGGAAATCTTCAGGTCTACCACGTTGAACCGCCGTGGTGGTGAGGGTCCACGATTACTGCCACGACTAAAGCCAGCCCACAAAGGACGGGGAAGATCATGAATGGGGTCAGGACCAGGGCGGGTGCGAAGTGCAGTGCGCAGAAGGTAATGAGTCCCACGAGCAGAAGGCACCAAAGCCGTTTGTCTGTGTAGATGGATTGCATAGAATCTCCTAGTAGCGATGCGCTAGAGCGAAGGAAATGTATTGGACAGGATCACTATCAATGTAGGTCCACTTACCAGTTACCAACTTTGCATCCTTGGTGAGCCGCCCACACGCAGAGCAAACGCCTTTGATTGGAATGCTTGCCTGTAACCGCCAGTTACGGATGAACTCGCCACAGGGGCATTCCCAGGCAACGGTGAAGTCGGTAGTTTTGACTTCAGGCGCTTTCTTCGTAAACCAGCCCATAGCATTCTCCAAGGTTACATAATCGTCATTATCGAAAGCTAGAAATGATTAGGCTTACAGCCAGTATACCATTATCCAGCTTGTGTGATACCGCTCACAAAGGAAATCCTTGGGATACGGAGTGATAAGGCTTAAACTGTAAGGTGAACGGTTTCTTGAAAGGAACCCTATGGATCGTCAGGCACTCTCAGTGCGAGAGCTTGAAGTCCTACGATGGCTGGGCGAGGGAAAGAAGTCTTACGATATTGGCATCATTCTTGACATCTCGCACCGAACCGTAGACTTCCATGTAAAAAACATAACCAAGAAGTTGAATGTAGTCACTCGTGCGCAAGCTGTAGCAACTGCACTCAAGGCTGGTCTAATTATGCATACATGATATGCACTCCCCGTAAAGGGAGCGCTATGAACTACAGCAGCCTATATCGGTAAAGCCCGGTGCCAAGATATTCCTTCTCAATCTTGTGGCTTCCGAAGCGAGGTTTCCGCAAGTGCCGAAGCTGGGCACTCACGCTTGCTTCGGGGGCATCGCACAGGTCCGCGAGGGTATACCAGTTTCCGTCTTTGATCTTGTCATAGATGCGGTCAAGCTGGGATGTCAGGCGCGTAGTATCCCGCACCGGAACGTAATTGGAGCCATTGAAGTTTGCGTGCATTGGCGCTGGCATGGTATCTCCTACTTCCCGGTCATCTTCCAGGCGAAGTCCAAGAGTCTGTCGAGCTTCACGTAAAGCTCATCCAGCCCTCGGTTGTTGTTGATCACGAATTGGAACTTCTGCCCTGATGCTGCGTACTCATCAAGGGCGGTTTCGGAATCATTGTTCATGAATTCAGGATCAGCACCACGAGCAAGCCGAACTTCCGGCTCTGCCTCGATCCGAACCAGGATGAACTTGTTCCGTTCAAGCATGTTGAATTCGTTGGGGAAGCGCATGTCCGTTACGATCTTGAAGCAGTCGGTCAGCACTTCCGCCTTGATCTCACGCTCGGTGGCATTAACCCACACCAGGGGATCAAGCTTCCTGGCATACTGCCCGATCATGATCTCAAGCTCCCGGTCCTTTACGACTTCAAAGCCGCACTCTTCCTGGAAGTGCCCACGAATACCTTTCAGGGTGTCCGCGAACGCCATGCGCTCAACATAGAAGCCGTCTTCACCCAGCTTCTTGATGATGTAGTCGGCAGCGGTGTCCTTCCCTGCCCTCATTTTGCCGCTAAAGGCGATTTGAATCATTTGGGATTCTCCTTCTCTCATTGGTTAATACCACCCTGCCCTGCCCTAGACCGTCTTGAACGGGAGCAGGAGCGCCTTGACTTCATCCATTGACACTGGCGTGTAGTTCCACACATCCATGCCCACATTGAGCATGTTGCCCTGCTGCTTCCATTCCTGGTGAACATGCCCATGAGCCAGAGGCATGTTGAAGAAAACTTCGCGGTTGGGGCGCAATCCTGGATAGCGTGCATCCGGCGTGATGGCATCACTGTAGGGAAAATGGTTGAGCAAAATACGCCAAGGCTTCCCTTCCCTGTCACCGGTTGTGACAATCACAGACAAGCCGTGAACCTCTTTGATTCCAGCGTCCAAGTAAACCTGCTTGAAGGTGTCAGCCTTGCGCTTGTCCCGAATCCCCGGATGGCAAAGATCATGGTTGCCAGGAACAAGATGAAGTTCCCCGTTCAATTCCTTGCAAATCCCAAGGCGCTTGGTCATGATCTCCAATTCTTTTTTGAAATTGGGAGTATCGATTGCAAGATCACCAAGAATCCAAACCCTGTCATGCGGCTGCACAACAAAATTCCAACGCTCGATGATGCCCTCTTGCATCTCTTCCTTGGTCTTCCAAGGGCGGCTTGCCCACTGGATGATGGATGCATGATGATTGTGCAGGTCCGCAGTCAGGAAATCACTCATGGGGTGAACTCACGATCTCCCAACCGTCCTTGGTGTAGTCATCCGGCTCGGCATCGGGGTCAAAGGGCAACCCAGCAGCCTTGGAGAGCAGGTAGCTCACACAAGTGGAGCAGATGAAGCGAGTTTCATTGTTGTGGGAGATGAATGGGCGGAATTTGTAGTCCGCACCCAGTAGCCGACCCATCAGATGGTTGATCAGGGCGTCCACGATCTTTTCGTATGCGTAGGAGCTTCCCTTGATCTCCAGCGCAGACAGAAGAAGCTCCTGCTCATCCACATGGATGTCAGTGTTCTCCGCAACAACGAAGGTTCTTCCCGCCGTAGACACAGAGAGGTTCACCACGCGCAGCTTGAAGGACGTATCGATCTCCACAACCAGTGGATTCTCACCTTTCTGCATCACCAGGGCACAGTGGATGTACTTGTTCCCCTGAATAAGCCTGATTGCCGAATCCACCGGCTGAAAGCCTTTTGGACTTTCAAAAAGAAGGACATCACCTGGGAAATAAATCATTCTTTCACCGGATTATTGGGGTCATACTCGTAAATCCAGCGCTCTTTGACCCAGGCAAGCAAGGATTCTTTGTTATCGAAGCAAATTAGCAGCATCAGGTGGGTGTTATCCCAATGAACCGCTGTCACGCCTTCCTTCTTCACTTCAACCTGGAACTCAAGGCTTTTCATGGATTCGAGCCATGTTTGGATGCTGTGCTGGTTCGTGGCTACCTCAAATTGGTTGAATTGGAGTAGCAGGGTGGGATCTTGCTTATGAACCTTGAGATTCACACAGCCTCCTTGGTTTTGAATATGATTTCGGATGTTTTATCAATCAGGTCCAACGCATTGCGACTATTCTTTGCTACCAACCCTGCAAGAATGTAATTCGCACGGATGGCTCCCTTTTTCCGCATATCGAAGAGGATGCCTGAGAAGGGAAACTTGGTTGCTTGAAGTGCAAACTCCTTCTGGCTTTCTAGGTGGTTGATTCGATTCCAAACGACCGCAACGTACTCGCAAAGAAAGTGAACATCATCCTTGAGATAGCCGATTGAAACCTGGATATGCTTGGGGAGAAGATGAAACGCATCGTCAAGGTGTCCGCTGAAAATCAACTCAAGCTGATTAAGGCGGGAAGCCCCTACCCTGTCGCGGCATTTGTTCGCAAGGCAATACGCTTCAGACTTTATCTTCAGCCGATGCCCCATCCAGTCCCGCACAACGAAGCCTTCCGCCTCGGACGGGTTGAGTCGATTAGCCGCCGCAATCAACTCATCCGGTGATGCGAATGGACCAACGGTGCTAACCTTTGGAAATCCCTGTGTCAAGTCCAGATTCACTTCTTCCAGGGTTTCAACGTTGCGTATGTTGATGAGGGTAAGGCTGCGCTCGGCATACGCCACGACTACTTGGTTCTCGGGGCTTGTCAGTTCAAAGTGGTAGGTGAAGCCAGGGTCCATCTTGGATGTGAATGTCCCAAACGTTTGCTGGTTGTCCCACATGGCTTTGATAACCAAGTCACGGAAGGTCATTCCTGTGGCGTCAACGGGTCCAGAAGCATCGGGAACCCCACGAGTGGCAATCTGCCAGCCCAAGGAATCGTGATGCCAAAAGCTGATCAAACTTCCATCCAGTTTGGGGAAGGCTTTGAAGCTGCGCCAATCAAATTCCTGCCCTACCGACTGCCCAAGATTGAAGAAGCGCCGGAAAGGCAAGCACTTCAGCTTCCAGGTATTCAGTTCCAGAATCAGTCCACGACAATCCTGCACGATCTCTGAATTCTCAGGAGATTCAATTTGATCGTAATTGAGGCACACCACACCAAGCCGCTCATCGTGTTTCACTTTGATGGCATAGTCGAAGTAGAGGGTATCCAGCGTATTGCCGGGTTCGTTTAAATAGCGCTGCACAGCAAGCATGTTTTCTCCAATTTAGGTTGTTACCATCTATACTTCTTGTGTTTTCTCTTGGTTGCGCATGTCTTCTAATTTCTTCTCGGCTGCCCATAAGGCATCGCCCCTGTAAGCTTTGATCCCAAGTTTCTTGGCTTCAGCATTAAATACTTTCCTTGCCGCCCTACAAACGGCTGCATCTGCTTTTATTTCTGCGGCAAGTTTCCTTGCAGCGACCTTAGCAGCCTTTTCAGCAGTTCTCTTTTTTGCAGCAAGTTCAGCAGCTATAACCCTTCTAGCGCTACGTTGCTTAAACAGCCGATCAGCGCTCCCAGTACTTAGCTTCCGAAGTATTTTCGGAGCATATACTTTTAGTAAAAGTTCCTGTGTATGGGGCAACACATCGATAACTGTTGCATGTTTTGATAAATTGATATCCTTACGGCAAAGCACTAAATTAGACGCGCAATGTTCACCGCCACGAGACTTTGGAAGGTAATGGTCTACATGGGCGTCATCTGGTGAAATAGGAGTCCCTGTGTAAAAGCATCTACCACCGAATGCTTCGTAAATAGCTTCCCTATGTTTCTTAGACAGAGGATAAGGGAGCTGATCGTAGGCTGAATACTTGTTATTCTTTTTCATATTATTTGTTACCAACAAAGGAAGCCCCCAGGCGTGAACCTGAGGGCTTGTGGGAGGGCGAGGGCAGAGTTGCACTGCCTTGCAGATGGGTTATCACGGTAGATCCTTGCCGCTTCCCCCAACCACTGAGTGTGCCTAGAACACGACTGCTCCCCCTACGGCGGAACCGCTCACCCTTTGGTTACTACTTCTTGGAAGGAAGCTGCATGAGCATCTGGTTGCCAGCGGGAACGATGATCATATTCCCGGAGTGAGCCAGTTCCTTGAAGGCTTCGATCCGCCGCGCTTCGAGAATGGCGGGGGTCAGTTCGGCGGTGCTGATGCGGTTGAAGTCAGCATCACCCTGCGCGATGATCCGCTTCTGATCGGCTTCCTGCTTGGACTTGGCGATCTGGTAGACCATGGCATCCGAATCCTGCTGGGCACGCATCTTCTTGTCGATGGACTCCTTCACGGAATCGGGCAGCTTGACAGCACGGAGAAGCACGTTCTGCGCAGTCACACCGTAGGGCGCAAGCTCCTTGGCAAGCTGAATCTGAGCAGCGTTCACGAAGGCAGTCTTCTTGGTGGAAAACAGGTCAGTGGCGGTGTAGTTCGCGCCGTTGTCACGGAGGGCAGCGCGAATGTGAGGACGCACAACGTCTTCGTTGATGTCGCCGCCGATGTTCTGGACGATCCAGGGAGCCTTGCCAGCCGCGATGTTGTACTGGACGCTGATGTCCAGCTTGACGGTCATGCCATCACTGGTGAGGACTTCCACGCTGTCATCACCCTGCTTCTGCCCCTCACTGGACACGGAAGACATGGTGTAGGTCAGGGTCCGGGTGTCCAGGGTAGGAACATCCGCGAAGGGGTTGAGGAAGTGCGCACCGGGTGCCAGGGTGTAGCCTTCGACCTTGCCGAAGAGCTTGGGCACGCCGACCTTGCCGGTATCGATGCCCTTGTAGGAAGTGATGAGCAGCAGCCCACCAACGATGATGGCGGCAACGGTGCCGACGAGAGCGAGAGCAGCAGAACCACGCTGGTTATTCATGTGAAACTCCTTGGATATTCGCTGATCGCAGCGAATTGGGTTGAAAAACACGGTTATTCGTCTTCTTTTTGGGTAATAATGTCGATCTTGACCTTGCTAACACCCTTCATGTCGATCTGCTGTGCGGCTGAATGGCTTAAATCAAGGACTCTTCCATGAACAAAAGGTCCGCGATCCATGACTCTTACCACCACTGAAAGCCCGTTTTTTATGTTCGTAACGAGCAATAAGGTGCCGAAAGGGAGTGTTTTACTAGCTGCATAGAGGCAATTTCGGGTCAAAACGTATCCCGAAGCCATCTTTTTGCCCAAGAAACCGTCCTTTTTCGTGCCGTAAAAGCTTGCCTTACCGATTTTGAATGGTGTGATGATGCTGAAATCGGGTAAATCGCTTGCATCTTGACTGTGAACCATGCTTGGCGCGGTGAGCGCAATCAGCAGGAGAGCAATCTTCGATGCATTCTTTAAAAACTTCACAAACCGATTCATGGCAACTCCTTTCTATTAGGGAATTACCACCGCCCGGTTGGCGATCATTCTCCTTCGGATTTCTTGGCAATCGTCAACTGCTTCTTTACTTCTTTTTTGATACCAGCAATGGCTTTTTCGAGCAGAGCCAGCTTGTGCAGCGTATTCAGGTGGTCATCCACGGAATAAATTGCGCCACAATCAATAGAGAGCGAAATAGTGCGGGTGCAGTCGGCAATGTCGAGCGTGCAGTAACCATCATTATCAACGGAAGCGAGGACGAAGGCGTGACTGTGATGCCCAGGCGTGTTGAGGAAGTCCCTCATGTAGAACCTGTAGCCATCAGGCATGACGTTAACTGTTTCACTCATCAGGAAAACCTTATGACATTCTCCACGACCATCCCGAAGATGAGCATGAAGAAAAATTCAAAGAACGCATAGCCGATGCACCAAGCGGATGCCGCCCACAAAGTAAACATCGTCAGTACTACAAACAGAGCCGATAGAACGATGACAAGAAGAACCTTTTGTTCACTGGATAGGCACATTTGTTCTTTCAAAACGCTTGGGGTCAGTGACCTTAGGAACATTCACATTGGGCGAGAACCATGATGGGGTTGCTCGTTCAAACCCTACCCCGATATAGCAGCACATGCGATGGTCTGAACACATGTTGCCAATCATTTCCATGTTGCACTTGGGGCAGTAACGCATGAAATCCTCTTATTGAATGGTGAACTTTGACGCCACCAGCGCTTCCCAAACCTTCTTGGGTTCGCTGTCTTCTCCATCGTTGTAATGGAAGTGCTGGAACATCCGTAATGCCTCCCAGGACGTTTCCTCTGGTGCCCACTGATCTTCCAGCCCGTAGCAGCTACAGTGCGAACCGTGGACCTCAAACAGCAGCCCATTAAGCATGAAGACCACAAAGGCAGAACCGGAATAGTCCTCATAATTGTAGTAGGCGAAAAGAACGTCATCCCAACTTACGGGGGTGAACTTGTAGATGCAGGGATTGGTGTCCCAAGACTTCAGCATCTCTTCAAGAGAAGTCCAGCTTGAGAAATTGTGCAGAGCCATAACCTCTCCTAGTGAATAAATGGACCAAAGAACTGGATTTGAACCAGCGGCGCGCCTTTCGACATACGGGGGTTGCAATCCCGCCCCTTCGACCACTCGGGCATCTTTGGAATGAATGGAGCCGGTTCTGAGGATCGAACTCAGGACTTTGCCCTTACAAGGGGCGCCCTCTAGCCAACTGAGGTAAACCGGCGGGGTGTTTAGAAGTCTTTCAGGCGACTCAAGCCGTTGCGCTCAAGAAGCCGCTGGATGGTGCCCCAACCCACGTAGGGGAAGCTTTCCTTGATGCCATCGATAGACGCCCGGTGTTCCCGGCGCAGTTTCAGGATGGCTTCCTTGGTTTCCTCAGGGATCTCCCCGAACAAGCGCTTGGGAGGAAAGCCGATGCGGTGTGCGATGTGTCCCACGGTTTCTAAACCGCAACCAACAACATCGCTGATTTCACGATTGGAGAAACCGTTCACCCACATGTTAGCCACGATGTGGCGGCGGGACCGGTTGTGAGTATTCCCACTCTTGACCACGATGTGCCGAACCTGCTGGCGGGTGCATCCGGTTGCCAGTGCGATGAACGTAGCGTTACGTCCCAGCTTGGCGAGTGCGATGATCTGATCTTTCGTTTCCTGTTCCATTGGAACCTCCATAATGTTTGTTACCAACACTGAATTGCGCAAGATGACGTTAAAGGCTCGTTAGGGAACTTCCCGTAGGGACTGCCGCTGTTCTCCCTGCGCATGATATGGTTTCCTGGGTGGGAGTCGAACCCACACGCCTTGCGGCGGCGGATTTTGAGTCCGCTGCGTCTGCCATTCCGCCACCAGGAAATACTAGCTAGTCTTTCTTGTCATCCTTGGCACGAAGCGTGAAGGTTTCACGATCAATGCTGATGATGTTCTCAACGGGAACCCCGTCAAGCAGTTCGGTGAATTGGGC
>Ga0302140_10004093_pt1 | contig 18548 bp, 13 predicted proteins | sample I_Bog_E1_1_FD_202095 | JGI IMG/M metagenome (GOLD analysis project Ga0302140, IMG submission 202095) | Peat permafrost microbial communities from Stordalen Mire near Abisko, Sweden - I_Bog_E1_1 | ecosystem: Environmental > Terrestrial > Soil > Wetlands > Peat | place: Sweden: Abisko, Stordalen... | reverse complement strand
GGGACGATGGAGCTAAGTCGTTGAAAATGTGGTGGCCAGGGACGGAGTTGAACCGCCGACGCCAGCCTTTTCAGGGCTGCGCTCTACCACCTGAGCTACCTGGCCACGTTTCGAAACCCGCTGGTTCGCCGCGGGCTGCGAGGACTGTTCGCTTCACGCCGATTGTTGCGGGATTGCCAACCGAGAAAAGGCTCCAATGCCGAACGCGCGCGGAACGCTTTGATTATAGCAAAGCTTCGCATTCGCTGAAGCTCAGCGAACAAGCTAATGATGGCTGTTCCTGCGGTAGACAGAAGGTGCCACACGCGCGCATCGGGAATGGCCCATTCGCGGCCACCCCCGACTCAACGACACCGAAAGGCGATCGCCTGCGGTCTATTGTCCTCCCGCCGAAGTGCCGTGATGTCCCAGCCAAGACGCGAGCTGCGGTTCCTGTTGCGACTTCAGATCAATGCAGTTGTTGATGCGCTCGATCGACTGGCGGTAGGTCCGTTCCGCTGCTTCGATCTTGTGCGCGGCGAAAAAGTCAACGACCTGATCGCGCATGTGCGCATCACAGAAGGAGTCGGTTGCACCCACGACTTCAGCGCTGGCAAAAACCCCGCCGGCTTTCTGCACCGCATCCCAGTGTGCCAGGACAAAATCCCAGGCCAGTCTTTCTCCATCCGGATTGCTCATCACACTTGAGATCAGGCCCAGTGCATCCTGGGAACGCACCTCCGGCGAGATGGCATAGTCCAATGTTCGCTGCAGCAACTTGGGATCGCCGAACTGCGGCAGCGTGAAGAGCGAGATGTAGTATTCCTCGGGCGACTTCGCGTTCTTCAACCCGGCCAGCAACTTGTCATAAAACGCCTGATCGCCGGTCAATGCCGCAAGCCTAAACGCGCTGCGTGCAAGTTCCCGATCGACTGACGCGGGATTATCCAGAGCTTTGTCCGCGATCTTGCGCGCCTGCGCCAGCACCTCCGGATCGCGGGCATCATGGCCTAGCGCGTTGAACACACGCGCTCGCAGCGTTCTCTGCTCGTCGCTCTCGCCCGGCTTCGGCTCCCAGCCAACATCTTTAAGAATCGGCGTCAGATACTGCCGTAACCAATTCTGGTAAGACTCACGGTCATTATCCGTCACAAGATATTCGCCAATAAAGTTCAGCCGGCCGAGAACGTCTTCCAGCACCGCTCGATTGCGGTCGCTTCCCAGGCCTTGAGCAAAGGCAAGATAGTCGCCCACGGGCTCGCGTCCGACCCGCACCGACGCCCAAACATCCGTTTGCAGAGCAATCCGCTCCGCCGGGGAAAGCTTGCTCTCGGCGTCCTTCGCGAGGGCTCGCACCGCGTCAGGCTGGTAGCCGACGCGGTAGTAACCGGTAGCCCCCGCGTTCGCCAGCACCCATGAGGAGCAACCCGGCAGCGTGAAGGTCTCTTGCTTCTTAGTGAGCAGTTCGCATTTCGGCACTTCGCTGGCGGACGACTTCATGCACAAAGGAACCTGCCAGAGCTCGTCATTCGGCGCCTCGAATTTTTCCCGGTCGTAGTAGTAACGGCGCTGCTCCAGAGTTACGGTAGTCGAACCACCAGTGCATTGCGATTTTACGTTGATAATCGGCACGCCCGCCTGTTTCACAAAAGTGGGCATGATCTGGTCGACGGGCCGCTTCGAAGTCTTGGCCTGCGCGTCCCAGAAATCGTTCGCGGTCGCGTTGGCATACTGATGCTGCTGCAGATAAGCATTGACCCCGGCTCGGAAAGTCTCTTCCCCCAGGTAAGATTCGAGCATTCTTAACACGGCGGCGGCCTTGCCGTAAGCGATTCCGTCGAACAATTCTGTGATCTGCGCCGGCGTTTCCGCAGCCTGGTGAATCGGACGCGTATTGGCCAACGAATCCGTGTTGAGAGTTCCCGCCGTCTGGCTCACATCGTCCAAATTGAAATTCCATTCCGGCTTCCATGCTTCGATGGGCTTGCTCGACATCCATGTGGCGAACCCTTCGTTGAGCCAAATGTCATCCCACCACTTCATGGTGACCAGGTCGCCGAACCACTGGTGGGCCATCTCATGCGCAATCACCGAAGCGATGGTCTTCTTCAAATCGACGGACCCCTCCTTCTCGTCGATCAGCAGAATGACTTCACGGAACGTAATGCAGCCGGTATTCTCCATTGCCCCTGCGGAAAAATCCGGAAGGCCGATCAGATCCAGCTTCCCGTAGGGATACTTGATGTTGAAATACTTGTCGTAGTAGCTGAGGACGTGCTCGGCCGATTCCAAAGCAAACTTCCCCATCTCCCTTTTCCCAGGAGTGCTGTAGACGCGGATCGGAATGCCGTCCGCCTCGCCCTCGATGAACTCAAAGTTGCCCACCACCAGCGCCGCCAGATACGGAGACATCCTGGCGGTGGTGGCAAAGCGGACCGTGTGTTTGTCGCCGGGCCCAGGCGTGTCGGAAACGATCTTCTGATTCGAGATCGCCACCAGGCCCTTGTCGGCGACCGCGGTGATGTCGAACGTAGCTTTGTAATCCGGCTCATCGAACGACGGAAAGGCGCGCCGCGCGTCGGTAGCCTCGAATTGCGAGGCAGCATACTTGCGGCCCTGATCATCTTTTCCCATGTATAGGCCGCGCATCTCGTCATTGAGTTTGCCAGCGTATGTGATGTGGATAGTAGCTGCACCAGGAGCCAGCGGCTTCTCTACCGCGAGCAGAGCCTCTTCCTTTTCTTTGTCGCAGGTTCCGGAAACTTTTTGCGTCGCGCCGCCGCTGGTAATTGTCGCCTCGCGGATATCGATGTCCGCCGCGTTCAGCGTAATTTCCGAAGTCGGCTTCAACACCCGGATGGAAATCGTCTCATCCCCCTCGAACGTCGCTGTCTCCAGATTGGGAGTAAAGGTGAGTTTGTAATTCTCTGGCCGCGCCACCTCGGGCAGCCTTTGCGCCCCCGCCGCGGAGAATGACGCCAACACACAAATTAGTACCGCAAAAATTCGCTTCATAGATTTCCTCGGGAGATTCGCTTCAATTCGTTTCGTAACAAAACCGGTTCGTGGAGCCTTCAGGAACAAAGCGGATTCAGCCGCGTCTCACAAGACGCAAGCATTGCTCTCAATTGTATACGGAGGACTCGCCGCGAAAGTTCACTCCGGACCCACAACCGCGCCATTCATCACCACCATCGAACACCGGTTCGCCCCGAACCAGTACGGAATCTCGCGGTAGTCATCGACCGCAAACACCGCCAAATCAGCATTTTTCCCTGGCTCGATCGTACCCTTCCGGTCCGCAACTCGCAGAGCCCATGCCCCGTTGATGGTGGCGGCCGCTATGGCCTCCGCCGGTGACATCTTCATATGTGTGCAGGCCAATGACATCGCCATCGGCATACTTAAGGTCGGCGACGTGCCCGGGTTGTAGTCCGTCGCCAGTGCCACCGGCACGCCCGCATCAATCAGCCTGCGCGCCCGCGGATATTCCTTCAGTCCCAGAAAATAATTCGCCCCCGGCACGAGCGTGGCGACAGTGTCGTGCCCAGCCAACTCTGCGATGTCGTCTTCGTTCACGTGATCCATGTGATCAAACGACGCCGGATTGAACCGCAAAAACGGCCGCAGCAGCGTCTCCGTAAGCTGGCCCATGTGGGCCCGCACGCTAAGGCCGTGCCGTTCGGCGGCTTCAAATATCTGCGCCGTTTCCGCCGCCGTAAAAGCTCCCTGCTCGCAGAAAACATCCACGAATTGGGCGAGTTTCCGCTTCGCCGCCTGCGGAATCATCTCTTTACAGACGATCTCAACATACTTTTGTGAGCGCCCTTGAAATTCGTTCGGCACGACGTGCGCCCCCAGCAGCGTCGCAACCACTGTTCCAGGCCACCGCGACGCAGCCTCGCGGATCGCTTCCAGCGATTTTATTTCCGACTCGACCGTCAGCCCGTAGCCCGATTTAGCCTCAACCGTGGTCGTACCGTGCGTCGCCATGACGCGCAGAACGCCCAGAACTTTTTCCGCCAGAAGCCGCTTCCCTGCCGAGCGGACGCCCTCGAGGCTCGAACGAATTCCGCCTCCGACAGCGGCAATCTCTTCATAGGACGCTCCCTCGATCCGCTTCTCAAAATCCACCAGCCGCGGGCTGACAAATACAGGATGTGTGTGCGAATCGACAAAACCAGGCAGGACGACTTTGCCCGCGCAGTCGATCTCGACAAATTTCTTACGGTTCCGCTTCAGCCAGGGATCGCGCAGCGCGTCTTTGGTCTTTCCGACGGAAACGATCTTCCCGCCGAGGCAGAGAACGGCGCCATTCTGGATGATGCTGAGTTCTTTGAGGTTGGGACCGCGGCGGGGTCCCGGCTTGCCTGAGGAAGCCCGCAACGTGAGCAACTGGCCAATGTTGGCCAGAAGCATCGGAGAAGAATCTCTTTTGTTCGTTTTTCGGGATGAGGCCACGCTAAGAGAGTTTAGCAGCCGTCGAGCTATAATGGATCGCTGGAAACCAGGTTCTTCGATGCTTACATCGTATAATCAGGTATTCAGCGGATAGGTTCGAAAACATGTTCACAGAGGTCGGAAAACGCGGCGCGATCGTTGTCCCAGTCGAACGATACAGTCCCAAGCGTAAAGCGGAATTCCTGCTATCCAACGCCGTCGACGAAGCCGATTACCGTCAAGCCCGGAAAGAGGTGCGGAAGCTGGGCCTTGATCCGGATTCGGTTCCACATCTGCGACCTCAATGAACGGATCAGCTTTTTCTCGACCGCCAGTCAAATGGGGGACGGGAGCGGGGCGGCTGCACGCCGAAGAGCCAATAAGCCGTCATGTAGAAGAGAAACTGCTCTAGCAGCAGAGCGGGTATCAGGTATAACCATCCAAGGGAACCCAGGACGACGACAACAATAGCCACGTTTATGACAACCCAGCCGCATGCAAACAGCACAAAGCGGACGGACCGGAACTCCTTTCTGTAGTCTTCCCTGGCCCCGACAACAAAACAAAGAGATGCAACGCTTAGGACCACCCACAAAGGGTTGACGTGTCGAATCTCCGCGATAGCAAACGCCCCCAAGCCAACTGCGCAGACGAGCACTGCGGAGACGACCAAGTAACACAAGTCGAGGATTTTTCTTGAAAAACTCAATCGCTACGTCCCTTCGGTGGCGAGGGCTTGCGAGGTGAATCTAAAGCCCCATCGGCACCTTCACGCCGCTCTTCTTCGCAAACACCTTCGCCTCGTCATATCCCGCATCCACATGCCGAATCACGCCCATCCCCGGATCCGTCGTCAGCACGCGCTCAATTCGCTTGGCCATCTCATCAGTACCGTCGGCAACGGTAACCTGGCCCGCATGCAGCGAATATCCAATCCCCACGCCGCCCCCGTTGTGGATCGAAACCCACGACGCCCCCGCCGCCGTGTTCAACAACGCATTCAGCAGAGGCCAATCCGCAACCGCGTCCGAGCCGTCTTTCATGCTCTCGGTCTCGCGAAACGGAGAAGCTACCGAGCCGCAATCCAGATGATCGCGCCCAATCACGATCGGCGCCTTGATCTTTCCCTTCTTCACCAGATCGTTCATCGCCAGGCCGAATTGCGCACGCTCGCTGTATCCCAGCCAGCAGATGCGCGCCGGCAGCCCCTGGAACTTGATGCGCTTGCGCGCCAGGTCAATCCAGCGCCGCAGAATGCGGTTCTCGGGAAACATCTCTAGAACCAGCTCGTCGGTCACGTGAATATCCGACGCCTCGCCCGACAATGCTACCCAGCGGAAAGGCCCGCGTCCCTCACAAAACAGCGGACGAATATATGCCGGCACGAACCCAGGAAAATCGTAAGCATTCTTCACGCCGCGCTGAAACGCAAACGTGCGGATGTTGTTGCCGTAGTCGAAGGTCACCGATCCCATCTTCTGCAGCCGCAGCATGCCTTCCACATGCGCTGCGATAGCATCGAGCGATTTCTCCTGATACGCCTTAGGATCGTTTTTCCGTAACTCGACGGCCTCGGCCAACGTCATGCCATTCGGTACATATCCATTCAGCGGATCGTGCGCCGAAGTCTGATCGGTAAGAATGTCAGGCACCACGCCGCGCGCCGCCAGTTCCGGAATCACATCCGCGCAATTTCCCACCAGCCCGACCGACACATTCTCTTTCTTGCGCACTGCGTTCTTCAAAATGCGCAGCGCCTCATCGAGCGTCGTGACCATGAAGTCGCAATAGCCCGTCTTCAGCCGCTTCTTGATGCGTTCCGGATCGACATCAATCCCCAGAAACGCCGCGCCCGTCATGGTCGCAGCCAGAGGCTGAGCGCCGCCCATCCCGCCCATGCCGCCCGAAACGATCAGCTTGCCCGCCAGATCGCCGCCAAAATGTTTTTCGCCCGCCGCCGAGAACGTTTCAAACGTTCCCTGCACAATTCCCTGCGAGCCAATGTAAATCCAAGAGCCCGCCGTCATCTGGCCATACATCATCAAACCGGCGCGTTCGAGCTCGTTGAACTTCTCCCAGTTCGACCAGTGGCCCACCAGGTTCGAATTGGCGATGAGCACCCGCGGCGCATAATCGTGCGTCTTGAACACACCCACGGGTTTGCCCGACTGCACCAGCAGAGTCTCGTCGTTCTCCAGATTCTTGAGGCTTGCAATGATGGCGTGGTAGGCCTTCCAACTCCGCGCCGCCCGCCCCGTTCCGCCATACACGATGAGATCCTGCGGTCGCTCGGCGACGTCATCGTCAAGATTGTTCATGAGCATGCGCATGGCTGCTTCTTGCTGCCAGCCTTTGCAAATAATGGAGTTGCCGCGCGGCGCGCGAATGGACGCAGGAGCCTGCGTGAGTTCCGAATCAACCGGCATGAATAGATGTTACTTGGTGGATGTGCAGAAGTTCAACGTTGGAAGGCTGCCGAAAAGTATACGTTCAGCGAGAGCGGGCTCACCACGTCGAATACGCCGTGCCCTCGGTGGAGATCGCGTTCGAAGCCGAATGCACATCGCAGATGCCGGGATCCTGCTGATCGATGGACTCCAGCTCTTCACACGTTGGCGCTTCCCAATTCGCTTCATTGGTCATCGGGTCTTTGGGAATCGTTTTGATGTAGCCCCCCTGCACCAGGTCATCCAACGACTGCGGCGCCTTTTGCTTGTCGAGGGTGTACTGGGAGATCAGCTTGCGAAGTTCGAATAGGTCATTTTTCAGTACGGCCTCGCGCGAACGCAAAAGCGACTGAGTATAGATGGGAACCGCAATCGACAGCAGGATCCCCATGATGGTGATCACAATGATCATTTCGAGCAGCGTGAACCCGAAGCTCCGCCCCATGAAGTTCCGCCCGTGTTTGAGCCTGCTTACCATTTACCAGTCCTTATACTTCGTGTCATCCAGCGCCGTGCCCTGCGACTTGGTATAGACGTCGAACACGCTCTGCCCGCCAAAGGAATCGGAATCCGGATCATCCTGCATGGAACGCAGACCCCACTCCGTGGAGTTCGTCATCGGATCGATCGGAATCTTGCGCAGGAAGCGAACCTTCTTGCCCTGCACATCCACGCCTTTCACCAGCGTTTCGAGATCGGGTGGATAGTTCTGGCTATCCACCTTGGTTTGGAACCCACCCCGGTCGGCTGCGTCTTTGTAGCGGTCGATCGCGTCGCGCATCTCCCATAAGGCGAACCGCAACTGGCGCTCCTTTTCCCGCTGGATCGTGACCCGCGCGATGGGAATCACCATCGTCGAGAGAACCACCAGGATGGCTGTCGCGATGATCAACTCGAGGAGCGTAAAGCCCCGTTCGGGCTTCGTGCTTTGCCCCTGATGGAATCTGCCTGGCTTCATCTTCTATTCTCGGATTGGAAAACCGCGCCGGGCGCCGACTTATTGCACGGTAACCGACGCCTGCGCTCCGTTCACCGCGATCGCCTGCAAACCGGGATCGCGCGCTCCACCCCGCGTGATGGTCAGCGGAGTCTGTCCGCTGGCCTTCGCCTGAAATGTCAGCGTAACCACGGCTCCCTGCCCGGACACTCCACCGGCTCCCGGCGGCCGTGTGGCCGTGATCTGTAACGTTCCCGTGGTCTCATCTTCGCGATGCACCAGTGCCACGGCCTGTCCGTCCTGGGAGAGGAACCCGCCGTTTGAAACGTTCACTAACTGGAGCTTGGCCGGATCGTAATTCATCTGCACCGGCACCGAGTAAACATTCTGCGCGCCGGAAATCAGCAGGTTCACCACAAACGTGTTGCCCTTCACCGCCGTGATCTGCCCCGGATCAAACAGGAAGTTCGCCGATCCCTGCGCCGCCGGATTCGCCAACGGGTTGGCCAACGATTGGTTCGGAGTCTGATTTGCCGGAACCTGACTCGTGGGAGCTTGTACCGCCGGGGCAAGCGTTGCCGCAGGGTGGCTGACGTGCCGCAGTTCAATGGTGTTCGCCGTCCCAATATCAATTTGCCGCTGGTTCAACTCGCTGACCATGGTTCCGCGAACCACGTGCGGAGTGATCACGAACACCGTCTCGTCTTCCGAATGGTCTTGCGTGGTCTGCCCAAACAGGTATCTCAAGATTGGAATCTGCGCCAGCCCCGGAATCCCCGCCAGAGACTTGGTTTGGGAATCGTCCATGATTCCGCCAATCAAGCTCGATTCCCCATCCCTCAACCGAATTTCGTGCTCGATTTTCTTCTGCCCAATGATGGGCTGGCTGATGCCGCCGATGCTCGATTGACCCACCACCGAAGAGATCTCCATCGAGATCTTCAGCGTGACTTCCCGGTCCCCGTGCACGTGCGGCGTGACGTCGATGTTCACGCCCACGTCGAGGTATTGAAACTGCGTATTTACCAGCGGGTTAATACCCACACCGCCGATTCCCGGCTGGAACGATCCCGTAGCCACCGGCACGCGTTCGCCGATCTTCAGCGTAGCCTTCTGATTATCGAGCGCACGAACCTGCGGATTCTGCAACATCTTCGTGTCGCTGTCGCCCATCACTGCCGACAAGTTGGCGGAAGGAATCGTTACTTGAAAATCGGTTGCGTTCAGGTTGCCGAGGGTGTTCAGTTCCAGTCCGCCGCTCGAACTGCTGCCAGTTGTTCCCGTGGTCGTCCCCGTGGTGGATGTCGTGGTGTTGATATTGCTTTGCAAGGCGACCGTCGCGCTCGTCGGCCAGTTCATTCCCAGGGTGCGCGATTTATCTTTGCTGATCTGCAGCACCGCAATGTCGACGATCACTTCCGGACGCGCTTTATCCAGATCCTCCACCAGCTTTTCCGCCAGCGCGATCTGGTCGGGTGTGCCTCGCACCACCAGCGCGTTCTGCGAGAGCAACTGCTGCACCCGCTGCACATCCAGCACGGCGCGGATCGCGTTCACCACATCCTGCAACTCGGTAGGCTGCGACAGGTTCGTCAGATAAAACGTCTTCAGGACGCTTTGCTCCAACTCCTTGCGCTTGGCGACATTATCCTGCGCCACGAAAATCGTATTCCCCGTCACCGGACGCCAGAAGGTTTTCGATTCCAGCGCCGTAATCTGTAGCGCGTCTTCCAACGTTACTCCGTTCAGCTCGACCTTAATGCGCCGCGAAGTATAGTCCGGGTCAAACAGCACGTTGATCCCGGCCAACTGCCCGATCGTCTGATAAATAACCTTGGAATCCTCGGTGAGTTTCACGGTGATGGGAACGTTCGAGATGGGAGCGAGTTCTACCGGTCCACCCGCTTCCTTGATCTTCCGTTCCAAACTGCTGGGCGGACCAGCCGCTTGCGGCGGAGGATTTTCCTTATCGCTAATCATTTGCAGCGTGCGCTTCAACTCCTGCTGCGCAATGAACAGCGAAGGATCGATTTGCAGAGCCTTTTGGAATTCCACCACTGCGTCCTGCAGCTTGCCCTCATCGCGAATCACCTGAGCGTGATGGACAATCGACAACGCAGCTTTCGAACGCATCCGTTCGAACGACGTACGATAGCGCAGGTCTCTCGGCTTCAGGTCGTAAGCCTGCTTGTAGAGATCGTAGGCGGCTTCGTAATTCTGCCGCGCCTCGGCGTCCTGGCCCTTTTCGTAAATAGTCTTGGCCTTATCGGCGATGGCAGGCAGTATGGCTAGCAAAACCAGCAGCCCTACGGCCGCAGGCATCAGACGTCTCATTCGTCAGTCCTCGTCTAAAAGTCTTCGCCGGAAAGTCTTCGCCGGACAACCCATTCTTACGCCCTCGGCCCGTGAACCCAGGACTCAATCGACGCAGATACGGAGTACTTTGCTGCGATTATAGCATCGCCCTTCCTTACTCCCCATCTGATTGCACCCACGGCAGTTACACTCTTTAGTCTTAGTCCTACCGGCGGAATGCCGACTTCGGACCTCAGCCGTCGGACCTCCGACATTCCGTGATGTCCGAGGTCTGAGGTCCGACGCCTCCTTGCTGCTAAGATGAAACCGAAGCCGAAGCTAACCCATGCCCCGCCAATCCACCCACGAAACGAAACCAAAGCCGGAGAAAGCTCCGCGCCGCGAGCCTACGGCATCCGGCCAGCGGGATGCCGCCGTTAATAGGATCGCTTCACATAACTACTTCTTGCTGGAAAAATTTGAGTGTGGCGTGGTTCTTACCGGAACCGAGGCCAAATCCGTCCGCGGCGGCCTGGCCAACCTCAAAGATTCCTACGGCCTGGTCAAGGACGGAGAACTCTGGCTCCTCAACGCCCACATCGGCCCCTACGAACACGGCAACATGAACAACCACGCCCCCCTCCGCACCCGCAAGCTGCTCATGCACAAAGAAGAGATCCGCAAGCTGATCGGCAAAACCCAGCAAAAAGGCCTGACCCTAATCCCCGTCCGCATGTACTTCAAGAACGGCAAAGTAAAAGTCGAACTAGCCCTGGCCAAAGGCAAGCAGCTCTGGGACAAACGCGAAACCGAACGCCGCCGCACCGCCGACAAAGAAGCCCGAGAAGCCATCGGCCGCAGCCGGAAGGCTTAGGCGATCCTTCAAGAATTGTCATCCTGAGCGAAGGAGCGCGATTCGCTTTTCGAATCGCACTCCGCAGTCGAAGGATCCCTACCCTCCCACGGCTTCTTAAGACCCGGAAAGGAGCTCTCTCGCGCCACCGCCCTGAGCGAAGTCGAAGGGAATCTGCTGTCAGCTCGCAGTGCCGAATCACCCGCCCAAGAAATTCGCCGTTGTTCCCAACCCTGCAGGGCGGCGTATGATGGGCGTCGATTCAAGTCAACGCAATGGGATACCCGGAACATTTCGCAAGACTGAGGGAGGGGGTAACCGAAGTAATTGAGGGATCAGATAACCAATCCGTATTTTTACTTGTTCTCTGGGAGCATCCTTTTTGCTCTGGGCGTGTATTGGACGTTTCTCGGGAAGGCGTATTACCGTGGATGGAATTACCGGGCCAAAGATCCGTTTACCTTTTGGTGGATTGTCGCATGCTATTTTGTCCTCGGTGTTTTAGCGATTGGACATAGTCTCCAGACCTTCGGACTGATCTGATCGCGAGATTTCGCCCGCTTTTACCGAGTATTTGTTGCAAGGTTTGTCAAAGGCATAATTCCATTTATCCAGACCAGGTCCAGATCGCACCCTTTATTTCATTGATTCCAGACATCTTACTCGATCACAACCGACCCGAGGCCATCCCATCAAAACCGCCAACCTCAAGTCCGACATGCCGCAAGTCCACGAAGCTCTGCAGCGCCTCGACCGCGAGTTGGTCCTCGCTCGCCAGGACAAAGCGACGCTCCTGAAGCTGATCCACGGCTACGGCTCGACCGGCGCTGGCGGCGACATTCGCATCGCCGTGCAAAAGCGGCTGCTGGAGATGATTCAGAATGGTCAGATTCGCGGCTGCATCTTCGGCGAGAACTGGTCGAAGTCCGACGACGCAGCATGGAAACTTCTGCAATCGCACCCCGACCTCAAGAACGACTCCGACCTCGGCCGCCGCAATCAGGGCATCACAGTCGTCTTACTCTAGGGACATCCAGCCGCATGAGTCAGCGGGAACGAATGCGGCGAACGCCTTTTACTTGGATTGCTGCCCGTCAGCCGTCTCTTCCTGCTGCTCGGCCTTTTGCCAACTGGAGTTTGGGTTGTACTCCTTCATCGTTTTGGCGACAACCTCGGTCTTTTCTCCGAGATCCTTCTGATACACTTCGCCGTCCTCGTTAACGATGAACGTCATCACACCGGACGAACGGTATTCCGCCGGATAGGCCACGAAGGCGAACCCTCGGGTCATTTTGCCGTTTACGATGTACTTCTTCGCTCCGCCCTGGCCATTTTTCCCCTGGCGCGTCAGGACGAGGTAATAGTAGCCGCGATAAGGAGTGGGAGAGCCGTCCTGGTTCTTGGCGTAGCCCTTGGCCACGGCCGATGCCACGAGCGGCCCGATGGGACTCTGGGGTTCGCCCTCGCCGGCTTTCCAGTAAAGGCCATTGTGCTGCCCTTCATCACTGAAGATTGTCTGAGCGTACTCGTTGTGCTGTGCGGAATAGTATTCCTTTTGCGCCGCCACCAGTTCCTGGCAAACGCGAATGGTCGCCATTTCATTCTCGCCAATTCGCCGGTACAGAATTTCTCTCTTGCCCGCCTCGGTATCGAAGTACCATGAATTGCCTTTGGTCACCAACGGTATGGGGGTGGGCCAATTCTGCGCGCCGATATACAGAGTGGTGGTTCCATCCGGTTCTTTCACCAGACGGTGCATTTCCTGATATCTCTGTACGAAATTGGCGCGGCTCTGGGCGTCCTCGGCTTCGTCTCCCGAAGAAACGATCTGCTTGCCGTCAGGTCCGAGGATATCGAGCATCGCCTTTTCGTCGTTATCCTGCGCAGCCGCGACCAGTGCGTGGCTCGCGTCCTCCGGCGATGAAAAGGTTCTCTGGCCCGATTGCTGCGCCATCGAACGCATGGAAAGACACCCCACCAAAAGGACCGTGACCGCGGCCAGTTTAGGAAGATGGGCGCAATGCAATTTGTCCAGGTTCAGCTTTGTTCGCCGCATATGAATTCTCTCCATTTCTAAATTTGTGCAGACCACCAGCCCGGAACGTGACTTCTCAACTACCGACGTCCGCCACCACCGCCATGCGATGCTCCGCCGCCTCCTCCGCGCGAAGCTCCGGCACCCATGCTGGCGCTTCCGCGGGAGGCCGAACTCCTGGCCTGTCCGCCACCTTTGTAGCCGCTGAAGGCTCCCGAGCGGACGCCGCTCTGGCCGCGGGGAGCGGCGTAGCCTCGAGCCGCCTGCCTGTTTCCGTTGAAAGCGCCGGAACGTGCGTTCGCTCCGCCGCGCTCGCCGTTCGCTCCGCGTTGAACGTTGTTCGCTACGCCCCGCGCGCCTCCTCCGCGGTAGTAGCTGCCCCGGTTGTAAAACGTGTTGCTGCGGGAGTAATACCGGCCGCCGCCGTACATTCCGTATCCCCCGCGCCAATTGAATCCCCAATGATTCCAGCCCCATCCAAAACCGCCGTACCAACCGATGCCGAAGCCGAGTCCGAAGTTGAGGTATGGACCGCCGTACCAGATTCCGGGATAGGGATACCATCCTGGCCACGCCATTACCGGCCCTCCGTAAACGCCCCACGGATTGTAGGCGGGGATGTAAACCTCATCGGAGCTGGCAGGCTCAATGTCGATGTTGGAGTCTTGTGTGGTGACAGTTTGCTGCGGCGTGGTCTTTAGATTGCCAGCCTCCTGCGCCCGCCGGCGCATGATCTGTACCGCAGCCATTACATCGGATTGCTGATTGTAGTAGGCGTCTCCTAAAGACGAAGTCCAGGAAAGGTTCTTGTCCATATTTCCCAGGACGGCTGGAAAAGCAGCGAGCGCCTTGACGCTCGGGTCCCAGGGTTGTTGATCGACGGCGGTACCCAAATCGGCGCCCTTCAAATCAGGATGCGCCTGCACCCATCGGTCGGCCTCGACCACCTGCTCGGGAAAGGTGGACGCCGCCAAAATCTGCGCCACCAGCGAATCCGGATACAGGGCAATCGGCGCGACCAACTGTTGTATCTGCTCGGGACTCTGTTGGGTGTAAGCGGGCGCCGGCGCAGCCTGCGCGTCTTGCGGCGGCGGGGCCGGAGCGTTTTGATCCTGCGACGCCGACGACCGTTGAGGCCAAGCCGCCAACAACAGAACCACCGACAACAGCGAAACCAAACTGTGTTTGCCCAACCGAGGTGTTGAGAACCTTACGGCACGTCCAAAAATGTTCATGTTCTTGAACCTCCTCTGCAAAAACCTAAGGAACCCGGGGCCATGACCGATAAGCAACCGAGCCCTTAGGCCGCTGCCCCGCTCCGCTGACGCCCTTCGACGGAACCTGATGCCAGCTTACGGGGGTGTGTCACCCGTTCGATGATCGGCACCAGCCGTTCTGACAGCTCGCTCTTCATCACGTATTCATCCACCAACCACAAGACCCGCTCCGGCATCTCGGCATACGCCGAAAGCAGGATGATCGGAAGGCTGGGAAACCGTTGCTTAATATGGGAGGCCACAGCTTCCGCATCCGCACCTTCCTGTTTGTACTCCAGCAGAACCGCGGTCACTGGCGATTCCTCCAGTATCTTCATCGCGCTATAGCCGCTCGATGCGATCTTTACGCAATAGCCATGCGGCTCCAGGGCCGCTTTGCGAAGTTGCAACACATGGGAACGGTCGCCAATGCACAATACAGTGGGGGAATCCATGGCCACATCTCCTCACGAATATTACGAGCTGGATCGGGCTCATCGTTGCCCGACGCGATAAGCACGCGAGACACGCCACACCGGCCACGACGCGGTGAGGCATGTGAATTGAAGCAGCCTTCCGTTTACTGAAACGGCCTTGATCACAACTTAAGCAGCCAGCGGATAAAAGTCTGATCAAAATTGAACACTTTTCGGAAGATGCCCATGGGTTGAGCCGCTTTGGAATGGAGAACCATAAGCTAGAACGAAGGCTAGAGGAAGACGGCGACTCTGCCCGAGTCTCAATCGATTGGAAGCGATGAATTTCACGACGGGACTCGTCGAGTGATCAGCGCATCAGGCTGCCCGTTGTCGGGGAGATGACGTAGGGGCGAGCGGGACTCTCCGTTAAACCCCTACGAGGCTTGCGGCTCAGGCGGCGCGCTGGGAATTATCGGCGCAGGAGCCGGCTCATTCACGGGCGGCGCTACTGACGGAACCGGAGTGAAGGACTCGACCGCAATCGGCGCCACCATATTCTGCAGGTAGTAAGTCACTACTACGCCTCGCTGCCAGAAACGTGGGATCAACAGCAGGAGCAGCGTCAACTGGCTGACCAAGATCGCGCCACCCACGCTGGTTGATGGCACCAAACGCATCCACGCCCACAGCCCCGCCAGCAGCACAATCGCCGCCACAATCGTGATCACGACATAACTTGCCAGCAAGCGTCCCAGGTTCCTCCAGGTGTGCCGGAAGGCTGCACCAATCGACTTTCGCACTGCCCGCTGATCACTTAGCACCACGTCGGCCTGCGCCAGATCGAACCAGATGCGCAGCGCCGCCATCACCAGGAAGATGACTGCCAGGCCCGCGAACCGCACTTCGGGCACCAGCAGTTCGTTCGTACTCTCCGCAGCTCTCTTCTCCAGTACGCCATGAAGGCCGAACAGCGCCGCCGCCACAATCCCCATCACGATTCCCGCCACGATCAGCAACCGGATAAACCGCCACAAGTTGCGTCCGCAGGCGCGAAAGAAATCCTCGCGCGGCAGCCGGTAGGTTGAAGCATAGCCGTACAGCACTCCGGGCAAGAACAGCGCCGTCGCGAAGAAGAAGAGCAAGGCAAAGTCCACTGCAGGCGCGGCGGAAGCCATCGTCGGACCGAACTCAGGCCGCGTTAACATTTCGATGAACACACCCATGGAAAAGCCGTGTACCAAGCGGTCCGCGTACAAACTGTGATCCAGTATCTGGTGCGCCTGATTGCTAAATGCGCCCGCACCAAACAACGCGAGTGTCACATTCAGCACGTAAAACCAGACGATGTAGCGCTTATTGCGGGCCGCCATTCCCAGGCCGCGGCTCAAGAGTCCTTTATTTTCGCTCATGCGCAATTTCCCTCAATTCGACCGTGCACCGACATCCTGTAACGGAAGCATGGAGCTCGAACTTCTGCTGAAACGCGAAATCTCGCTCCGATTTCAAACTGCCCACCACGCCAGCGCCTGGCCCAACCACTGCGTCAGGAACACCCAGTAGTTCGTCACCTTGCGCGCGGGCTTGCCATTGGCTTCGGCGGTATAGCTGTTGTTGAAGTCGTTGCGGTCAATCTGGACGGTGTGGTCGGGATCGATCTCCGCCGACTCGACCTTGGTTTTCTTCTCATACGTGAACCTGGTCCACCGGCTTACGCCATCCCAGTGCTCGCGGACCTTTTCACCGTTCTCGAACTTGACCTCAACCTCGACTGGCATCACGAAATCTTCCTTGCGTTGCAGCCAAACGAAGGATCGATAGACCGTGTTCTTGTCATCCTTCTTGAAGGCGCCTTTTTTCTCTTCGTACCAACTCACCGGGAAGGACTCGATCCTCACCACTTTGTAATCCATCACCGGGGAGCCGTAGATGGCCTGATTGAAGTACCTGCGCAGATCCCGGCCTGAGACTTCTTCAATCGTCTTCAGGAAGTCTTCCTTGGTGGGATGGGTGAAGCGATACTTCATGAAGTAGGTGCGCATGGCCTTGGCCATTGTGTCTTCGCCGATGATGCCCTCCAGCGTCAGCAGGACGCTGGCGGTCTTGCCGTAGGTGACGCCGCCGTAGGAGTTGCCGTTGTAGTAGTCATAGGCCTTTTGCGCGATGGGATCGAAGTCGGACGCGCTGATGTAACCCAGCCGTTGATTTTCCCGCTCACCCACGGTGGCGCCGGCAATGTCCAGGATTGATGTCTTCTTCCCCAGAATCGAATCCAGCACCTTAACTTCGGTATAGCTGTTGATGCCCTCGTCCATCCAGGCATCTTCGAATTCGTTGGTCGCGACCATGCCGTACCAGTACTGGTGCCCGAACTCGTGTTCCACCACGAGTTCCGGCAGGTGCAAACCCTCCGGCATGAACCAACTCGAATCGCCCGTGATGAACGTGGGATATTCCATCCCTTCCGCCGCGGAATCCGGCTCGGGATCGACCAATGTGATCGTCTTGTATGGATAGGGCCCATACCGGCTCTCGAACTGCTCCAGCGATTCTTTGAGGATCTTTTCGTGCCGTTCCACCTGGCTCCAGTGCGCGGGCTGCATCAGAATGCGCATCTGCACTGGCCCCATCTGCCCCTGGAACACGCCGTCTTCTTTCACCTTGTAGCGCGGGCTGGCGGTCCAGGCGAAATCGTGGATGTCGTCGCCGTGATAGGTCACCGTCTTCGTGTTATCGGGATTGTTTACATCGCTGACCTTGACTCCGCTCGCGCCGACCACCTCATACTGCGGCACGGTCAACTTAACGTCATACACGCCGAAGTCGGCGAAGAACTCAGTGAAGGCATGATACTGATGGCAGTTCCAGGCTCCGTGCCACCACACTCCGACTTTCGGGAACCATTGCCCACCCAGAACGAAATCACGCTTCCATCCCGAGCGCGCCTGGGTCTCGGGGAATTTGGTTTGGAACGCAATCTTGAACTGCACGTACTCACCCGGCGCAACCGGCTTTGGCAAATGCACGTCGACTACAGTCTTGTCGTCTTTGTTGCCATCGTCGGGCTGGATGTAGCGTACCTGCGAGGTTAGATCGCCCTGCCCTACCACTTCGAGGCTCTTGATGTCTTCCGATCCGTATTCCTTCGATTCCCACTTTTCGTATGCGGTATCGCGATTGCCGGCGACTTTCGCCTCGCGCACGAACGTTGAGTTCGGCTGAAACGCATTCTGGTAAAGATGAAAGGGGAAATGGTCCAGCGGCTGCCCGGTCAAGTTGTGATAGGTGAGCACCTCGGTAGCGTCGACAATATGCTTCCCCGCGTCGTACTTGGCGTCGATCTCGTAGTGGACGACGCGCTCTGACATGGGCTTGTCCGAATTGATGGCCAGCGTGGTATCAGGGATCGCCAACGCACCGGAGCCGTTCGCGGCGGTAGTAGCTTCAGCCGGAGAAGCAGCCAAAACCGCTTGCGGAGCCGCCGCCTTGGCCGCATGTTGCTGCACCAGAAGGGACAGCACAACCACCGAAACCACCGGGAAAAGCAAAATCATCCAGCGGATCTTCATGAAACAAACCTCGGTTTTCGCTATGGGATGGAATCATACCGCAGGCGGTCGAATGCCGTCATCCCGCGCTGGAAGATACGAGGCAAGCCTGTGGGAAGTTCCAACGGGTATTCGGCATATCCAGTTGTTTCGTTGAAGATGACGCGGGTTAGCGTTGACACACTTTTGCAAAATTCGACAAATCTCTGCGTCCAAAGCGCTGTGCGAGGTATCCTATAAGCGAGCTGGTTCTGCGCCACGGACTGGCCTTTAAGAGTCCGCGATCCGGTCCGCTCCAGTGACGCAGTTCCCGGCCGGAGGAACGCCATGAAAGCCGCTCTC
>Ga0302140_10004087_pt1 | contig 18553 bp, 17 predicted proteins | sample I_Bog_E1_1_FD_202095 | JGI IMG/M metagenome (GOLD analysis project Ga0302140, IMG submission 202095) | Peat permafrost microbial communities from Stordalen Mire near Abisko, Sweden - I_Bog_E1_1 | ecosystem: Environmental > Terrestrial > Soil > Wetlands > Peat | place: Sweden: Abisko, Stordalen... | reverse complement strand
AACAGCATCGCCGCGCAGAAGATGCTCGTCTGGCTCACGCCTTCGCATCCGCCAGACCAGCACTTCGCAGACGCCTACTCCCGCTGGCTCGACGATCTGCATCCATAGGGGTTGCCTTCTATGCCCTACGCTGCGAAGAAAGCTCAGTCGAGCTTACCAATTTCATAATTCACTCCGAGTCTGTTGAGCTTCGAGGTCATACCTTCGATCTGATCGTCTCCCAACTCAAGGGTCACCGGCTGACCTTCCAACACTGCATCAGTGACAGACTTGGCATGCCCAAGAGAATACCCGAACTCAGTGCGCAGCAACTTTGTGAGACCAATCTTGTCAAAACCGACATTCCACCCGGACAGCGTTATCTTCTTCATGAATACACCTACCCCGTCAATCCGCCACCCTCACCGCGGCATATCCCGGTGCAGCGCCTTCACCTCATAGCCAGCTTTCGTGAGCCGTTTCCCGATCTCCTCGGCCATCATCACGCTGCGGTGCTGGCCGCCGGTGCAGCCGAAGGCCACGGTCAGATAACTCTTTCCCTCGTCCACGTAGTGGGGCAGTAGATAAAGCATCAGCTCCGTCACACGGTCAAGAAACTCCACCGTCTGCGGAAACCCTCTTATGTACGCGGCCACCTTGGGATCCTGGCCGGTCTTCTTGCGAAACTCCGGCACAAAGTGAGGATTGGGCAGAAACCGCACATCGAAGACCATATCCGCGTCCAGTGGAACGCCGTTTTTGAATCCAAAACTCAGGCAGGAGACAAGTAGTTTCCGCGTCAATTTCTCCGTGCCAAACCGGTCCAGGATATGCGCGCGCAGCTCATGAACGTTAAAGTTCGAGGTGTCGATCAGCGTATCCGCCACATTGCGAATGGGGTCCAGCAGTTGCCGCTCTTCCACAATGGAGCGCGAAACCGTCTCCGACCGGCCCAGCGGGTGAGGCCGCCTGGTCTCGGAGTAGCGGCGCACCAGCACCGCGTCCTGCGCATCCAAAAAAACCACGCGGGTTTGCAGCAGCTTTTTTACGCCTTTCAGGATTTCCGGCAGGCGGTCCAGCGTGGCTCCCTCACGCACGTCCACCACAATGGCCGCCTTTTCCACCTCAACGGACTTGCCCACCAGCCGGGCAAAATCGGGCAGCATCTCCAGCGGCAAATTGTCTACGGAGTGAAAACCCAGATCCTCAAAAGCCTTGAGCGCCGAGGCCTTGCCCGAGCCGGAGATTCCGGTCACGATGACCAGTTCCTTGACAGGCTTCTTCGCGGACTTGGCGTCTGGTGTCATCTTCGGCGGCTTGGTCGCCCTGCGCGCTCGTTTTGGAGTCGTCATGCGCCCATGCTACACCAGACAGGCCAGCTTGCTGCCTATCCTTCGAGCAAAAAAATACTCGAAGGATAGGCGTCGGCATGTGCATGAAATCCAAAATGTCCTACGGCATCTCCACCAGTTCCATCTGCCCGTCGCGACGGCGGTGGAGCACGAAGGTATCTCCGGCAGCGTTGCGGAAGATCAGCAGGTCGCGATCGCGGAATTCCGCGTCCTTCACGGCCTCCTCAATGGTCATCGGCGTCATCACAATCGCTTCTCCGCTCTTGAGAATGTGCGGCTCAACCACGGTGGCTCGGTTGGGAAATGAATGAACAGCGATGGAAGCGCGGGCCTTCGAGCGCGTTGCTTTGCCCTCGCCCGCGTCGGCCTCCGGCTGCGCTGGGCGAGCCTTGGTGCGCGAAACAGGGGGCGCGGTGAGCGTCTTCTCCTCTTTAGGAAGGCGCTTGCCCTCCAGCCGCCGGTCCCTGAACCGGCGCGCCTGATTCTCAGCGTGCGTCATCGCCTCGCGAAGCGCCGCATCCTGAGTAGCGGCCTTGCCCGCGGCCGCAATCGTCTGTAACCGCGCTTGCACGGTCAGCTCAACAATCTGCTCGTGCTTCTGCGTGCCAAACGTAATGCTGGCGTGCGCTGTCTTGCCCAAAATGCGGGCAATGCGTTCCATCCCCTCCTCGGCCTGCGTGCGCAGCGCTTTGGAGATCTTCACTTTTCTGGCGGTGTACTCCACTTCCATGGTCAGCCTCCGCTTCTCATTCTCCCAACTCGTTTTGCAGGCTGGGGACTTCGGATTCTACAGCATTTACCCAATCGATTGTCAGTTTTCAGTAGAGACATCCTATTCGTCGCGCCGCCGCCGCTGGTGGGTCGAGGGAATATTCATATCCTCGCGATACTTGGCCACCGTCCGGCGGGTCAGTTGAATGCCCTGTGCAGCCAGCATCGCAGCCAGCTGGTCGTCCGTCAGCGGATGGCCCGCGTCTTCCGCCTCGATCAGCTTGCGCACCTTACGCTTGAGCACGAGCAATGGGGTGTCGGCACCCTCTGGCCCATTTGACCCCTCTGAGAAGAAGAAGCGCAGCTCGATGACCCCCTGCGGCGTGTGCGCATACTTATTAGCCACCGCCCGGCTCACCGTCGACGGGTGAACCCCGATCTCCTCGGCCACTTCCTTGATCATCATGGGCCGCAAACCCTCGACGCCCCGCTCCAGAAAGTCCTGCTGGCGGCGCACAATTACCTCGCACGTACGCAGGATCGTGCTCTTTCTCTGGGCAATGTTCCGCATCAGTTGCAGTGCCGAGCGGAACCGCTCCTTCACGTAGTCCTTCACCTCTTTGTCGGTGCCATCGGCAGAAAGCATCCGCCGATAACGCGAACTGAGCCGCAGACTCGGCAAGTCCTCCTCGTTCATTGAGACGGCCCACTCGGCGCCTCGTTTCACAAAGACTACATCGGGTTCAATGGATCGAGTCTGCTCGCGGTTGTACTGGCGGCCCGGCCGGGGATCGAGGGTGCGAATGAATTCCACACCTGCATGAGCCTCTGTTTGAGTAATCTGAGCCGCGTGGGCCAAATCCTTCACGTCGCGCTTTTGCAGCAGTTGCAGGTGACGGTCCACAATCAGCGCCGCCACTTCCATGCTGCGCCGCCGCTCCTCCAACTGCGCCGCCGCCTCAGAGCGAAAGCTGCCATGCGGATCGTCGTCTTCGTTGACCGCATCGGCGGCCTGTTTGGCATACACCTGGGCAAACTCGTGCTGCTGGGCCGCAATCTGAATTAACAGGCACTCGCGTAGATCTTTGGCTCCCACTCCCGCGGGGTCGAGGTGCTGCACCAGATCGATGCCGCGACGCAACAGTTCTAGCGCCGCCGCCTGTTCAAGCTCTGCTTCCCCTGCCGGCAGCTCCACGCCGGTGGACTGGATCAATGTCTCAGCCAGTTCCTCCTCGCTCGATGCCAGGTAGCCATCTTCATCCAGATTGCCAATCACGAACTCTGCCGCGTCATGCAGCAGGGGCTCTAGCGTCAGTGCTCCCAGCTGCCACGCCAGGTGATCGGAAAGAGTCGTAGGCTGGGAGAGGAAGTTTTCAAACGAGGGTTTCTCGTTCTGGTCGTACTCCACTTGTGTGCGAAAGCCGGGGTCGAGGTAGTCCTGGAAGTACGATCCGAAATCGACTTCCTCAAAAGAGTCCTTGGGGGGAGCCGGTGGTTCCTCAGCTCCCCGCGCAAGCTTTTCCTCCCGGCCCGCAACCTCATCCAGCATCGGAACCGATTCGTCAATCTCTTCCAGGACGGGATTTTCCACCATCTCGGCATCGATCATCTCCTTCAGCTCGACCTTGTTGAGCGCCAACACGCTCACCATCTGCATCAGACCCGGAGTCAGGATCTGGCGTTGCGCTACCTTCAGTGTCAATTTGGGTTGCATCAGCGCCATAGATCGAACTCATTCCCCGTCTGGACTCGTTGTTAGTGTAATCGCAGATGAAAGGGCATGATAGCAATTTAACGGCCATTCGGCTAGGCGTGCCGGTTTGGGCAACAATCCATTGGACAATCTCCGGCGGGAATTTCCACACCCGCCCAGCCCGTTCGGTGTATTGACAAATCCAGCGCTCGGTCCTACCGCCCCGGAAATCCAAGCCCCGTCCGCATCAGCCAAGCGAAAATCCTTCGCCCAGATACAGCCGCCGCACGTCTGGATTGTTGCCCAGTTCCTGAGGCGTTCCCGCGAAAATGATCCTTCCCTCGGCGATAATGTACGCCCGGTCGGTCACGCTCAGCGTCTCGCGCACGTTGTGGTCAGTAATCAGGATTCCGATGCCGCTGGCCTTCAGGTCGAAGATGATCTTCTGCAATTCCAGCACGGCAATGGGATCGATGCCGCTGAAAGGCTCGTCGAGCAGGATAAAGTTGGGTTGGATGCACAGCGAGCGCGCAATCTCCACCCGCCGCCGTTCGCCGCCTGAAAGCGCATAGCCCCGCGTGGTGCGGATATGTCCCAGGTTGAGCTGATGAATCAGCCTCTCGGTCCGCGTCCGCCGCTCCCGGCTGCCCAGCGGCTGCGCCTCCAGAACGGCCAGGATGTTTTCCTCCACTGTCAGCTTGCGGAAGACCGATGGCTCCTGCGGCAGGTAGCTGATGCCAAAGTTGCGCGCCCGCAGATACATCGGCACCCGCGTAATCTCGGTCTCGTCCACCATCACGCGCCCGGTCTCAGGCTCAACCAGCCCCACGATCATATAAAAGCTGGTCGTCTTGCCGGCCCCGTTCGGCCCCAGCAGGCCCACCACTTCGCCGCGCGAGATGCGCAGATCGACGCCGCGGACAACCTGCCGTCCCTTGTACGATTTCCCGATTCCTTCGGCAATCAATGTATTCATCGAGTCGGTCATTCAGTCACTTCCGCCGCACATGCAGGCTCTACCAAGATTACCTTGGCGCAGTGGTCTCCGTAGTCGTCTTGCGTCCGCCGCCTTCCACGCTGACGCTGTCGTCGCGGCTATGGAAGATCAGCGCTTCTCCCGTCACATTGCCGCGCGCGGGATCAGTCATTCTGGGCGGAGCGGCGGTGGTACCGGTCAGCACATACTCCCCGGTCTCGCCCGTATACACCAACTGCTCTCCGGTTCCGCGCCGGCCCTCGGAACTGACCGTCACGTGGCCTCTTGCCGTCATGCGGTCTACCTGTGCCTGTTCGCCGTCTTGGCCCGCGTGATTGCCCGGCGGAAGCAGCAGCAACTCAACCTCATTCGAGACAGAGCTGGCCGTCCCTGTCTCGGCAACCACCGTTCCCAGGTCGCCGCCGCGCATCAGCGCCTTGCGCTCGGCGTCGCTATATTTCAGATCGCCCCCGTGCAACCGGATCACCGACGGCGTGGCCTGTTTCCCCGCCGCGTCCTTGCCGGAATCCTTGCCCGGTTCCACTCCGCCTGCACTCAGCAGCACTGCGCATACCGGCTCGGCCGCGTCCGAGCTGTGCGACCCCAGCGTCTGCCTCTGGCGATCCAGAACAATCATCGGCCCGGAAACTGAGTTTGCCTGTTGCCATAGCCGCGCATGACCCCGGAAAGTAGCCACGCCCGTCGCCTGATGCAGTTGCGCCTCAGCCGCCACTACATGCGCCGGACCCTGCCCGCCCAGAGCCAAGCTGCCTTGTCCTAATTGTCCTGACCCACCGTTTTGAGGCTTGCCCGTCGGGGCGGTGCCGTTCCCTACCCAGGTCGCCTTCACATTTCCATGCGCAAACGCATCCCCGGAATCCTGCGAGATGTCGATCTTGTTCGCAGTCATCTGCAAGCCGCCAGTGTCAACCCGCGGACTAATGGTTAGGTGCAGCCACTGCCCAGCACCCTCATAGTCGGCTCTGCCTGCCGTTGCCCGCATCGGCGCTTCGGCCGTTGCGCCGGGCTTGGCCGCCGGCTGCTGCACGAGAACCACATGGCCATCGAGCACAGCCGACTCAATCTGCTCGGCTCCGCTCCCCAATCCACCCAGTGCCCCAGCACCAGGCGCTCTCGCAGGTCCTGCCCCAAAATGTACCTCCAGCCGGTCGCCCGTCGAGGTCTGCTTCGTTCCCGTAGCGGTTGTTTCTTCCAGGCTGGCATGGCCTGTGCCGGTCAGAGCCGTCAACACCGAGCCCTGAGCCCCCGCGAGAGCGCTCTGGTGCGCGGCGTGTGTTCCCGGCCCAAACTCTCCTGTCAGATCGTCAGCTGCCAGCCTGGAGGGCACAACGGCCTCCTGGCCCCGCTGGCTTTCACCCGTCACCACCACGCCCCGCCAACCGTGAAGCGAGGCCGGCTCCAGCCGCCCATGCCCTGCATCGCGGAACTCCAGATCGGCAACGGGAGAACGCCAATCGCGGCTGACTCGCTGGGCGCCTGTCTTAGAATTGGCGCCTGCCTTGCTCAGATCCTCACTGTGCAACACCACGTCGCGTTCCATGTGGATCTGACGCAACGCGCCCTGCGGCGTGAATGCGAGCTCCGCCGTAGCCGCGGTCCCATGCACCTGGCGGATCTGGCTTCCAGTCTCGGTTGCCGAGTCCATCTTGACCCCGCCCTCCAGATGTCCGTGCCTGGGCTGGTTGTGCTCATTGAAGTCCATGGCCCCCGTGGGCGCTGCAACATGGCCGCCGGTCGCGGTCGTCATCGTGAATCCGTTCATCGCATCCAGGCGTAACGCCGATCCATCCTCGCGAAACAGAACCTTCGCGTCACCGGCTTTCGCTTCCCCGCCACGGTAGTGGGCCGTGGCGGTGTGCAGCTGGCAAATCTTGTCGTCCCGTTCAAACTCAGCGTGCTCGGCGTGGATCAGGACCGTTTCGCCGCCGCGCCGCGTCGTCAGTTCCACGGCACGATCCAGCACCAGGTGGCCCTGCTGCGAGTCGTAGGTAGCGCCCATCGAGCTGCCGCTGCCCTGCACCATCGAAAAATCCACATGCCTTGCAGTGGTCGCCGTGCCGCTCTTCTGGTCAAAGATCAGACCACTGGTCTTCACGTGAATTTCGCCAGACGCCGCCGTCACAGCGGCTGCCGCCAGCGGCGTTCCGTTGCCTTTCTGATCCAAAACTTTGCCAGCAACCGCCTTCGGAGCAATCGCCGGAGCCACTCCAGGACGCATCAGCGTAATCTCCACAGGCCCAGCGGCTGTAGCGATCCCGCTCTTCTGGTCGTATTCAAACTCGGCGCCTTCGATGCGGTCCAGACGGCTGCCGTCCGCGCCATACAGCTCAATCTTCACGTCGTGCAACACCGCGTTGCCGTGCTTTAACTGGACAGCCCTCGAAGCATGAATCTTGAACAGCGCGTGACCGCCGCGTGACTGCGTATAAGTAAACCCATTCGCCTCCTGCTGGATGTTGACGCCCATCCGCTTGGGAAGCTCCTTTAGATTGAGCGGATTTCTCCACTTGCCCGCAGCCAGAAACGCAACGATCGACCCCACTAGCAGCACTCCCGCCGCCAGCACCAGCGTCCGCATCCGCTCAATGGTGAATCGCACGCTAGTTTGCCACCCCGAGGCGCGCTGCTAGCCGCTGGGCAAGGCTCTCGCCCAACTCACTCCACAACAGCCGCGCCGTTGCCCCAGAGGCCTTTTCGACAGCCGCTGTCAGCTCCACCAGTTGGCGCACATTCTCTTCCACGTGCCGGGCTGCCATCGAGTCAAGCTCCACGCCTTCCTCAAGAAACGGCGTGTCCGAGCCAAAATCAATCCGGATATGCCCATCGGACTCGTAAGCTCCGTCATCGAAGAGCGGCCCATAGCCCGTCACCCGCACCAGCCGCGGCTCCCGTGCCCAGCGCGCATCAAACCCAATCACGCTGTCATCCTGAGCGGACCCGGAGCGAAGTGAAGGGGGAGTCGAAGGACCTGCGTTTCCTAGCGGACTCTCCAGCTCCCAAAGACTCCAGCCAATCTGAAACTCGTAGGCGTAATCGTCGTGCAGCAGCTCCAGCGCCTCTTCCACAGCCAGCCGCGGCTCCGCGCCCAGCACGGCGCCGTCTTTGCCCGCCCCGATCCTTCGCCCATAGATCTGCTGAAACACAGGCGACTCACTCCAACTCACCGGCCACACGGTCGCCGAATAGACGCGCGCCTCGCCGCCATGCGATGCAAACTCGCCCAACACCGCCGTCAGCTTCTCAACAAGCGCCGCAAGACGCAGATTCGGGTACCACAAACTCAGATAAAGTGTGTCAGACATCTCTATTGATTGTAGACGGCTGAATGGCCCGATAGATGCGACGGAAGCATCTCGACAGGGAAGCAGTATTGGCCTCCGCCGTCAGGATCTACCTAATGTCTCCAGTTAACCTGGGTCTACGTGGTTTGGACGATTGATCCGCCGGTGACATTCACCACAATTTCGCTGAAGTCGGCGATGCCTGAGAAGCCGCGCAGCACTTCGTCGATCAGCCCCAAATGCGCTCCGCGAATCGCCGGGTCGGGATCAAGCACCATCACCTTGTCGAAGAAGGCGTCCACGACCGGCCGCAGCGCAGCAATCCGGGCCAGGGCTTCGTCATAGGCCCTCTCACCGCGCAGAAAGGCAACTTCTGGAGCCAGCGCAGCGGCGGCATTCGCCAACTGCTGTGCCTCTGGAGCAAGCGTCACATCCTTCGGAGAGCCGAGGGCAAATCCCTTTTCTTCAGCTTGCCGCAGAATGTTCTTGATGCGCTTGAAAGCCGCCGAAATCGCAGCGAAATCCTCGGACCCGCGCACCGCCGTCAGCGCCTCGGCCCGCGCAATCGCGTCGCGCACATCGTCAGCCCCAGCAGCCAGCGCAGCGTTCACCACGTCATAAGCAAAGCCGCGCACATCCTTCAAGTAGAAGTTGAGGCGCTCGAACATAAAATTGCGGACGGGTTTGTAACTATCAGAAGGGTTGAAGCCATGCGGGTTGAAACCGACCGCAGCGCCTTCACGGACCTTCCAATTCAACTTATCTTTGCGACAAAGTTCGTCGTAAGTTTCTGCACCCGCAGTGATCACATCGTTGACAGTCAGTGGCAATTCAGATTCGGCGAGGATCTTCACAATCGAATTGGCAGCTCGACGAAGAGCAAACGGATCCTTAGAACCCGTAGGCTCGAGGCGTATGCCGAACATCGCAGTGATCGTCTGAATACGATCGGCGAGGCCGAGTAGTTGGCCTTCAACTGTTTTGGGAATCGCCTCGTCTGTCGAGGCGGGTGTGTACTGATCGTAGATGGCCTGAGAAACGATCTCGCCCAAGCCTTGTGCGCGCGCGTAGAGCCCGCCAATGATTCCTTGCAGTTCTGTAAACTCCTTCACGAGCTCGGTTGTCAAATCAGTCTTAGCGAGTTCGGAAGCCAAACACAATGCCGAATAATCCACGTTTAAAAGTCCCTTGGATTCCCAAACCGGCTGCAGTTTCGCTAGAACGCTGTTGTTCTGGATGGTCTTTGTCCAGTAGTTGCCAAGGTCTTTCTGGAAGGTCACGGTCATGAGACTTGCGCGGCGGCCTAGCAGTGGCGTCTTCTGGTCAACCTCCCAAAAGAACCGTGCATCCTTGAACCGCGCCCGCAACACCCTCGCATTGCCATGCCGGATGATCGCTTCGCCCTCGGCATCCACCTGCGTATTCAGTACAGCCAGAAAGTGCGGCGCCAGCTTGCCATCCGCACCTTCCACGGCAAAATACTTCTGATGGTCGCGCATCACCGTCACCAGCACCTCTTCCGGCAGCTCCAGATACTCGGGCTCAAAGTCGCCCAGTACCACCGTGGGCCACTCGGTGAGGTGTACGACGGTCTCAATCAGCGCCGCATCTTCGCGCCAGCGCGCGCCGGCCACCGTGCGCCTAGCCGCATCCAGCGCCTTGCGAATCGACTGCCTGCGCTCGGCAACATCCACCACAGCGTACGCCTTCCGCAGCGATTCCACATAATCCGCAGGCGTGGCCAGCACCACCGGCGCAGCTCCGTGCAGCACGCGATGTCCGCGGCTCGCACGGCCCGCCGCAATCCCCGCAATCTCCAGCGGGACAATCTCGGAATCCAGCAGCGCCACAACCCACCGCACCGGCCTCACAAAGCGCTCCGGCTTGCCCGCACGCCAATACATGTTCTTGGCCCAGTAGAGACTCAATACTTCCTTGGGCAACTCCGCCGCCAGCACATCTGCGGCTGTGCGACCGGTACGTTCCACATATACGCAGACGTACTCACCCTTTGCATTGCTGATTTTCAGAAGAGCTTCGACAGCTACACCTGCCTTCTTCGCGAAAGCTTCGGCCGCGGCGGTGGGTACACCATCCTTAAAGGCGACCTTCCACGAGGGGCCGATAAGTTGCTCCTTGAAATCGTCCTGCTTGAGTTTTACCCCTTTTACAAATACTGCGAGGCGACGTGGGGTTGAGTAGCTTCTAATAGCGTATTCGCCTTCCACTCTGAGACCTGCGGGAACTGGGACGCCATTTTCCAGACGCGCGCCATCCTCCCAGACATTGCTGCCAGTAAAGCTTACTAGACGTTCGCGTTCGAGGAGACTCCGGACGCGCGTGGATAGCTCTTGCTCGGCAGAGGCGATCATACGAGCGGGAATTTCGTCGAGCCCAATTTCGATGAGAAAATCAGTCATAAATCCGTCTTTCTAAATCTCTCAGGGGCTAAAGCCCCATAACATTTGCGGGCTGTTGCGGCACGGCTGAAGCCGTGCCCTTTCAAGACTCAACCATCCCGGCCAAAGCTGGCGCTCGCTAAGCGTCAGGCGGCCTGCTGTGCCGCATACACCTTGGCCACGCCCACTGCCAGCGTGCGAATGCGTCCAATCATGCCCACGCGCTCGGTCACGCTGATGGCTCCGCGCGCGTCCAGCACATTGAAAAGGTTCGAGCACTTCAGCGCCAGCTCGTAGGTAGACATCAACGGAAAACGCAGTTTCTCCGCTGCACAGGCCTTTTCGTCAGCCATCAATATGCCTGCCCGCGCCAGTAGCGCCTGCGCCTCAGCCTCGTAGCTATTGAAGTGTCCCCAGAGTCGCTCCACATCGGCATCTTCGAAGTTGTACACCGAATACTGCAACTCCTCGGTCAAACGCACATCGCCATAGGTCACCGTTTCGCCGGTCTCAGGATCGCGTGCCCAAACCACGTCATAGACTGAGTCCACGTCTTGCAGGAACGCGCACAGGCGCTCGAGCCCATAGGTCAACTCAGCGCAAATGGGATCAAGATCGAGGCCGCCGCACTGCTGAAAGTAGGTGAACTGGGTAATCTCCATCCCATCCATCATCACTTGCCAGCCCACGCCCCACGCGCCCACAGTCGGCCCCTCCCAGTTATCTTCCTCAAATTTCAGGTCGTGCTGGCTGAGATCGATACCGATAGCCTCAAGCGATTCCAGATATAACTCCTGCACATTAACCGGAGGCGGCTTGAGAATGAGCTGAAACTGAGTGTGCCGGAAGAGTCGGTTGGGATTCTCGCCGTAGCGCCCGTCGGCCGGCCGCCGCGAAGGCTGCGCATAGCCTACGCGATAGGGTTTGGGCCCCTGTACGCGCAGAAAAGTCTCCGGCGCCATGGTGCCCGCGCCCACTTCAACGTCATAGGGTTGCTGCAATACGCAGCCGCGCGCCGCCCAAAAGCCCTGCAAGCGGAACAAAAGCTCTTGAAAGGTGAGCGGGGCGCTCTTAGCAGCGGAAGCAGCCGCAGTCGATACAACTGTATTTGAAGGCACGTGAAACTCTCTCTCGTCGAATCTCAAGCAATTTTATCAGTTGGGCTGGAGAGTCCTTTCTGCATTCAAGCCAGTGTGAGCAGGTTGGCCGCGTAGGCTTCGCCGGCCAAGGCCGTGATGGCGCGATCAAGTGTGACCAGGATGGCTCCGTTGCGAATGGCGAGACCGAGCAGGAGGGCGTCGGTAACCTGGCGGTAGCCGTGCATACGAGGGATGAGGGGCTGGACGAGCGAGAGCCAGGAGTCCGCGATGGGTAGGCTTTCGCAATTGGGAAGGGCGGCGATCCAGCGCAGCCGCGCGAGCGCTTCGCTCATAGTTCGCCCGCCGACACTGGGCATTGTGGCGAGGCGGACAAAACCGGATTCTGTGATGGGGCAGAGCAGAATCCGCGCAGCCCCGATCTGCCGGTGCCAGGCGATGGCGCTTGAGTGGCCGAAGTGCTCCGGACCGGTGAGTGCGATCAGGAGATTGACGTCTAGCAAGTAGCTGCGCTCAGTCAATGTCATCGAGCTCGGCCTGGCGAACCATTTCCGTGGTGAGGATGCGGCCGTTGGGCGGGAAGATGGGGAAACCGGAGGGACCGAAGGCAAACTTGGTGGGTTCGGGGGCAACGGTGGCGGCGCTCTGGCCCTTGCGGATCAGGTCGGTGATGGCGTCGCCGAGGGTGATCCCGTTTGCGTGAGCGTAGACCTCGGCAAATTGACGGGCGTCATCGGCTAGATTGACATTGGTTCTCATATTCCCAGTATGCGCCGATTCTACCGAGAGTGCAAGATTTCAGATACGTGCCAAGTAAAAATATGTGCACGCGAAACTGCCGCAGCTCGGTACGATGATTCAGGAAGGTTGAATTGCCATGCGAGCAAAAAGGACGGATAAAAAGATCATTGAGGCATACATGCTTTCGGCTGCGAGGAAGGCTGGAGTGCCTATTCCTGTTGGCGAGATCGCTGGCGAAGAGCCGGATTTCCGGTTTGCAACGGACGCCGGACCGCTCGGAATCGAGATAAGCGAGTTGTTACGGCCCGACAGTAGCAACAACGGCATATCGCCGGTTGCGCAGGAGGCCTTTCATGAGGAAATCATGGAAGCGGCGCAATTGGCATATTACAAGAATTCCCAAGCCCGGCCAGTGGAAGTGCGGGTTTACTTCGCTGATGCCAGAGGAAAGAAGCAGGACAAAGATGCGATGGCACAGTCGCTGGCCGATCTAGTTGCAGGGAACGCCCATCGGGCAAATACATTCATCTCTTTTGAGCGGGACGAACTGCCTAATGGATTTTCCTGGGTTGGAATCGATTCTCAACTGGCGGGGGATTGGTGGAGCGGCGAAGTTGGTGGCTATAACGTTTTGACCGACACTCGCAGCCAACTAGCCGAACGAATCAGTTCCAAGAACAAGCTGGTACCAACTTATCGGGCGAACTTGGGAGAGAATGCACGCGTTTGGCTGCTGCTTTACAGCGGCGTCACGGTTGCACGCAGCATGGTGATTCCGGCTTGCGCACAAGAATGGAAATTTTCATTCTCCTTTGATCGCGTGTTTTGGTTTGCATCGTTGGAAAATAAATTTGTAGAGATTCAGCTGAAACTGTGAAACTGTGGAAGTTTCAGCTTCCCAGCCGTCCCAGCGCCTCTGCCGAGCGTAGTTTACGTTCCAAATGCCGCTCCAGGGCCTGTAAGGTGAAGCGCCGCAGGTCCTGCCCGCGCCGCCTCGGCCAGGGTTCTGCTGCAAACGCCGTTGCAGGCGTCCTCAGCATGCGCTGCGCCAGTTGCCACGAATCCGCCGAGAGGCTGCTCGCATTCCCATTGCGGTGAGCCGCGCAAAACAATCCATCCCCATGGCTGTTGAAAGAGATCTCCGCTGCATGCAATGCCTCGCCGCAGGCCGTGCAATGGCCAATATCCGGCAGCAGCCCCATCAGCCGCGTCATCCACAGCGAAAAATAAGTCAGCGCCATCCACGGCTGGACAATTTCTGACTGGGCCACACTGGTCTGCTCCAGAACCGCCAGCAGCAGCCGGAAGACCGTCTCCTGGGGATCGTGATCGGGCAGCGCCTCATCCAGCACCTCGGCAAAGAAACTGAGCACCGTCATGCGCGCATGGTCCACTGGAGCCGAAAGCGGGGAGCGCACAATTTCCAGTTGATCCAGCCGCACAAGCTCCTGCCGGGGACGCTCGGCAAACCAGGCCCGCGCCACCGTCATCGGTTCCAGCGCCCCGCCAAACCGCTTGCGGCTCTTCAGCGCCGATTTGGCCACGCCCCGCACCTTGCCATAATCTCGCGTAAAAAAGCTGACAATCAGGTCGGCCTCGTGCACCGGCCAGGTGCGCAAAACCACGGCTTCTGAGGAAAGTACGCTCATGCGTATCCTATCTTCGCACTGTTCTCCGCCTCAGCAATGCGGACTTTGCCGATCGCCTGGTTACCGGCTCCGCCAAGACCGCCGCAGGCAGTCGATACCGGCATGGAGCCTATCGTTTGGGTCTTCGCTCCACGCCTACCGTACTTTTCTGCACAGGTCGAGCGTCCGGTCTCAGGTTACAATTCTGATAGAGGTTCCAAATGCCTACCGCAATGGTCACCTTCAACGGCCGCATCACCCTTCCTACCCACGTCCGTAAACAGCTCGGACTCAAAACGGGCGACAGCGTGGATTTTGTTGAAATTGGGAAAGGGCGATTTGCTATCGCAACCGGCGCCGAAACGGTGCCCGGATCGAACAAAGACCCCAAGGGCTGGATTCCCAAGCTGGATTTCTCCAATATTGATAAGCTGGACGAGACCGCACAGTAGTTTCCTGCGGACGCCCGCGCAAATCCAAAGCCCTAACCCCCTCGAATGCCTCGTTTGCGCGCATACGCAAACGCGCATCCCGCCGTGGCGGAATGCGCGCGAGGTTACATTCGACTGATTGAAAAACCGGCTACCGTTTAACGTCCAAAGTGCGCCGCATTCTTCTCGGTAAAGTGCGCCCATTTCTCAGGCAGGTCGTCCTGCGCAAAGATGGCCGAGACCGGGCAGGCGGGGACGCACGCGCCGCAGTCGATGCACTCGACCGGGTCGATGAACAACTGGTCGATCTCGGCGTGACCGGCTTCGTCCTTCTTGGGGTGGATGCAATCGACAGGACAGGCGTCCACGCAGGCGGTGTCCTTGGTGCCGATACAGGGTTCTGCAATGATGTAAGCCATCTTTTGAATTCTCCGGGGAACTAACACTTCTCGACGCTGATATTAGCACAGGAACCGTTCGTTCGACTCAGTTGACCACGACAGTATTTTGCGATGCGGGAATTGGCGTCGCCTTCCCCGGGCGCTTGCCCCAAACGCGCCCCCAATTATCCTTAGGAATGCCCGGAAATCAGATGGCCCAGGCTATCCGCCATTTTGCGCCAGAGGAGTACAGCGGTCCGCCCTAGAGCAATTGGTCAAAAAAGGGTCCGCGGTATTCCAATCGGCAAATGCGCCGCTGTCGGGAGATTCCCCAGCCGCAGTCCCCTCGGCATGGTAGAAAAAATGTGGGCTGGAGCTCCGCGCAGAGCGCATAGGCAAAAGGCGCGTCGAGGCATTGATCGAGCCGTTGAGAATTCGTAGATGGAACGAGGCTCAGGAAGGGGTGCCAAATTGGATGAAGCAACAGGAGTTGCCGATGCGAAGCAACCACCCGTGCTGGTGGTGATTCTCAACTGGAACTGCTGGGAAGATACTTTAACAGCGGTTGAATCCGTACTTCGGCTTAATTACCGGAATCACCGTATCCTGGTGATTGACAACGGGTCGACAGATGGATCGGTACCACACCTGCGGAACATCCGCAACGAACGCGTCGAGATCTTAGAGAATCTCGAAAACCTGGGGTTCACCGGCGGCTGCAATGAGGGATTCAGGCGCGGACTTAAGTCGGGCGCGAGTTATATCTGGTTACTGAACAGCGATGCCTTGATCGAGGAAGAAAATATCCTCAGCTCATTGGTTGAGTTGGCAGAGAGCAATCCAAAGATCGGGCTGGTATCTCCCCGTCTTGCGGAGCCGGGCGAAGCGGGCCACTTGACTTTCTGCGGTGGCGTTTGCCAGATGAATCCGTTTTACTTCGAGCGGACGGCCGATCCGAAAGAGGCACTTGGCTGGGTTGGGAAGTATCCAAACGCTGGCTTCGTGAGTGGAGCGGCAGTGCTCGTAAAGGCCTCGCTGATCCGCGAGATTGGCATGCTCGATGAGAAGTTCTTCGCATACATTGAAGCGACTGACTTTTCGTACCGGAGTTCCAAGGCTGGCTATAAGAATCTGGTGGATGAAAATTCCCTGGTGCGTCATGCGCAGAAGAATATGACGCTCAATCCACTGACAATCAAGCCCCATTTCTGGTATTACATGGCACGGAACGAATGTCTGCTTTGGAGAAAACACATGGGAGTCATCCGCGCGTTGAGGCCTTCATGGTGGGCCTTTCGCAGGATGACGGTGCATCTGTGCCGATGCCGCGAGGCGCCGCACATTACTGAAGCGATTCTGGCTGGACTGTGGCACGGCTGGACCAACCGTGGGGGACCGTATCGTCCCGAGTACCGGATGCCAAGAACTTTAGCTGCCGCGGTTTGGAAGTATGCGCTGGCTAAAGCCAAACCTTTGCACTTCGTTCGCGGAACGGAGTAGTCCTCACGGAGCATCCCGATTCTCGTCGACGCATTGCACAGTTAAATGCTGGTTGCTTCAAGCATGATCGGCTAAACCGCCCATTTCAGATTGCATGTGAATTTGCATGAATCCCCGTGGTTTTGCTGCGGCGCGCGAGCCATGTCATGATTGCTGGAATTGTCTTTGGAATCAGATCCGTCAGCCTCGACTCCGAAGGCATTCTGCATCGCATTGCGTGCTGCCAGAGAAGGCTGAACCAAAGCAGCAATGCAACGAATTTCAGATCGTCCTCGTCCATGCCCGCATGGATCCTCAGTTTAGCGATTCGGCCAGCAAGCGCTGCATCGCCCATCTCGCCGGCCCATATCTGGCGCAGATAATGCGGGTTATCCACGTTATGCGCGGCGCCGCAGGAACTGAGCAGCAAATACAGCTCATCTACTTGCAGAAACCCATCTCGCTGCGCTCCGTCCCAATCAATAATGCCTGAGACGGCGTCGCGCATGAAGAGGATATTCCTGAGGCAGAGGTCCCCATGCGTGATGCCTCCGGAAATTCGTTTCGATTCATGCCACTCCAACAGGGCGTCCATGGGCGGAAGAAGCAAGTCTCGAAAGTGGGGGAAGAAACTTTTCACCTGATCCAGCCGCTGAGTCAGCCCCTCTTCCCCCGCTTTTTCGCATGTAGGCTTGCGGGACCTCCATAATTCGGCTGCTGCATCCACACGGCGCCAACTGAATTCGTAGGGCTCAGCCGGAAGCCTTGTTTGCGCGAAGATTGCCGCGCCGCCGGCGAGCGTTGAGTAACTCAAGGTGCGAGGCAGCAGGAGTCTAATCTGCGGATCGGATGCCGCCAGCTCAAGGCCATTTGCCTGGCGCTCCAACTCCGCGACTGCGACGGGGCAATGGGCATATTTCAGCACTGCCGCTTCGCCACCCCAATAGGCGCTGACCATGACAGGACACTTGTAATGACAGATGCTAAGCCGTGGAGCCGGCTGTGGGTCACAGCCGGTGATGGCTGCAATCGATGCGGCGGGGTCGGAGCCAGTCACAACAAAAAGCGGCTGCTTTACGCTGGAGAATCCCCACCAGCGCTTCACGATATCCCGCGTAAAGTAATCTATGTTGCCGTCAAGATACGCGAGATCGACCCCCGACACCAGGGATCGCGGCTGACCCGCGGACTGAAGCAATTCCCGCGCGCCATTTGCAACTTGCAACAATCGAGCGGTACGGGATGGGGTATGGCCGGAATACGCGTGCCTTGGAATCCCTTTAGGCCTGCCAGCGATCAAATTGAGCGTTCCCATCAGCGCACAGAGCGTGTGGCCCGTGGAATCAGCCTCAGCAGATTGTGCGCATTGGACGCTTTCATCGAGCAATCGGTAGCCCCTCTTCGCATTGGATCAAGACTGTCTTTTCTAACCAAAATTGCACGATGGGCCAAACCAGCGGGAGCTTGGTCTGAATAGGTTTCATTCGTATGGACCGCTTAAACCAACAAAAGTATTTACCGTATCTTAATAAAGATTGCGAGCTCAGTCAAAAAAAATAACTCTTGCCCAAGTCAAGCAGAGGCTGCGGCAAAGCCGCGCTAGTTTTGACTATCCCCATGCCCGAGCCTTGACAAGTTGAGTTAGCGAGCGGCTAGTCGATTCGTCCCCTTCCACTCAGAACCGCAGTTTATGATCAAAGTCCGCTGTCAGGGCCGCGCTGGATAGAATGGAAGCTGTTGCCGTTCGGGAAGTCTGGCTAGAGCACAGGGCCGACGCGGCGTTACTGGAAGTCAAGTGACCGCAACGAGCCTGCCGCATTGCTATCAACTCATCAGTCTTATCGGGGGCATGGATGAACCATCATCTCCAAGAACAGATCGGTCTTTCATCCAACGATGCCGCGGTCATGAGGTCGCTCAAGGAGAAGCTCAATGGAATTCTAGGCTACTTCGACACGTCACGACGCGTGGTCTTGTACGATTATCCTCTTCATTTGAATGTTGGCGATCTTCTTATCCAGAAGGGGACAGAGCAGTTCTTAGCCGAACACAACATTCATCTATGGAAGCGCTATTCCGTTTACGATATGCCGTCTGCGATCCGCGGCATGGACAAAGATGTCGTCATTCTCTGCCATGGCGGCGGAAATCTGGGCGACCTATACCCGCTTTTTCAGAATGGAAGAGACAGGGTTCTGGAACTCTATCCGCGCAATCCGATCCTAGTGCTGCCCCAATCAGTGCATTTTGACTCTCAAGCTCGTCTGCAACAGTCAATGCAAAAGTTTCGTTCGCACGCAAATTGTCACATCTTCGCTCGCGACGAACTTTCACTCGATATCTTGCAACGTGCTGGCATGTGCCGGTCGTCTGCGATGCCGGACA